>LKMJ01004158.1_pt1 | contig 13583 bp, 11 predicted proteins | sample 643391 | NCBI WGS metagenome assembly LKMJ01 (sample SAMN04112250, study PRJNA286221) | soda lake metagenome | biome: soda lake; feature: Kulunda Steppe; material: water; isolation source: sample PL-Br10 brine of Picturesque Lake | place: Russia: Kulunda steppe | collected 2010-07
AAATAATCCCGCTGGGCCTGGAGCAGGTTGGCCGGCAACACCGGGCTGCGGTAGCCGTCATAAAAGGCCAGGGCCGAGGACAGGGCCGGCGTGGGCAGCCCCAATTCCACGGCCTTGGCGATCACCTTGCGCCAGCCCTCTTGGGCGCCGGCCATGGCCCGGGAGAAAAAATCCGCCAGCAAAAGATTCTCCAGCTCCGGCTCGGCGGCAAAGGCCCGGGCGATATCGTTTAGGAAAACACTGCGGATAATGCAGCCCCCCCGCCACATGCGGGCGATCCCGCCGTAATCGAGATGCCAGCCGTACTCGCCGGCGGCGGCGCGCATCAGCAGATAGCCCTGGGCATAAGATATAATTTTGGCGGCATACAGGGCGTCATGAAGGTATTGCACGTACTCCTTCAGCTCGCCGTCCCCGCCGCCGAACTCCCCCGCCGGTCCGGCCAGGTGGGCGGCGGCCCGGCCCCTTTCCTCCTTCAGGGCCGAGAGGAAGCGGGCAAAGACCGCCTCGTTGATCAGGGTCAGGGGCACCCCCAACTCCAGGGCGTTGATCCCGGTCCACTTGCCGGTGCCCTTCTGGCCGGCGCTGTCCAGAATGTGGTCCACCAGGGGGGCGCCGTCGTCATCGAGGTATCCCAGGATATCGCTGGATATTTCCATCAGGTAGGACTCCAGCACCCCCCGGTTCCACTCTCCAAACACCCCGGCGATCTCCACCGCCTCCAACCCCAGCCCCCGGCGCAGGAAATCGTAGGCCTCGCCGATCAACTCCATGTCGCCGTATTCGATGCCGTTGTGGACCATCTTCACGAAATGACCGGCCCCATCCTCGCCCACCCAGTCGCAGCAGGGCTCGCCGTCCACCCGGGCGGCGATGTTCTGGAAGATCTCTTTTACATAAGGCCAGGCCTCGGGGTTACCCCCGGGCATGATGGACGGCCCCCGGCGGGCGCCCTCCTCGCCGCCGGAGATCCCGGTGCCGACAAATAAAATTCCCCGGTCGGCCAGCTCCCGGGTGCGCCGGTTGCTGTCGGTGTAATGCGAGTTGCCGCCGTCGATGATGATATCCCCCGGTTCCAGATGGGGCACCAACTGCTCGATGAAGGAATCCACCACCGCCCCGGCCTTGACCATCAGCATCACCCGGCGCGGCTTCTTCAGGGCCCCGACCAGCTCCACCAGGGAATGGGCGCCGATGACTTCGGCCCCCTGGGCCGGACCGGCCAGAAACTCGTCCACCCGGGCGGTGGTCCGGTTGTACACGGCCACCCGGTAACCATGATCGCTGATGTTGAGCACCAGGTTCTGTCCCATCACCGCCAGGCCGATCAGGCCGATATCCGCTTGTGTCATCTTGGCCTCGCTTGTTGTGACCGTATCATCTTAACATTACCTTACAATACAGATCGCCGGGAATACTCACAAGCCGTTTCAGCCCAGCCCCTGGTACCAAAAAAAAACGGCCTACGGAATCCACAATCCGTAAGCCGTTGTATTTACTGGTCGGGATGAGAGGATTTGAACCTCCGGCCCCTTGAACACCATTCAAGTGCGCTACCAGGCTGCGCTACATCCCGAAATCCGACAAAAATTAAAAAAGCAAATGTACCGCCCCGAAGGGCCGCTGTCAAGCAGGAATACGCCGATCAGCGTTCCAATATTTTCTTTAGGTTCAGCAGTTCTTCCTTGATCTCGCTGAAGACGGCGGCGGGATCCTGCCCGGGAGGTGAATCAGCGGGCTGGTCGGCGGTCTTTTCCCCGGGCCGGGGGCCACCGCCGTTTTGCTGCTGCTTGCCCGCGCCCGCTCTGTGCTGCCGGGCCAGTAGCTTCTTGGCCCCGCCGATGGTCATCCCCTCTTCCTTGAGCAGCCGCTTGATCCGCAGGATATTTTCCACGTCGCTGCGGCGGTACAGGCGCTGGCGGGACTTGGCCCGCTGGGGGGAGAGGATGGGGAATTCGGACTCCCAGTACCGCAGGACGTGCTGCTTGATCCCGGTGATCTCGCAGACCTCGCCGATCTTGAAATAAAGTTTATCAGGAATCGGCGGTTGCTGATCGGAGGTGCTCAATACCGGGCCTCACGACATAGCGCCATGATCTTACTGGCGATTGATCCGTTCCCGCACGCTTTTGCTGGGACGAAATGAAATCATGCTGCGCTGGGTGATCTCCATGGGCTCACCGGTGCGGGGGTTGCGACCCTGGCGGGGCGCCTTGCGACGGACGTTGAAGGTACCGAACTGAACCAGCTTGATGGGTTCCTCTTTCATCAGGGTCGCCTTCAACTGGTCAAACACGTTGTCCACCAGTTCGGCGGCGCTGCGCTGGGAAAAGCCCATCTTTTCGTTGATGGCCTTGGCCAGGTCCTTGCGGGTCAGGTTCGCTCGATTCATTTTTCAGGCCTCTCTAAGTTGTCCGTGAAAGCGCTGTTCAAGCAATTTGATGATCTTGCCGTGAACCGCGCCCACTTTTTTATCGTTCAGGGTCTGGCCGGGGTCGCGGTAATGAATGGCAAAGGCCACGCTTTTACGCCCCGGCTCTATATGCTTGCCGCGATATACATCAAATATTTCCACTTGGTCAAGCAATTTGCCTCCGGCCTCGCGGATGGCCGACAGCATCTCCCCGGTCTCGGCCTCCTCGGGCACCAGCATGGCCAGATCCCACTTGACGGCGGGGAACCTGGGAAGGGCGGTAAAGCTTGCCGCCACCGGAGTCAGGGAGTCGAGCCCGGTCAGGTTCAAGTCAAGATAAAAGACATCCTGCTTAATGCCAAATGCTTTCAACACCCGGGGCTGAATTTTTCCAATCTCTCCCAGCAGTTGCCCCTGCCCGGCGGCTTCCAGGGCCAGCTGGAAACCGGCGACGGCATAGGGCGGGGTTTCGGCGGCGGGGCGCAGGCGCAGATCGGCAAGCCCCAGGCCGGCCTGCAGCTCTTCCATCAGGCCCTTGACGTCATAGATATCCACCGGCTCCTCTCCTTCCCAGAGCAGGGGGGCGCCGGGGTGGCGGCGGCCGCTGAACACCGCGGCCAGCCGTTCCTCTTCCCGGGGCAGCTCGGCACCGGCTTGGGCGAAAAAGACCTTGCCCAGTTCAAAGAGCCGCAGGTCCGGGCACTGATGATTGATATTGTGGCGGGCGTTTTCCAGCAGGCCCGGCAGCAGCGAGGTGCGCAGCACGCTCTGGTCCTCGCTCAAGGGGTTGACCAGGGCCAGGGTGCGGCAGCGGATATCGGCGGCGGGCAGCTGCATGGTATCGGCATGGGCCGGACTGACAAAGCTGTAGTTGATCGCCTCATGGCAGCCGCCTGCCTGCATCAGCTGCCGCAGCCGGTGGCGCCGTGTGGCGGCGGGTTCAGGCGCCGGCAGAGCCATTTCCACCTTGGGCATGCTGGTGGGAATCCGGTCGTAACCCACCAGGCGGGCTACCTCCTCGATCAGGTCCACTTCCCGTTCAAGGTCGACCCGAAAGGAAGGCGGAACAATCCGCAGGGCCTGCTCATCGACTCGCTCGCCGACGATCTCGATGCCGGCCAGGGCGCTCTCCACGTCGGCGAGTTCCAGCCCGGTGCCCAGCAGGTCGTTGACCCGGGCCAACCGCAGGGTCAGGGTCGGCGGAGGGGTTACTCCCTGGCGGTAATCCACCCCGCCGGGGATCAGCTCCCCGCCGGCCAGCTCCAGGATCAATTCCGCCGCCCGTTCCATGGCCAGGGGAGCGGCCTGGGGATCCACCCCGCGTTCGAAACGGTACGAGGAATCGGTGCCAAGTTTGAGCCGGGCGGCGCTGCCGCGAACACTTCGCGCCTCGAAGCAGGCGCTTTCCAGCAGCACGTTCACCGTCTCCGGCCCCACCTCGGTGCTGGCCCCGCCCATGATCCCGGCCACCGCCACCGGCTTGTCGGCGTCGGCGATCACCAGGGTTTCCGGGGTCAGCTCGCGCTCCACCCCGTCCAGGGTGACTATTTTTTCCTCGGCGGCGGCCCGGCGGACCCTGATTTGCGCTCCGGCCAGGCGGTCGAAATCAAAGGCGTGCATGGGCTGGCCGTATTCCAGCATCACCAGGTTGGTGATATCGACCACGTTGTTGATGGGCCGCAACCCCACCGCCTGCAAACGCCGCTGCAGCCAGGGGGGAGAAGGAGCGATGGGGACCCCGCGCAGCAGGCGGGCGGTGTAACGGTGGCAGTCGTCGGCTTCCACCGACACCGCAAAGGGCAGGCCGCTGTCGGTCAATTCCGGGGCCGAGGTCAGCGGTTTTTTGAGCGGCCGGTCGGTGAAGCCGGCAACCTCGCGGGCCAGGCCGATAACGCCGGCGCAGTCGGGACGGTTGGGGGTGAGATCAACCTCGATCAGGGTGTCGGCAAGGCCCAGGGCCTGGGAAAATGGTACTCCGGGCGCCAGGCCGGGATATTCAGCGGGGTCGAGATCCATGATGCCGCCGGCTTCCGCCGGCGCGGGCAGTCCCAGTTCCTGTTCCGAGCAGAGCATGCCCTCGGAGCGCTCCCCGCGGATCTTACTGGCCTTGATTTTCATTCCGCCGGGCAGGACGGTGCCGGGGACCACCAGGGCGGCGTACATCCCAGCCCGGACGTTGGGCGCCCCGCAGACCACCCGGCGGCTCTCCTGCCCGCCATCGTCGACATCACACAAACTCAATTTGTCGGCGTTGGGATGGGGATGCACCGCCGTCACCCGGGCCACCTTCACCGGGGCCAGCTCGGCGTACAGCGGCTCCAGGGATTCCACTTCCAGGCCCAGCAGGGTCAAGCGGTCGGCGATTTCCCCGGGTTCCAGATCCACGTCCACATATTCCCGCAACCAGTTGTAAGTAAGCTTCATGGTCAAACCCGTTTAAAACTGGCGCAAGAAGCGCAGGTCGTTTTCATAGAAAAGGCGGATATCGTTGATCCCGTAGCGCAGCATGGCGATCCGCTCGACCCCCAGGCCGAAGGCGAAACCGCTGCAGGTTTCAGGATCGTAGCCGACCTTGTTGAAGACCTCGGGGTCGATCATGCCGGCGCCCAGGATCTCCAGCCAGCCGGTCTGCTTGCAGACCCGGCAGCCACTGCCGCCGCAGATCACGCAGCCGATATCCACCTCGGCGCTGGGTTCGGTGAAGGGGAAAAAACTGGGCCGGAAGCGGATGGGGGTATCGGCATCGAAGATCCGGGCGATGAACACCGACAGCACCCCTTTGAGATCGGCAAAGGATACTTTGTCGTCCACCAGAAAGCCTTCCACCTGGTGAAACATGGGGGTATGGGTGATATCGGAATCACAGCGGTAAACCTTGCCCGGAGCGATCATCCGCAGCGGCGGCCTGGACTGCTCCATGGCCCGGATCTGCATGGGCGAGGTATGGGTCCGCAGCAGCCGCCCGGCATCGAAGTAGAAGGTGTCGTGCATGGCCCGGGCCGGATGGTGGGGCGGAATGTTCAGGGCCTCGAAGTTGTAGAAATCGGTTTCCACATCGGGCCCTTCGGCGACGGTGAACCCCATGCCGGCAAAGATGGCGCAGACCTCGCTCATGACCTGGGTCACCGGATGGAGACGGCCGGCGGGGCGGCGCCGGCCGGGAAGGGTCAGGTCCAGTTGCGGTCCCTGGGCCGCCGCGCCGCCGGCAAGCTCGTCCCGGCGGGCGTTGAAGGCGGCCTCCAGGGCGGCCCTGCTTTCATTGGCCAGTTTGCCCAGCCGGGGACGCTCCTCGGGGGAAACCTGGCCCAGGCTGCGCATCAGGGCGGTGAACCGACCCTTGCGCCCCAGATATTCGACCCGGAAGGGCTCGAGCTCTTCCGGGTCGGTAATTCGCGCCAGGGCCGCTTCAGCCTCGGCGCGCAGGCGCTGAAGTTCCTCTTCCATAACCGCGGCGAACCTTAGTGGCTTTGGGAGGTCTGAACCACGGCGGCGAAGCCGGAGGGGTCCATGATGGCCAGATTGGCCAGAACCTTGCGATCGAGATCGACCCCGGCCTTCTTCAAACCGCCCATCAGACGGCTGTAGGTGGTACCGTGGTCGTGGGCGGCCGCACCGATGCGGACGATCCAGAGACTGCGGAAATCACGTTTTTTCTGGCGACGGTCCCGGTAGGCGTACGTCAGGGAGCGGTCCACCGCCTCGGTGGCGCTGCGATACAAACGATGCCGGCCACCGACAAAGCCGCTGGCCTGCTTCAAAACTCTTTTCCGGCGCCGACGCGCCTTGAATCCACGGGTTACCCTGGGCATAACTGCTCTCCTTTAAAGATATGGAAGTATGCGTTTAATGCTGGTGACATTGGTGGCGTCCACGATGGCACCCTGGCGATACGCACGTTTTCTCTTGGTTGATTTCTTGGTGAGGATATGGTTGGCAAAGGCCTTGCGCCGAACCACCTTGCCGGTGCCGGTGCACTTGAAGCGCTTGGCCGCTCCCCGGTTGGATTTCATCTTAGGCATAATCGCTCCTTTAAACTTTAGGCTTACTTGGGTCCCAGCAGCATGGTCATTTGCCGCCCTTCCATCTTGGGCGCCTGCAGGATGTTAGCGTCTTCAACCAGGCCCTCGGCGATTCGGTTGAGGACCCCGACCCCCAGAGTTTCGGCGTAAACAATTTCCCGCCCCCGAAAGCGCAGGGTAACCTTGACCTTGTTGTTCTGGTCGAGAAACTTCTTGATATTTTTTATTTTGAAGTCCAGGTCGTGCTTCTCGGTTTTGGGCCGGAGCTTGATCTCCTTGACCTCGACCACCGCCTGTTTCTTCTTGGCGTCCTGCTGTTTCTTGCTCAGCTCATAGCGGTATTTGCCGTAATCCATGATACGGCATACCGGAGGCTTGGCGGTGGGAGACACCTCCACCAGGTCCAGCCCGCTGTCTTCTGCCTTATGCAGGGCCTCCCGGGGCGACATGAGCCCCAGCTGATTGCCCTCGGCATCGATCAACCGGACCTCGTCGCAGCGGATCTGCTGATTGGTCCTGGCGCGTACTTCTTTTTTTTCCGGATCTTTTCTTTTTCCCTTAATGGTCTCCGTCCTCCGTTTCAAATGACCGCCGGCAACGTCCGGCAGCGGCCCGGTTTTACGTACCGATGTACGCCACACCGGAAGGCTTGCCGCAACCTGGCACTCTGCCTGACCGTTGCTTACTGACATGAGCTTGTGGGCAATTACAACCGCCTACGTCCGGTGAAGCCAAAGGGGATCAGCCCGGGGTTGCACGGTTACCGGCCCATGCCGCATATCTCACGTTTTCTTATGCCGGGAGCCGGGAAGCAGGACACCTCCGGTTGCAGTGCTCCAGACATCATGAAAGCCAACGCAAACAGGAATATATAACATATTCACGACGGATTGCGCCAATAAATTCGTCAGTAACCAAGGTTTGGGCGACTAGTCCCGGCCCTGCTCCCCGGTTTCCGCCGCCACCAGCGAGGCGAATTCGTCGATGGTCATGGCCGGCAGGTTCTTGCCGTCGCGCTGCCGGACGGTCACCGTGCCCGCGGCCGCTTCCTGGTCGCCGACGATGAGCATATATGGAATCTTCTGCAGCTGGGCCTCGCGGATCTTGTAATTGAGCTTTTCGTTGCGCAGGTCCTTCTCCACCCGCACCCCGGCCCGGCGGAGGGCGGTATAGACCTCCCGGCCGTAGTCGAGCTGGGCGTCGGTGATGTTGCAGATCCGGGCCTGTACCGGGGCCAGCCAGAGGGGGAAAGCCCCGGCGTAATGCTCGATGAGAACCCCGAAAAAACGCTCCAGCGAGCCCATAAGGGCCCGGTGAATCATGATCGGCCGGTGCTCGGCGCCGTCATCGCCGGTATAGCTCAGATCAAAGCGTTCCGGCAGGTTGAAGTCCACCTGAATGGTGGAACACTGCCAGGCCCGGCCCAGCACATCCTTGATCTTGATGTCGATTTTGGGGCCGTAAAACACCCCCTCACCGGGATCGATGCTGTAATCCAGCCCCCGGTGCTCCAGGGCCGCCTGCAGGGCCGAGGTGGACTGGTCCCAGTGGGCGTCGCTGCCGACGTACTTTTCCGGGCGGGTGGAAAGATAGATATCGTAATCGTCAAAACCGAAGGCCTTGAGTACCTGGAGGTTGAGATCGAGGATCCGGAAGATCTCCTCTTCCAGGTGATCGGGCCGGCAGAAGATGTGGGCGTCGTCCTGGGTAAAGCCCCGCACCCGCATGAGCCCGTGCAGGGCCCCGGTTTTCTCGAAGCGGTAAACCGTGCCCAGTTCGCACCAGCGCAGGGGAAATTCCCGGTAGCTGCGCTTGTGGGTTTTATAAATGGCGATATGAAAGGGGCAGTTCATAGGCTTTAATTGATACTGCACGCCCTCGATATCCATGGCCGCGAACATGTTGTCGGCATAGAAATCGAGATGACCGCTGGTCTGCCACAGTTCACGCCGGGCGATATGGGGGGTGGAAAGCAGCTCGTAGTCGTGACGGTAATGCTCCCGCCGCCAGTAATCCTCGATGATCCGCCGCATCAGGGCCCCTTTGGGCTGCCACAGAATCAGTCCCGGCCCGACCTGGTCCTGGATGGAAAACAGGTCCAGCTCCTTGCCGAGTTTGCGGTGATCGCGCTTTTTGGCCTCTTCCAGGCGGTCGAGATGGGCCCGCAGCTCTTTTTTGTCGAAAAAGGCGGTGCCGTAGATCCGCTGCAGCATCCGGTTGTTCTCGTCGCCGCGCCAGTAGGCCCCGGCCAGCCGGAGCAGCTTGAAGGCCTTGAGCCAGCCGGTGGTGGGCAGGTGCGGGCCGCGGCAAAGATCGACAAAGTCGCCCTGGCGGTAAAGGCTCACTTGCGGAGCCTCGATATCCTCGAGCAGTTCGAGTTTGTAATGCTGCCCCTGGCGGCGGAAAAGCTCCAGGGCCTCGTCCCGGTCCAGCTCCTGGCGCTGGAAAGGGCGGTCTTCGGCGGCGATGGCGGCCATCCGCTCCTCGATTTTGGCCAGGTCTTCGGGGGTGAAGGGGTGATCGCGGTCGAAATCGTAATAGAAACCGTCGGCGGTGGCCGGCCCGATGGTGACCTGGACATCATCGCCGAATATTTCCAGCACCGCCTCGGCCATGACGTGGGCCGCGCTGTGACGCAGGATCTCCAGAGCCTCGGGACTTTCCGGGGTGATCGCGGCAACCTCGCCGCCGGCCTGCAGGGCGGCACCAAGATCGACGATATCCTCCCCCACCCGCAGGGCCAGGGCCCGCTTGCGCACCTTGTTGGAAAACATCTCCTTGAGTGCTTCGGCGGCGGTGATCCCGGCGGGAAAGTTCCGGCTCTGTTCGGCGTTGGTCAGGGTAATTTCAGTCATTGAAGGCAGTCATCAGTAAAAACGAAGCTCCGCCAAGGGTGATCCAGCCAGGCTGGAGACCCTCACGGAGCCCCGGTGGGTGTTCCTGGTAGGCGCGGGCGGGATTGAACCGCCGACTTCTACCGTGTCAAGGTAGCGCTCTCCCACTGAGCTACGCGCCTGCTCTGGGGTAAGCGGTCACAGGGCACCGCATCTTGCGACCATCGGGCCGGCTCACGTACTGATGTACGTATCGCCGGCCCGATCGCCGCAACCTGCGGCACCCTGTGACCGTTTACCCTTTGGCCCCCCGTGATTACTTACGGTGTGGGGGGGCCGACCAACCAATCCCCAGCCAGCGGGTATTGGTCCGAAAGGGAAAGGAGATACCAAGTTGGCGCCCCCCTGTCAAGCAGAAAACTGGAGGTAAGCGATCACGGAGGCACCACGAACTGCTGACTTGACGAAACGTAACCGCTCAGCAGTGCCGCAGATTCGGGTTAGCAGCCAGGCGCCGCGTACACAGGGTACTCAAGCCTGGCTGCTAACCCGAAGGTGCGGTGCTGCTGAGCGGTTACGTCTCCTGGCGGGCGGCGATGGCCCGGGAGAGGGTCATCTCGTCGGCGTACTTGATGTCCATGCCCATGGGGATGCCGCAGGCCAGCCGGGTAACCCGGAGCTGAGAATTTTCCTGGAGACGGTTGATCAGGTAGGCGGCGGTGGCCTCCCCCGGCACCGTGGAGCTGGTGGCGATCAGGATCTCCCGGACCCGGTGGCGGCGGATCCTCTCCAGCAGCAGGTCGATCTTCAGCTCTTTGGGGCCGATCCCGTCCGCCGGCGAGAGCACCCCGTGGAGGATGTGGTACTTGCCGGTGAACGACGAGGTCTTTTCGATGGCGATCAGATCGCCGGGCTCCTCGACCACGCAGACCAGTTCATCGTCGCGCTCGGAGTTCCGGCAGATCTCGCAGGGATCCTCCTCGGAGAAGGCGCAGCAGGTGGAACACATGGTGATCAACCGGTGGAGTTCGGTCAGGCTTTTGGCCAGACCCTGGGCCTCCACCGCCGGCCGACGCAGCAGGTGCATGGCCAGCCGGCTGGCGGTCTTGCGGCCGACCCCGGGCAGGCGCCCGAAATCGGCGATCAACCGCTCCAGGGCGGGGGGGATGACATTCATGATCGGTGCTGCCGCTTAAAAAAGCCCGGGGATGTTCATGCCCCCGGTCAGTTTGCCCACTTCCGCCTGGATCATCTCCTGGGCCTTGGCCATGGCGTCGTTGACCGCCGCCACCACCAGATCCTGGAGCATGTCGGGGTCATCGGGGTTGATCACATCCTTTTCGATCTTCAGCTCCATCAGTTGATGACGGCCGTTGACCGTGGCCTGAACCATACCGCCGCCGGTACTCGAGGTCACGCTCCGCTCGGCCAGTTCCGCCTGCACTCCAGCCATCTTCTGCTGGAACTCCTGGGCCTGTTTCATGAGCTGGTTCATATCCATCTTCAAATTCCTCCTGATTTAACCGTCTTGACCGCCGCCGTTGCGAAAACGCCGCCGATGCAACGAAATACGGGGCGGTCACGCCGTAAGTGATCACGGCGCCAAAGGGTAAGCAGTCACCTGGTGCCGCTTACCTCAATCCTGCCCGGTGCGCACTCCCGCCACATCACCGTTAAAGATCTCCACCACCGCCTGGACCAGGGGATCGCCGGCCAGGGACCGGCGATCTTCCCGGGGCATGTCCGTTCCGTCGGCGCCGGCGGTGTCTCGATCCCGGATCCGCAACCGGACGGTCAGCCCCTGCTGAAAATAATCCTGGGCGAATTCGGTGAGCCGCCGTTTGTTATCCGGCTCCTCCAGGATCTTGCAGTCGGTAAGATCATCGTAGCGGATCAGCAGCTCACCGCCTTGTTCCCGGGCCCCGGCGGCCATATCCAGCACCGGGGCCATCCAGACCTTGCGCTGCCGCACGTAAGCGACAAAGCCGTCCCATTCCGGCCGCAGATCCCGGCCGCCATCCTTGGGCCGCTCCGGGCCGGGCTGTTCTCCCCCGCCCGAGGCGGGCACATCCGGTGCCTGCCCGCCGGCTCCGGAAGCCTCCCCTGCCCCCGGCGAAGCCACGTTCCCCGCCGCCGGCGCCGACGATTTGTCCGCCATCGGCGACGGGGAGGTCTTTAACGGCGGAACACCCCCCGGGTCATTCCCCGCAGCACCACCTGGAACAGCAGCCGCATCACCATTCGCAGTATCAACCGGAATACCATCTGTAGCATGATCTGGCCTCTTTGTCTGGTCGTCGGCATCCGCTGGCGACGCCGGCGGCGGTTCTTGCTCAAACCCCTGCACCGGCTCGGCCACCCCGGGCCCGGCCGCCGGGGACGGGACAACCCGGGAACCGACGGGGGGCGCATTATGGGAACCCGGCCGGGAAGTCTGGGCGCCCGGCTGGGCGGCGGGCAGCCCCGCGAGCAGTTGATCCAGCCGCCCCAGCACCTCGGTGGTGGGCACGATCCCGCCGGCCTGGGCGGCCCGGACAAAGGTCATCTCCAGCACCAGTTTGGGCCGGGAGGCATACTGCATCTCCTCCACCCCTTTAAGGAGCAGGTTGAAACAGTAAAGCAGGGTCTCGGGGCTGTGGGCGGCGGCGATTTCTTCCAGGGCGGCCTGCTCCCGGTCGGCCAGGTCCAGCAGGCCGGCGGCCCGCCCGGCGCTCCGGCAGACCACCAGATTGCGGAAATAATTGAGCAGATCACCGGCAAATCGCCTCAGATCGAGCCCGGCCCGGTAACACTGGTCAAACAGGGTCAGGCAACGGGCCAGGTCGGGGGCCAGCAGGGCCCGGGCCAGGTGCTCGAAGAGCTGGCGGTCCACCAGGCCCAGCATCTGCCGGACATCGTCGTCGCTGACCTGCCGCCCGCCGAAGGAAAAAACCTGGTCCAGCAGGCTCAGGCCGTCGCGGACACTGCCGTCGGCCTCGCGGACGATCATCTCCAGGGCCGTGTCGGGAATCTCCACCTCTTCGGCGGCGGCCACCTTACGGAAAAAATCCAGCAGCTCGGCGAAAGGCACCCGGGTCAGTTCATAGCGCTGACAGCGGGAGAGGATGGTAACCGGGATCTTGTGCAACTCGGTGGTGGCGAACATGAAGTAGACATGGGCCGGCGGCTCCTCCAGGGTCTTCAACAGGGCGTTGAAGGCCTCGGGGGTGAGCATGTGCACTTCATCGATGATGACCACCTTGTATTTGCCGGTCACCGGCATGAAGCGGATGTTTTCCTTGAGCTCGCGGATCTCCTGGATGCCGCGATTACTGGCCCCGTCGATCTCGTGCAGATCGACCACGCTGCCGGTGTTGAAGGCCAGGCAGGATTCACACTGATTACAGGGCCGCTGCTCGCTCTCGCCGGCCAGGCAGTTGAGGGCCTTGGCCATGAGCCGGGCCAGGGTGGTCTTGCCCACCCCCCGGACCCCGGAAAACAGCATGGCATGGGCCACCCGCTCCAGGCGCAGGGCGTTCTGCAGGGTCCGTACCACCGGACGCTGCCCCACCACCTGATCAAAGGTCCGGGGCCGCCACTTTCTGGCCAACACTAGGTAAGACATGGCATCCCACCAGAAAAAATGATAGCCAGGCACCCCCGCGGCACACAGAGAATCTCGCTACCGCTGCTTCCTCCCGGACCTGACGGAGTTTGCAAGCCTCTGTTGCGCGGGACCCGGCTATCAAACTGAAAAGCTCGTTGATCCTTGTAAGTGCTCTCCTGGCGGAGAGGGTGGGATTCGAACCCACGGTACGTTGCCGTACACACGCGTTCCAGGCGTGCACCTTCAACCACTCGGTCACCTCTCCGGGCACTTATTTATAATATCTGCCTACGGCCACCCCGCTGGGGTCACCGTATCAACGCTCCAGTTTACAACGATTCATCCACTTTTGAAAGGATAAAATAAGAAAACTGTATCGGCTTTATTTTGACACCCGGTCAACATCCATGGTGATTTCTTCCAGCCGCCGGCGGATCGGCTCGGCCAGTTGCTCCTGGTAGCGGCCGCCCAGATGGTCGGCGAAAAAGCGTTCCATGGCGTAAATGTAGGCCAACCTGTTTTCCCGGCGCCGAAAGCCGTGCCCCTCGTCGGGGGCCACAATATATTCCACCGGCCGGTCCAGATCACGAAGGGCGGCGACGATCTGATCGGACTCCCGCTGGATCACCCGTGGGTCATTGGCCCCCTGCACCACCAGCAGCGGAGCGACAATATTTTCGGCGGCAAACAGCGGCGACTGTTCTTTCAGTCGCCGGCGGTCGTCCGGGTCC
>LKMJ01004159.1_pt1 | contig 13583 bp, 9 predicted proteins | sample 643391 | NCBI WGS metagenome assembly LKMJ01 (sample SAMN04112250, study PRJNA286221) | soda lake metagenome | biome: soda lake; feature: Kulunda Steppe; material: water; isolation source: sample PL-Br10 brine of Picturesque Lake | place: Russia: Kulunda steppe | collected 2010-07
CCTCAATTGGTAGCTCGTCCCCTTCTTGAACCTCGAAGAGATCAACATCATACTCCTCAATTGCATCGAGATACCGGTCATACGTAGCTGAGGTGTGTGCCACGCCGGAATCATACGCTGCCCCAATGCCGTCACGCTCGGTCTCATAATACGCAATAATCTCGTCGTGACCACCAATGTGGTCAGCGTGAGCGTGAGTTGCGACAAGGTGATCGATCCGATCAATATCATGGTCGTCAAGATAATCGATGACGCCTTGACCGCTCTGTCGCCAATCGCCAGTATCAATCAAGATTGTCTCCCCCTCAGGAGTAATAATGAGCGTTGAATCTGCTTGACCTGCATCAATATGATGTATCTCCAACTCACCGTCACTTGTAGCGTCACTGTCGTCCGTCTCACCGGCTTCTCCATCTTCTGACTCAATATCCTGCTCAGCATCCTCGTGTTCAGTATCAGACGTATCAGCCTGCTCACCGAGACCGTCTTCAATGTCTTCGGCACCACTACCATCGACACCAATCCCTGCACAACCCGCTAAGACCACTGCGAGGACAACAGCAAGAACAACCACTGAATGACGCATAATAGTACCCACACCCCCCAGAACAAAGGTATATCGACATACTGAATTTCAGAGAATTCCAGACCTAGTAGACATGGTTTTCAGCGCCGTCAGCATTATGTCACAAAATCACCTTTTAATGGAGTATGGGACTGATCGATTGGTACCTAAATTGGTGCGACCGGAACATGCCCGGTTACTCACGACCACCTCCAAAGGATGAGCTTGAAGATGCTCCGTGCGTCCGCTGTGATGAAGTGATTGACCCAACAGTAAGATATTGCCCGCACTGCGGAAATTGTCCATATAAAGACGCGAAGTGGAATGGTGTGAAACTGATGGCAGCTGGATTGATCGCCTCGATTACTGTAGTTGGTGCGATCATCGGTATTCCACTGTTTGTTTTAGGTGTTCTCTCTCGTCTCGGGGCATCGAGTATGTCCCCGACCGAACACGACACTGGAGGCACCATGGAAAATGTTGCCAATCTATCGGCTGGTAATCAAAATGGTCGTGAAACCACAGCGCAAGAAATTGGTTCATCAAGCAACAATCGTATTGAGAGTAACAATGAGAAGGCAAACTGGGAGTTCGACCGTATTGATGAACAGCCGTACAACTCCTATACAGAAGCTATAGAGGACATTAAACAACTGAAGCGTGAGAATCGGCACGAAGAAGTCGAAGAATTACTGCTGTGGTGCATCGACTATACTGAGGCCAAATCTCGTGAATTAGGGTATGGAATCGCTCGCGCCTACTACCGGCATTTGGCGATCGTCTACCGGAAAGACAACAGGCACAGCGACGAGGTCAATATCCTCGAACGGTACGTCGATATCTGTGAGGAACTTGGCGAGAATCCCCATGAGAATCTGGTCAACCGACTCAAACAAGCGCGTAAACTCGCTTCCTGAGCTGTCGTTATCGAAGTTTCCAAGCAAAAAATTGTGATTGAGTATGTGTCGTTCGCTATTGGATTCAGCCTCCTGCAGCTCAGCGATGATTTCTGTGGCCTCGCTTGCAAGGCCGACGTGACCAGCTTCGATGGCGAACCCAACTGTCTGTCCCATTGCTCTCTCCACATGGGTCATGTAAGTTTGATCAATATCAGCAGTACGGCCCGCGTAAAGCAGTCGACCTCTCGGTCCATCGAATTTTTTCCTTTTTTATTCCGCGATGACGTCTTTCGCTTAGTCAATTTTCTTCACTCGATTGCTCAGAACAAACTCATAATTATTCTAATATCACTTGTAATTTCCTCAGTTCAACACGATATAGAACGAAATCTCTTCAAATAAGCAGCGTCTCATTCCGATACATCATCTGCATTGGAAGCCCTTTCGCGTCCGTAGGTGGGTTCTCCGGTAACCGACGATACTCCTCAACAGGTGCACACGCAGTAAGCGCTAATGCAAACGCATCCAACACATCATCCAAACCAATATCGAACACGGTCTCGCCAAGCTGGTTTACAACTGCTCGCCAATCACCAGCACTGTACTCAGGAACCGTTTCAAGCGCCGACAACCGTTCGTCAACACCCAACGCCGACTTCTTCTTATGCGCGAGAGCCTCACCGTTAAACGCACGGAAACACACCTCTGGATGCCCCTCAACGACTCGATCAGAATCTCCAGCACCCAATAATAACTCCTCAACGTCAACAGTCCCTGCACAAATATTCGCAGCCTGCTGAGTCAATCCTTTTCCAGTCGCCGACCGATTCACACTACTCACCTCTGCATGCTCGGCACCATCAGCAGCAAGCCGTGCAGCCTCGCGACACGGAGCCGTGAACACCGACCGATACTGCGACCCAATCGCACTTCGACCAAGATCATCACACTCCCGCGATAGTTTTCCCTCATCATCCACTACACACGCACAATCATTCGTTTCGGACGATTCACACAATCCGATCGGAACATCAACCACGATCCGACTCGCCGACTCACCGAACTCTTCCCACACCTCGGAAATATGCTCAGAAACAAACGCTTCAGGAGGATCCCCGTCGTCACCGTACACAACAGCCAACCAGGCCCCAGACGACCAATCAACACCAACAAATTCAGAATTCATACTAGTTGACTAACTAGCAGCCACAGTCTTGTAACCACACATTTCGAAAGCATTTGATTAATTCTACAACTATCTAAAACGTGAGTTTATTCACCTCCCAGCAAGTCCTCCTCCCCGCTTGAGTCCCCACCTCCCATATCAGCTTGTTCGGAACGGGTCGGTTGTTCCTGAAGTCGCTGATGAGCCGTTCGCCACTTTTCAGTTGACGGGATACTGCCTGCGCCGTGCTCGGTGTGACGCGTTCGAACTTGTATGAGTACGGGTGTGTTCATTGAATCACCCGACACTACTGCTTGCCCAGGTGTTAACCCCGGTAACTCACGGAGAACATCTTCGCCTGCAGCCTCGACACTATTTTTAATAGCATCTTGATCAGCTGGATTCTGAATCTTCATCGTCACTTGAGTGCCACACTGCGAAAGCACATCCTGATCAATTTTTGACGGTCGCTGACTGATAATGCCAAGTCCGAACCCGAACTTCCGACCCTCAGACGTAATTGTTCGCATGATATCCAGAGACGGTGCACCTCCCGAAGCTGGTGCGAACCGATGCCCCTCCTCAAACAAAGAAAACAGAGGGAAATCAATGATTTCACCATCAAAATTAGGATCGTCTCCCCGTTGACGAACGGCAGATAGGCGAGCTTCGTATAAACGACGAAGGAGTACCGTCGCAATCATTTGTTGGTCGCGTCGACTGAGTGTATCCATCTGTAAAACAGTACATCGACCAGGGGCAACCAATTCATTGAGCGCAACGTTCGCATCGGTCGTAAACAAATCGTTCCGTTGGATTGAGCGTCGAAGACGCCACTCTAATGCACCGACACTAGCATCATCTTCTCCGTAACGACCCTGCATCGCTACCATCAGCTCATCGACACCCCATGTGCGAGAATCCGCCTCCTGCATGGCACGCCAACCGCCAGCGAGACGTTCTTGCATCCGATCACTAGGATTATCAAGCACAGCCATTACGTCATCAACACTGAGCTCTGAAATTCGGATCCGGAGATTCTCTGGATCGAAATACTGTACCTCAGGTCGATATCCGCCATCACCTGTGAACACATCCGCACCTCGCATTTGCGATAGCGTATCGTACTCTCCGTGTGGATCGAATACTAGCAGTGATGCTCGAATATCCGGCATCATCATTTCTTCCATGAGGACACCAGCCGTGTATGATTTCCCGGATCCGGTAGACGCAAGGATCGCTAAATGTGTTGCCGCAAACTCATCAATAGGGACGTGCACGTTCACTGCGCCAGTTTCGCGGTTGAGTAACCACCCCATGTGAGCTAACCCGTCACGCTCGGTGACGTCGACAGAACTCACGTCAACCTCTCCAGCGCTGTTGAGGGCGTCTTCACCTCCAATCCCAAGGTTCGGTAGAACCGCTTCCAACATCGCATCAGGAGCGGTTCGGAGTCGTGTCCCTGGTCGGGGGAGTTGACGAGGATTAGAGAACGTCTGCATCTGCGTGTCATAGAATCCGATTACCGTGGCTTCGAGACGGTATAGATCAATATCATCCGTTGGAACTCCAAGTGTCCCAGCGACTGTTTCTGGAGCGATACTCGGGTCAGCCATAAACGTTTCAGGAAGCCCTCTTGCTTGCTCGCGGTTCGTAACACGTGCAAGTACGTCTTGAGGAGTTCCTTCAACAGTGATTGAGTACGTTATGAACTCACCAGTCTTTACCGCTTGCTCATCCGGAGTAACGATGAAGAACTCATTTGGGCCGTCCCCAGGAGCGGCAACGGTTCCGACGAGAGCTCCATGAGTCGAGGAGTTTTTTGAGGGACTCATCGCATTACCCCTCTATCAACAGATGACTGCCAGCGAACGTCTTTCTCAATGATATTGAGTAACCGTTGGTGTTCTTCAGCGGGGAACAATTCACTGAGACGCTCAATTAATGTGAGCGTTACCTCCGCACCAAGCGGACCAGCAACATCGAGCAACCGTTCCATGTATGCGAGTTGGATTCCACCATCAGCAGTTGTGTGAAACGCTCGAATCACGCCATCTGGACACTGTTCGACGATATCTTCGACAGCAAGCGTCCAGCGCGGCATCTGATGATCCGGTTCCTCTATTGTTCCATCATTTGTGATTCCTGCAATCCCCAGTAGTGCAACACCCGCGAGTTTCGTTCGTTCCTCTACGTACCCGGGGGTAAACTGTGGTTGGTCTTGCTGCGCTAATCGTGGACCTGACCGACCTTGATCAGGATCAACCAACCGTGTATCGTAAATAACGCCCATTACGATATACTTCGTTTCCTGGATTGTTTTTTTAATAAATACGGGTTGGCCAAACCCACACTCATCAGGTGTAGGCGCTCGCTCACGGTCGGTCTCGTTGTAAATTTCGACCGTGTAATCCATGTGGCTGTTCGAGCTGATGATACTTCCAATAGCGAGGCAGTTGTTCACGCGCTCAGTTTGATCGCTTTGTGATGTGTTACTCATTGAGTTTGTTAGGTTGTGGTGATGACGGTTCCACGACCGTGCTCAAGCTTCGACTCAATGGCAAATTCGCAGAGGGGAGACACGATGATCTTTGTGAGATCATGAGCGGAAAGTTGTCGGTACGGGCCAGAATCGTCCTCAGCTGGAACGTATATTGTCTCATCGGCGACGCAACTCCTTGCTAAGTGCTTTTGCATCCCATTCCAGTGGAATGTCGTTTTCCTCTGCCCATCCCTGGAGGAGTCGAAGAAACTGTTGTCGATCACGTTGATCAAGAACGGCGTCTGTATCCGCCTGCTGCAATATCTCCGGATACCCTCGGCCAACACCCGCTTCAGCACGAACTGCGTTCAATGTATACTCGTAAAGACTCTCGTATCCAGACGGACCATCCGTATCTATTAACCACCCTGGGAACTCTAACCGATCAAGACCAGCACCAGGTGGTACTTTGAGATACGAGAAATGAATCTCATTAGAGAAGTCATACTCCACGCCTCGGTAAGTTGTCGTGAGAGCGTCGACACTGCCATCTCGACGGCAGAGGAACGGGATGGTGGAATCACCCCAGGGACTCATCATTCCAGTCAACACACGTGCGTCGGGAATTGTTCGATCACTCCCGAACTCATCCTGTAGGAGTAACCGCGTCATTTTCGCTAATTCAACGGCATTTGTCCCAGCAACATACCCAACTAGCGGTATCTGATAGTATTCACTTGCAGCAATAAGCCGACTAATAGATTCCAAATACCGATTTCGTATTGCTGGACGCTCCGGGTTAGCGAACGATACAACGAGTGGGCCATCATACAGAACGATCGGTCGCCCCTCTAACGACCCCGCCTCGTGCTGTTCGGCTAAGTCTTCTATTTTGTCAACAAGCAAGTCTGCTTCGTGTTCATATCGTTCAAGACCGACAAGCGAGCTATCAACGAATCGATATTCGTCACCGCCAGTCTCACCACCTGACCGAGTCACTTCCATCGGGCCAAGCAGCTTCCCTTTTCTGTTACGCTCAAGTTTCCCCTCTGGCGAATGATGATTCAAACACCACGCAGCTTGCACGTACGCTAACGGAATATTGAACTGCTTTGTCGGCGGAATCTCAGACCCATCAACAGCAAGCATCGGGACGTCCAGCAAGATGTCTCGCGCCCAATCATTAACCGCTTCGTGATTCTCCCACCCGTTAGACTCCTCGTGAGGAATTATGAGTGAGTTCTCACTATCAAAAGCGTCACTAGGGAGCGCCCCGGGGTAAGACGCAGTAGACAGTTCGCTCCGGATCTTACCAGCACCAACATCAGGCAGTCGACGGAACGCATCCTGGTATCGTTCAACCAAGTCATCATCATCTTCCAAATATGACTTGATCGTCTCAACGTTATCATCGAGTGCCGTCGCAACCTCCAGTTTATCAAACGGCATTAGTCACCCATCACTTCCGAGGTTTGGTTTGGTTTCTCAATTGTTATGCTGTAATCGGTCATTGAGTCAAACGTCGAGTCGTGGCTGATAACGGTTAGCTGATTAAACGCATCGAGCCTGTTGAGTTGCCCGACAAGATTCGCCTTTTTATCTTGATCGAGATTAGCAGTCGGTTCGTCAAGAAATGCAATTCCAAGACCAGAAATCTGTTCCAGTATCGCCAGTCGAACTGCTAACGCAGCAGCCATTTTCTCGCCACCCGATAGCGTCGAGAACGACTTTTGAACATCAGCATCAGTAACGACAATGTCATAATCGGATGTCCATTCGAGCTGTTCGGCTTTCTCACCCCGAATCGACCGGAAGACCGCATCTGCTCGTTTCCCGATGCGATCCGTAATGACATTCCGCATTTTCGGCCCCGCAGCGCGAACGTTATCGCGCACCCACGAAGCGAATTTTTGATTCGCAGCTAGTTCACGAAGCCGTTCAACCTCCTCTTTCCGCTCCTCCAGCTTGCTTTCTAATTCCTCAACCGTCGCAGAAACACTCGCAAGTGTTTTTTCCTTCTCTGATTGCTGACCCGAGAGAGTATTGATTTGCTTATTACACTCACCAATCTGTTCAGCAAGCGCCTCATACTCGTCTTTATTGAACGCTTCATTCTCCACCTCAAGATCGTCAGTCAGTTCTTCAGCCTCCTCATTGAGCGACTCAAGTTTCTCTTCGATCTCCTCAACGGCCGTTCGGCGTTCTCCCAGTTTTTCAGCGGCCTGCTTGTTCCGCTCAAACAACTTGTAGGCCTCTTCGGTTTCACTGAGTGTCTCTTTCACCGTTTTGAGATCGTGTTCAACGTCACCGAACTCATCAATTTCTTTATCAACTCGTTTGATTTCAGCCTCTACAGACACAACAGATTCCTTGACTTCTACAAGTTCACCCAGAGCATCAGCGTACTCCTCGACTTGTGTCTTCGCCTTGTAGTACGCGTCATTCGCATCTTCAAGCGAATCAAGCTCCCCTTCCAACGCAGGAAGTTCGTCAATATCTTCTCTAAGCGAAACTATCTGTTCACGAATCTCAGCTCGCTCCTCGTTGATTTCGTGGAGACCATCCTGTATGTTGGAAACTTGACTCCGACGCATATCCAATTCAGCAACTCGCCTTTCGACTTTTTCAGCCTCGGCTAAATCAGTCTCTAGTTTCGAAAGATCCTCTCCAAGCGTCTCTTGTCGACTCTGTATCTCCGTAATTCGTGCTTCACGCTTTTTTATGAGGTCTGTACGATGTTCAGCCTCCAACGGTTCTCCACAGGTTGGACACGGAGCATTTGCCTCTGCGTCTTGAAGCCGCTCAAGTTTCTCATTTAGATCTGCCTCTTCTGCATTCAACGATGCAATTTCAGCTTTCACTCCCCCGATCTCATTACGAAGACCGGCTGCATCACCTACCGTCGCTGCCTTGGCTTCAATCTCTTCAATAATTTCGAGTTCCTCACGTAGTTCCGTGAGTTCGTCTCTTGCGTCATCATCGAGATCAGAAATCTCAGTTTGCAACCGGTTGACAGTCTCCTGATCGGATTCTAACTCAGAGATACGCTCATCAAGTTCCTCATAACGTTGTTTCTGAGTTTCATACTCTTCGAGATTCTCTTGAGCCCGCTCGTGTTTTTTGGCCTGGCCTTCGAGCGTTTCTAACCGTGTTTCAAGTTTTCCTAGTTCTGCTTCTTGACTTTGTTTCTCCGACCGTAACTCGTCCAACGCCGACATCTGTCCCTCAAGTTCTTCCTGTAGATCTTTTGCTTGGAGATGCTCTTCGTACCCTTCACGAGCACCCTCGCATTTGCTTTCGGCCTTTTGCGCATTCTCAAGCTCGGTTTCTGCTACTTCAAGTGCAGACTCTTCCGCGTTAATTGCCTGCTCGTTCTGCTCGATGTCTCCTTCTATATTTTTAATCCGATCTTCGATCGCCTCTAATTCATCATATCTCGTTTCAGATTTCTCCAGTTCGGCTTCTGCTGCTGAAATTTCTTCAGACAATTCTTCAATTTCCGCTTCTAATCGCGCCTGGTCCTCTTGTTCCTCGGGAAGACTCTGGAGTTCACCCGTGAGCTCTCGTATACCCTCACGCACCTGTCCCCGTTCGGTTTTGATCTGATCTGGAACGCCTTTCAGCACATTCCAAGACTCCTCATACGCGTCAATATTCAATAACTCGTCAAACGTTGTTTTCCGCGCTCCTGGCCGCTGTGCGAAATCAGAGAGAAACCGCGTTTGAGGGACTCCAATACATGACTCCCATAGGTTCCCCAGTTCATCGCTGTCTTTCAGGTCAAACTTCGCACAAAGCCACTTCATCAACGCTTTTTTCGAATCAATATCCTGGTCAATCCACTCATCACGCTCAGAATCATACCGTGCAACACCGTATTTTGAGTATCCAGCGGACCGGGTTACACGGTACCTCTGTGGTCCGTTTTCTTCATCCAGTTCTATAATGACCTCTACAGTACCTGACGACGCGCCTTCCCGAACAAACTCCTTATTTTTGAATGGCAACGAGTCAAAGAGTGCAAACCCGATTGCCTCTTGAATCGTCGACTTCCCAGACCCATTCTTTCCGAGGATCGCAGTGACACCCCCTCGAAGCGAAATCGTTGTTCTATCTTCGTATGACTTGATGTTCTCTAGCGTAACTTCGATTATTTTCATTCACTATCACTCCCAACCACAGTAGCAGTGTCTTGGTCAGCAGCACTAGCCACTGCTTCCTCATCGTTCACGGTCTCTTCGTCGCTCGCAAACGGATCCTCTTCAACATCAAGCACTACTTCTTTTGAGGCCTCCGGGAACAGATTCCGGCGACTGTTTGAGACAACATCAATAATATCGTCAGTGCTCTCACCCTCCTGCGCCATGCGGTGGGCATCACCGAGAAGCGTGGCCACAGACTCGGATTGCTCACTGTACTCAGATTCAGTCGCAATTGTCTCGAAAACCCGTTTTTCAAGCGCAGCAGTCTGTAACCGACCATCAATAAACACCTCATCATCATCAAGATCGGCTAATAACTCCTGAATCTCTGCGGTCGTCACGCGACTCGTATTGGTCTGTACGTACAACGCATCATACGTATTTTTAGCATGAGCGGCAAGTTCGTCAACTCGGAGGCCACTCCTATCGAACTGCAGCGTGCCAGCGAACCGAAGATCAAGGAGCGGATCACGCTGCTCACTCCCGAACATGAACTCCTTGCGCCCCAGCGTGTCGTCCAGAGCAGTCTGTCCGTCCTCAACGTGCTCACTGAACGCTGCTTCGAGTTCGCCTGCAGAATCAAACGGTGTCACATCGAATTCAATCGTGAAGAACGGCCGTCGTCGAGATGAGTTGTGGGTAACACTGTGAGCGAGTTGACCAGGGCCCTCGTACTCATCGTTTGCCTGACTCAACTCTACACTGTAGTAGCCATGTTTCCAGTCATCTCGTGCTTCCGCTGTAGAGTGGGCTTCCGGTGATCCAGGGTTGAAAATCCAGTCACTGGCATTGTACGACTTGTGAATGTGTCCTAACGCTAAGTAATCCACTTCTTGCCGCACATCTCGTAGTTCCGCGTGCGTCACGTTCCCGCCGAGTGCGGGTACCTCATCTTCAATACCGAAGTGACCCAGCAGAACTGTGTACTCAGGCTGACCGTACTCTTCAGCAGTTCTTCGAATCCCGTTTGCGACCTGTTCGAGCGCAGTGTCTGTTCGAGCACCACGCCATTGCAACCCGAAGACACGCATCACACCTCCAGATGTCTCCACATCAAAAAACCCGGAATCCTCTCCAGGATTTTCGACTTTGTACGGATTGAACCGGGCTGCGTCAGAATCACTCTCCAGATCCGCTTCCAGCAATACAATGTGGCCTCGACGATGGAGATAGTTCAACCATGTCACTTCTCGTGGTGTTAAATTCTCATCGTGATTCCCACGAGAAACAAGAACGGGGATATCATCTGGAACGACGCTAAGCCCCTTCTCAGCAGCTTCTAACACTTTCGGTCGAAGATCACGTGAGTGAAACAAATCACCCGGCAAGAGAATTGCATCTGGATCGTCTTGCAAGATGAGCTGCAACGTCGCTTTGAACGTATTCATCATGTCATCTTCGCGTTGATTCAATCCGTATTGTCGGTGGCCGAGATGAATGTCGGCAAGATGTCCAAATTTCATTTGTATGTCTCCTTCTGATTTCGATTGATCATATGTATGGAACCCCTCTGATGAGTTCTCCGTTGACAAGATGTCCTCTACGCGCAGATTCTGCACACTTGTCCGCATAGTATGTCGTTATCGGAAGCCGTGTACTCCGCTGAGCGCTACCAATATGACTCTCGCTAAGCCAGTACACCTGTTCTAAGAGCGTCTGCATCGACGTGTCACCAGCCCGTCGAACAACGCGAAGGGCCTGTGGAGTCCCCAACTTGGCACGCTCGTCAAACTCCGGTCGACCAGTCGTCGTAAGGAACCCGAAATCATCACCCTGAGCTATGAACAACCGGCCTTTATGATCTATACGGAATTCACCATCTTTCCGAATAGCAGCTCTCGGAGCTCCACTCTTTCGTATATCCAAAATATCAATACTGGTTTCAGTTTTCTCAAAAGGTGCCAGTATTTTATCAGTATCCTCAAACACCCGCCCATCACGGTGAATAACGATGTTCTCAGGTGGTTTCCCTTCAGATCGAACAAACTCTCTATTGACGTCTATAAGCACGTCAATAATTGCATATTCACTAAATGTCTCTCCGGATTGGAGTGACTGCGTTTTTGAAACAAACACAGTCCCATCGGCTAACACCACGTTCGCACTCGCCCCAAGAAAGAGACCGGTATCTGGATCTCGGGTCGCATCAAGACCAATGAAGCAATCCGCATTACCAGGCATCTCATCAACACGCCATGGAACACCTCCTGCTCCTGCAATTACCCCGAGCGCAGTATTCTTCACAACCCATCTGTTGCTAAGATTATCTTCCCGCACCATCTGCGAAGGGATTCCTTGCTTCCCAAGTATCTTCTTGAATTCACCGTACGGATCATCGATCGTCCCGTCCTGAATAAACTCGTTCGTTGGCGACGGTACGACCGTGAGAACCACATCCGCATCATCAACAGCTATTGCCGCATTGCTGTATCCCACGGCACTTCCCAACTCATATTCAGAGTAAGATGTACTATCAGGAACACAGTTCCACGATCCGAGCTGTGATTCTATCTGTCCACGCAACTGATCAAATCGGTTACCGTAGCGCTCAGGAACAAGATAATGAAGATCAAAAGACGACGGCCGCCGGTATGCACCATACCGGGGTAACCCATTTTTCGCTAATCCTGCAGTCTGATCATTACCGAACCGAAGATTATCCGATCGATCAACCTCCGCAGACATGAACGAGAGACTCGGACCAAGCGGTGTCGACTCTATCCGTGCATCTACCTCCGCTAACGATTCCAACCCTTCGACAAAATCAACGGCTTTCTCAAACCGTTCATCAGGAAGCATCTTCGCCGCACGATCCCACTTCCGGTGGAAACCCGGAGCAATCCCTTTCACCACTTCTTTTCTTGGCGAGACACGAAGCAACTGCGGCACGTGAACACGCGGATCATCGTTCGAATTATATTGCAGTTTAATCAGCCGAGGATTCTCCGACCGAAGTTCTGCGTTTAGTTCGTCTGAAATCCGGCCTTTTCTGCCATACCAATCTGCGAGTGACTGGTTTCCGAGCCCGGGGATCGGATCTGTAAATTGGATATCAGCAAAACCCATGAGTCGCCCGCTCCCTGACTCAGAGTACGTTTCCGGATCGTGTTCAACGTGGATACCAGCAATCACATCCATCGAGGTATTCATCCGATCAATATACTCATCAGCAGTCACCCGACTTCGAGCATGATGACTAATTTCAATCCGCACAAATGCATCCCCAGAAGGCAACAGTTCAATCCGTGCACCGTATGTCAAACACGCTTCAAACAACCCATTGGGATCTTCTATCGCTGGTTCCCTTGTCCGGATCTGGTTGATTCTCCCAGCATCGTAAATTTCGGTATCAACAGCTCTCTTAGTTGCTTGTTGAAGGATACGGACGATCCGATCATTATCAGTCTGGTCACTAGCGTGAAGTGTAACCTGGGTTTCGTTCGTGAGTGTAAATGGCTCAGGAAGACTCACACGTAGTTGACTTGTGGCAAGAACAGACATTACCCCTGCATCTGTTACAACAGCATTACTGCTCGCGCGAAGATAATTTACGAGACCGTAAGTCGCGTCCATCGGGTCTTCTTCGAATGCATCACTAGCCTCGATACGGTACTCATATACTGATAACTCCTCAAAACAACGGTTCAACGGGAACAGTAGAAGATATGGCAGTCCATCCTGAAGTTCGCTATCCTTGTTCATTATAACGTCCTCTCTTGATTCTCGGCATCTCTACAGGCGCTTGTGGAGGAACGGTTGGCGGGTTGATGACTCACAGTAGTTGACGTTTGAGCAGGGTTGCATATAGTTTATACGGCGTCATAATCGTCATAAACCGCAATTGAGACAGAAAAAACAATATAATAGCTGATAGGTAATATGGCTATGGAAGAACTCAGTGTTTCCAAAAATATACATCTCATGCCGATGGGTTACGAATACGAGCGCGTTGTTAAACCCGCACAAGATTACGACGCAGACTGCGTTATTCTGATTCATCACGACCCAGGGCCGAACGCCAGTAAAAAGAATGTTGTCGAACCAAAGTATCACGATCAAGTGCGTGAAGATCTCGAACAGACAGGGATACGAGTCGAAGAAATTCGCTGCGACATTTTCGACCTGTACTCCTCTCTCGGTACTATCGCACGGCTAGCTGCTGAATTCAAAAAACATAACGTGTACGTGAATCTCGCATCAGGATCAAAGGTAACCGCTATAGGAGGGATGATAGCTTGCATGGCAACCGGAGCTATCCCGTACTACGTGA
>LKMJ01004161.1_pt1 | contig 13581 bp, 12 predicted proteins | sample 643391 | NCBI WGS metagenome assembly LKMJ01 (sample SAMN04112250, study PRJNA286221) | soda lake metagenome | biome: soda lake; feature: Kulunda Steppe; material: water; isolation source: sample PL-Br10 brine of Picturesque Lake | place: Russia: Kulunda steppe | collected 2010-07
CGGTCTGTGAGGTCGCCCCGTTCGAGATCCGCGAACGCGCACCAACCCGGATCGGCGCGCGGATGGGTCGACCCGAAAAATCCGAAAAGCGGGACCTCTCGCCGGCGGTCCACACACTCTTTCCGATTACCGAGGCCGGTGGTAACCAGCGGGACGTCGCCGAGGCCGCCCGAACGATGGACGACCGTGGCCGACGCGGGATCCTCAACATCCGGATCGGCCAGCGGCTGTGTCCCGACTGCGACACCCACACATACAAATCGCAGTGTCCCGACTGCGCGAGCCACACCGAGCCGCATTTCGAATGCGAGGAGTGTGAGGTCGTCTGCGAACCCGACGAGGCCGGTCGCGTCGAATGCCCCCGCTGTGAGCGGGAGGTTGATGCCGCCGGCTGGCAGGAAGTCGACCTCCGAAGCGCATACCGCGGCGCCCTTGAGTCGATCTCCGAACGCGAGGGCAACTTCCAGATTCTCAAAGGCGTCAAGGGACTGACCTCCGCGAACAAAACACCCGAAGCGATGGAGAAAGGCATTCTCCGGTCGAAACACGGCGTTTCGTCGTTCAAAGACGGCACCGTCCGCTACGACATGACCGATCTGCCCGTGACAGCGGTCAAACCCGAGGAACTCGACGTGACGGTTGACCACTTCCGCGCGCTCGGCTACGAAACCGATATCGACGGCGACCCGCTCAAGCACGACGATCAGCTCATCGAACTCAAGGTCCAGGATATCGTGCTGTCGGATGGCGCAGCCGAGCACATGATCAAGACGGCGAATTTCGTCGACGACCTCCTGGAACGGTTTTACGGCCAGCCTGCGTTCTACGAGATCAACGACCGCGACGATCTGATTGGCGAACTCGTCTTCGGGATGGCTCCGCACACAAGTGCCGCAGTTGTCGGCCGTGTGATAGGATTTACGAGTGCGGCCGTCGGATACGCTCATCCGTACTTTCACGCCGCAAAGCGCCGGAATTGCGATGGTGACGAAGACTGTGTAATGCTGCTTATGGACGGGCTTTTGAACTTCAGCCGACAGTTCCTGCCGGACAAACGCGGCGGTCGGATGGACGCTCCACTCGTGATGTCCTCGCGGATCGATCCCGCCGAAATCGACGATGAGGCACACAACATGGACATCGTCCGGTCGTACCCACGAGAGTTCTATGAGGCGACCCTGGAGATGGCCGATCCCGAATCGGTCGACATCAAAACGGGCGAGGATACCCTCGGCACCGAAAACCAGTATCGCGGCTTCGACCACACCCACGACACCACGAATATCCATATGGGTCCGAGCCTCTCTGCATACAAAACGCTCGGCTCGATGATGGACAAGATGGACGCGCAGTTGGAGTTAGCCAGAAAACTTCGGGCAGTCGACGAAACCGACGTCGCCGAGCGGGTCATCGAGTACCACTTTTTGCCCGACCTGATCGGGAACCTACGGGCCTTTTCGCGACAGAAAACCCGGTGTCTCGACTGCGGTGAAAAGTACCGGCGAATGCCGCTATCAGGAGAGTGTCGCGAGTGCGGCGGTCGGGTGAATCTGACAGTTCACCAGGGGTCGGTCAACAAGTACATGGACACCGCAATCGAGGTCGCAGACCGGTTCGGCTGCCGGGAGTACACCAAACAGCGGCTGGCGATTCTCGAACGGTCGCTCGAATCGGTCTTCGAGAACGACAAAAACAAACAAAGCGGGATTGCAGACTTCATGTAACCGGCTGTTGCCGACTCGGAGAGTCATACAATGAGACGCGTTGACACACTTATGGGCTGACTCGACGTATGACGAGTGATGAGTGGAACCGATCAAACCGCACACACTGTCGAGTCGACTGCAGATCTTGCCCTGGGTGAAACAGTATACACTGCCGATGGTGAGCCACTCGGAACGGTCAGCAATATCACTGAGACCGGCTTTTTTGTCTCCGTTGAGACAACTGTAGAGCACCGAACCGCCGCCCAACGCTCAACCAGTGGCGAGTTCGGCGAAGCATACCTGATGTGGCGGTGTATGGAATGCGGAGAAATGGGTGAAATCGAAACGCTTCCCGAGCAGTGTCCGAACTGCCATGCCCCGCGAGAGGACCTCTACTACTGGACAGAGGACTAGTTCGAGAAAATCGGAGAGACGAACAGCCAGCCGGGTGAGGCGCGGACACTCGCGGTGTTTTTGTTCGGAGGCGAGTGATACCATCCATGGACATCGTCGTGTTCGGTGCTGGGAGTCTCGGGAGTCTCATTGGCGGCTTACTGGCACGGACTCACGACGTAACGCTTGTTGGTCGACCGGAGCATATGGCGGCTGTCGAACGCGATGGATTGCGAATCAGCGGTGAACTCGAAACCCGGGTGCACCCCGAGACGACGACAGACGGGATGGAGTTGCGCGCACACATCGCTCTCGTGACCGTCAAAGCCAACGATACCGCAACAGCCGTTAGCTCGCTCGCAACTGGCGAGTTCGATGTCGTCTGCTCGCTGCAAAACGGGCTGACCGAGCCACGGCTGCGAGCCGAACTCGACGTTGCTGTCCTTGCGGGAACGACAACCTACGGCGCACAGCTACTCGAACCCGGACACGTCGCCTGCACTGGAATCGGGGGCGTAACCCTTGGAAGCGAGATCGAACAGACCGAAGCAGCGGGGCAAACGAAAACAGCCGCAGTGACCGAAACAGTCGGCCACGCGTTTCGAACGGCAGGTATTGAGACCGTTGTTGCCGACGACATGGCGCACCGACAGTGGAGAAAACTCGCCGTCAACGCCGCAATCAACCCGATTACGGCCCTAACGGGACGGCCAAACGGAGCGGTTGTCGACGAACCACTCTGGGCAGTTGCTCGCGCGGCCGCACGTGAGACAGCGCGGGTCGCTCGCGAGACGGGTATATCGCTTTCGGATGAAGCGGTAATCAGTGCGGTACAATCGGTTTGCGAGACGACGAAAGCCAACGAGTCGTCGATGTTGCAAGATGTCACCGCAGGTCGAGAAACCGAAATCGACGCGATCAACGGTGTTGTTCTCGAGCATGCCGAACAGTGTGGCGTCGACGCCCCAACAAATCAGCTACTGCATCGGCTGGTCAGCGGAATTGAGAGCGACGCTGGAAAAGGACAATCAAAAGCCGGAAGCGACCTCAACACCACTCTGTGAGAACTGGCGCATCGGTCTCCTGTACCGACAGCCACGCCCCATCGCGGCTGATATCCGCGATGATATAGGATGGTCGGCTAGCAGAGCAATCAACCGAGGCCATGATCTCGGTGTCCGACACGTCCGCGACAGGTGTGTGGTCCTGTGGCATGGTTCACAATCACACCCTCAAGTAGTTAAACATATCGAAAGAAAACGTAGAATAGCCGAAACGCCGGCTTCGAATAATACAAGCGGCTGGCCGACGGTAGACCGGAGTATGCACGTAGCCGACGCGATGACCCCCCGGGACGAACTGGTAACCGTCGAGTTGCCCGGAACCCGTGACGACGTTTTATCATACCTCCAGGACCACGGCTTTTCGTCGGTCCCAGTCGTCAAAGAGACCGACAGCGTTGAGGTATACCGAGGACTCGTCTCCCGAGACGACCTCATCGAACGGCCCGACGAAGACCAACTCGCGCTGCTGATGCGTGAGGTCCCGACAATCCATCCCGACGCCGACATTCACGACGTGGCCAAACTGATGGCGAGTGAACACGCGCGGCGAATCCCAGTCGTCGACGGCGACAAGGAAAACGAACTGGTCGGCATCATCACCGTCACCGACGTAATCCGCGCAATTGCTCGCGGTGAGGTTGACGGCGAAACAGCGGTCGGCGAGTTGGCGACCGCTGAAATCAACACGACCTATGTCGAAACGCCGCTGACAGTCGCCGAACGAGAGATTTATTACGCGAACGTTCCCTACACGGTCGTTCTCGACGACGAAGGCGGGATGACCGGCATGCTGACCGAAGTCGATATCGTCGAAATCGCCCGCGTCGTCGAAGGCGAAGACGACACCGGTGAGTCGATCGCCGAACAGGACTCCGAGTGGGCCTGGGAAGGAATCAAAGCCGTCGGTAACCGGTACTTCCCGACCCGAAACGTCGAGATTCCAGCCGAACCGGTCGCCGAAGTCATGACGAGCGATGTCGTCACAATCGGGAAGACAAAAACCGCCAAAGCGGCCGCCCAGGCAATGATCACGAACGACATCGAGCAGATCCCACTGCTCTCGGGTGGCGAACTCGTTGGCATCGTCCGAGACCTCGATCTGCTGGAGGGCGTCTGATGGCTGACCAACAAGACCTGATGGAACTCGCCAAACGCCGGGGCTTCTTTTTCGGCTCGAACGGTGCCTACGGTGGCACCGCGGGCTTCTATACGTTCGGTCCCGAGGGTGCGTCGCTCAAACACAACGTCGAGGCCGCCTGGCGCGACCAGTTCACACTCCGGCTCGGCAACGACGAAATCGAGGCTCCAACCATCATGCCCGAAGCCGTTTTTGAGGCGTCAGGACATCTCGATGGCTTCGACGACATGCTCGTCGAGTGTGCCGAATGTGGTGCGAGCCACCGGGCGGACCACCTGATCGAGGACGCCGTCGACGACATCGAAGATGCCGAGGCGGTCGGTATCGAACGCGTCGGCGAGCTTATCGAGAAACACGACCTCGCGTGTCCGGCCTGCGGAGCCTCGCTGGCAGGCGAACCAGTCGAGGATTTCAACCTCATGTTCGAAACCTCGATTGGCCCGGGGTCGGGCCAGCCGGGCTACATGCGACCCGAAACCGCTCAGGGAATTTTCGTTGAGTTCCCCCGCCTGAAGGAGTACGCTCGCGGCCAGTTACCCTTCGGCGTGACGCAGATCGGCACCGCCTACCGCAACGAGATCAGTCCCCGACGTGGGATTATCCGGGTTCGGGAGTTCACGCAAGCCGAACTCGAACAGTTCATCGACCCCGAGGAGGACGAACCGCCGCTTGCGGAGGTCGACGACGTCGAGGTGACGCTCTACCCGGCAACGGAACAGAACGCTGAGGACGGCGCATATATTGAGACGACCATCGGCGAGGCCGTCGAGGAGGGCATCATCGGCTCGCCGTGGGTCGCATACTTCCTCGGCATTGCCCAGGGCTGGTACGAACGGGTCGGCGTCGACATGGATCGGTTCCGGTTCCGCCAGCACCTCTCGGGCGAGCGCGCGCATTACGCGGCAGACTGTTGGGACGCCGAAAGCGAAATCGGTGGCAACTGGATCGAAATTGCTGGCTTCGCCTACCGTGGCGATTACGACCTGACGAAACATGGCGAACATTCGGAAGATCGATTCACCGTTTTCAAGCGATACGACGAACCGATCACCGTCGAAAAAGCGGTCGTCGATCCCGATATGTCGGCGCTCGGTCCCGAGTTCGGCGGCGCGGCGGCCGGAATCGCCGAGGCGCTTCAGGAACTCGCCGAGCGCAACCCCGACGCCTTCGACGAGGAGGAAGTGACCGTCGAGGCCAACGGCGAGGAGTACACCGTCGACACCGAAATTGCCAACTTCGCCATCGAAGAACAGACCGAGTCGGGCGAACACATCACGCCCCACGTCGTCGAGCCGTCGTTCGGCGTCGGCCGGACCGTCTACACGCTGCTCGAACACGGCTACAGCGAGGACGAGGTCGATGGCGAAACACGAAGCTATCTTTCGCTCGCACCCGAAATCGCCCCGACCAACGTCGCGGTTTTCCCACTCGTCAGCAACGACGATGCGTTGGTCGAGGTCGCAACCGACGTCTCGCGGACGCTTCGACAGGCCGGAATTTCGGTCTTCTATGACGACTCGGGCTCGATTGGGCGGCGCTACCGCCGACAGGACGAGGTTGGGACGCCCTTCTGTGTGACCGTCGATCAAGATGGGCTCGAAGGCGACAGCGAGAACACTGTCACGCTCCGCGAACGCGACTCGGCCGCCCAGATTCGGATTCCGGTTGCCGATCTCGAAGCCGAGTTGGAAGCGATCTTTTCGGGCGAGCAGACGTTCGGTGCGCTCCGCGGGCGGCACGGCGATGTCGAAACTGACGTCACGACGGCATGAGTATCATCGAGCTATGAACGAGCAGGGCACGCAGGCGATCACACCCAACAGGGCGCGAAAATGAGCGACGGAGCGAGACGATGAGTCGTGGGGCGACGAAATGAGTGAGTACGGCCGACGGGCCGTCCACGCCAGCGGGATCGGCATGCCGCTGCTCTATCTGCTCGGGCTAGCGAGTTGGACCCAGCTTCGGTATCTGATGATCGGGATCACAGTCGTCGTCTTCATCCTCGAATTTCTGCGGCTCGTCGTCGGCCTCAACCACTGGATCTACGACGAGTTGACACGGGAGTACGAACAGCACAGCGTCGCGGGGTATGCATATTACATGCTCAGTATGACCGCCGTTGCGCTCCTGTTCGGCCCCGTCGTGACGATTCCGGCGATTTTGATGCTCGCACTCGGTGATCCGTTTAGCGGGATGCTCGGCGAAAACGGGGCTCACGAACATAAACGACCCGCCGTCATCGGGGCAACCTTCGGCTTCTGTTTCCTGCTCGCTGCCCCATTTACCATCCCATGGGCAGGCGTTGCAGCGGGGTCGGCCGCGGCCGCCGTTGGCGCGCTCTTCGGGGCGGTCGCCGACGGCGTCAAACCGATTATTCGCGGGGTTGCCGTCGACGACAACCTCACGATTCCACCCGTGGCGGCGATCGGCATTGCCGGAACGCTCTGGCTGCTCGGTGTCGACACCGGTTTCGATCCGTTGGGTCTCTGAGAGCACCCCCAGTTCCGTGTCGGCTGTGTCCGAATCACACGCCAGCTGAATCACGTAACCGTTTTGTAGCCGACCTCAAATATACAGATCAATGGCAGTCAATTGTCGCTCAGTCGCACACGCTGCTCACGGGCGAGACATCTCGCCCGTTCGTCGGTGCCAGCTGGCACCCCAGCGGCGACTGCGGCGGCGACGACGACCGCGAGCGGGGCGGCCACACGTGGCCGACCTCGCCTCGTTTCGACGGCTCGGCCAGTAGGCTAACGCTGGTTTTGCCGCCGAGTTGTTTTTCGGAATTCTCGTGTTTTCGGGTGCGTAGCCTGCTCGCTGCGACTATTTTCAAAAAATAGAAACGCTGAATTTAAGTCCCATACCCCGCTTTGTGTTGCTAATGACAAAGCGCGTGGCACTGGCGTTCAGTGGCGGTCTCGATACGACCGTCTGTGTGCCGGTTCTCGAAGAGGAGTACGGATACGACGAAGTAATCGGCGTCACCGTTGACGTCGGCCAGCCAGCCGAAGAGTTCGACGAGGCCCGAGAGACCGCCGAAGCGCTCGATCTCGAACACCACGTCGTCGACGCGAAAGCTGAGTTCGCCGACCTCTGTTTCGACGCGGTTCGCGCGAACGCGGATTATCAGGGCTACCCGCTCGGAACGGCACTCGCCCGCCCGGTGATCGCCAAAGCGATCCTCCGCGTTGCCGAAGAACAGGGCTGTGACGGGATCGCCCACGGCTGCACCGGCAAGGGCAACGACCAGCTCCGATTCGAGGCCGTCTGGCGCGCCTCGGATCTCGAAGTCATCGCGCCCGTCCGCGAGATGGGGATGACCCGCAACTGGGAAATCGACTATGCCGCAGAACGCGACCTGCCCGTCCAGGCCGGCAACGACGGCGTCTGGTCGATCGATACCAACCTCTGGAGCCGCTCGATCGAGGGCGGCAAACTCGAAGAGCCGAGTTACGTCCCCGGCGAGGAGATCTACGAGTGGACGAGCGCACCGACCGGCGAGACCAAGGAAATCGAAGTCGACTTCGAGGAAGGCTATCCAGTCGCCCTCAACGGCGAGGAGATGGAGCCCGTCGGACTTATCGAGGAACTGAACGAACTGGCGGGTTCCTACGGCGTCGGCCGCACCGACTCGATGGAAGACCGCATGCTCGGGCTCAAAGTCCGCGAGAACTACGAACATCCCGCGGCAACAACCCTCTTGAACGCCCACAAGGGCCTCGAAGGGCTCGTCCTCACCAAAGAGGAGCGCGACTTCAAAATGCAGGTCGACGCCGAGTGGAGCCAGAAGGGCTACGAGGGCCTCGTTGACGGCCCGCTCGTCGCCGCACTGGAAGGCTTCATCGCCGAGACACAGAGCAAGGTCACCGGTACCGTCACGATCCGCTTTGAGGGCGGGCAGGCTCGCGTTGTCGGTCGTTCGAGCCCCTATGCGGTGTATTCCGCGGATGCGGCCTCGTTCAATACCGAGACTGTCGGCAAAATCACTCAAGAGGACGCAACCGGCGTCGCGAAATACCACGGCTATCAGGACCGCATCGCCGCACAGGCAAAACGCGCGGCCGACGACAACAGCGAGTAAGCATGACTGACGAGGAGCCGACCGAGCAGCCGAAATCCGACGCGACCGGCGGCGAGACGGTCGTCCGCCGCGACCGTTTTAGTGGCGGCCCCGCCCGTGGCTTCTTGTCAAGTCTCGCCGGCGACGAACGCATTTTTGCGGCCGATCTCGCGGTCGACCGCGCGCACGTGATCATGCTCGCCGAGCAGTCGATCATTAGCGACGAGGAGACCGGAACGATTCTCGGTGCACTCGCGGCTGTCGAACGCGAGGGCCACGCGGCACTGTCGAGCGGCGAGGATGTTCATGAAGCCATCGAATCGGCCGTCATCGACCACGTTGGCCACGACGGCGGCAAAATGCACACCGCCCGAAGCCGCAACGACGAGGTTGCCGCCTGTATTCGCTATCGGCTCCGCGCCGACCTACTCGATGCCATCGAGTCGACGCTCGCACTCCGTGAGTCGCTGATTGAGGCGGCAAGCGAGCACACTGAGACAGTCATGCCGGGGTACACACACCTGCAGCCCGCCCAGCCGATCACGGTCGGCCACTATCTCATGTCGTACGCGTCGACGGTCGCGCGAGACACCGCACGGCTCGTTGACGCCTACGACCGAACCAACGAATCACCGCTCGGTGGAGCCGCCTTCGCGGGAACGCCATTCGACATCAATCGGGAGCGGACGGCCGAACTGCTCGGCTTCAACAGAATTGTCGAAAACTCGATGGACGCTTCCTCGGCGCGGGACTTTCTGGCAGAGACGACCGCGGCACTGGCGATTCATGCGACGACGCTCTCGGGACTGGCCGAGGACCTCATCATTTTCGCCAACAAGGGCTATCTCGATCTGTCGGACGATTACAGTTCGACCTCCTCGATTATGCCCCAAAAAAAGAACCCCGATACGCTCGAACTCACTCGGGCGGTCGCTGGCGACGCCATCGGCGAGCTAACTGGCTTGTTGACGACGCTCAAAGGGTTGCCGCGAGCGTATAACCGTGACCTTCAGCGTGCACACCCCCACACGTTCCGCGCGGTCGACGCCGTCGTTGAGGCCTCGTCGATTGCGGCCGGGGCGGTGGTGACTGCCAACTGGAACGAAGAGCGACTGGCCCAAGAGGCCGGCGCTGGCTTTTCGACGGCGACCGGCATTGCCGATCTGTTGGCGATGGCCGGCCTCCCGTTCCGTACGGCTCACGAAGTCGTTGCCCACGCGGCCGAAGAAGCCGAGACAAGCCAAGAGGCGGTGTCGGCCGCCCTGCTCGATGCAGCCACCGAAGCCGTCCTCGGCGAGTCGCTGTTCGAGTACGTGAGCGAAGAACGCGTTGACGAGGCGCTCGATCCCGCCGAGAGCGTCGCGAGCCGCAATTCGTTCGGCGGCCCCGCGCCCGCAGCAATCGCGGAATCGATCGTACGCGCACGCGAGCAACTCGCTGCTGACGGCGATGCGCTCAGCGAACGGCTGTCAGCGCTCGAAAACGCCGAGGAGCAGTTGCATGAGGAGGTCGATCGCTATGTGTGAGACAAATCAACAGCAACACGTGCTGCGGCGACGACGGCGGCCCCTTTCCGGGGCACATAGACCAACATGAAATTCAGTCGAGAATTTCCACGAAGCGACGAAACGCACTAATTCACCCGTAGTAGCCACGCTATTTTCTGTAAACAATCGGACAAGTTCGATGTGTTTAAGTATATACGTAGGAAAGGTGGAAGTACATACATGACCGAAGCAGAATGCCCAGAATGCGGGGCAACCGTCGAGCTACACGACGACCTCGAAGTTGGAGAGATCATCGACTGTGGAACCTGCGGCGCAGAACTCGAAGTCATCGCCGTCGATCCGCCGGTTCTCGAACCAGCGCCCGAACTCGAAGAAGACTGGGGCGAGTAAGCCACCCGTTAATTATTCCGCCCGCCGCCCAGTGGCGGTTGGGCATCCATTACCACTCATATGCACATCGGGATATGCTATTCGCGGATTCGCAAGGACGAAAAGCTGCTGCTCGGCGAGCTCCGCGAGCGCGGCCACGAAATCGAAAAAATTGACGTCCGAAAACACCAGTTCGGACTCGACGACACAACTGCCCCCGTCGACGACCTCGATATCGTCGTTGACCGGTGTCTATCGACCAGCCGGTCGCTGTATGCGACGCGGTTTTTCGAACACTACGGCATTCCGGTCGTCAATAGCGCCGAGACCGCCGATATCTGTGCTGATAAAGCGAAAAACAGTCTCGCGCTCCACGAGGCGGGCGTACCCACGCCCCCGACGAAAGTCGCGTTCACGACGAAATCGGCCATGAAAGCCATCGAGGAGTTTGGTTACCCCTGCGTTCTCAAGCCGGTCGTCGGCTCGTGGGGACGGCTCATGGCGAAAATCGACTCAAAGAGCGCTGCAGAGGCGATTTTGGAGCACAAATCCGTGCTCGGACACTACGAGCACAAGGTGTTCTACATTCAGGAGTTCGTCGACAAACCGGGCCGTGACATTCGCGTGCTCGCCACCGATGGCGAACCCATCGCCGCGATGACGCGAACATCGGATCACTGGCTGACGAATGCCGCAAAGGGCGGCGAGACCAACGACTTCGAACTCGACGAAACCACACTCGACCTCGTCAAAAAAGCGAGCGATGCGGTCGGCGGCGGCTTACTCGGCGTCGATCTGATGGAAGTCGGCGGTGAAGAAAGCGGCGAGTACACGGTTCATGAGGTCAACCATACCGTCGAGTTCAAAGCCCTCAATAGCTGTGTCGAAACCGACGTTCCAGCCGCGGTCGTCGACTGGCTCGAATCGAAAGCAGATAGTACAACCGATGAGATACCAACAACATGAAAACTGACTCCGACGCCGCGGGCGAGACCTACTCTGCGGCCGTCATTGGCGGAACGGGCTTTACGGGCGGCGAACTGCTCCGCCTGCTTGCCGGGCATCCGAACTTCGAGATCGCACAGGCGACCAGTCGGTCGCAGGCGAACAAGACAGTCGGACGGTCGCATCCGAACCTTCGAGAGTTGAACCTCCGATTTTCTTCGCCCGACGATCTCGAATCGGTTGACGTCATCTTCGCGGCGACGCCGCACGGCGTTTCGATGGAGCAGATCGATACCTTCTATGAGCACGCCGATACGGTCGTCGACCTCTCGGCTGATTTCCGGCTCAACACGGCCGAACAGTACGAGGAGTGGTACGACGGCCACAGTGCGCCCGAGTATCTCGATAAAAGCGTCTATGCACTGCCGGAACTGACCCGCGACGAACTGCCTGGTGCGGAGCTCATCGCCAGCGGGGGCTGCAACGCCACCTCAACTATTTTGGGAGTGAAACCACTGTTCGATGCCGGCATCCTCGACGGAAGCGAACAGATCGTCGTCGACGTCAAAGTCGGCTCCTCGGAGGGCGGCGCGGGCGGTGGAGCGGCCTCGAGCCACCCTGAGCGCTCGGGTATCGTTCGGCCCTACGCACCGATCAGCCACCGTCACGAGGCCGAAATAGAGCAGTTCCTCGGTGTCTCAGTGCCGTTCACGGTCCACGCAGTTGATATGATCCGCGGGTCGTCGGCGACCTGTCACGTCTTCCCGAACGCGCCGGTTTCGAAGGGCGACCTCTGGAAGGCCTACCGCGGCAGCTACGAGGACGAGCCGTTCATGCGCCTGGTCGCCGGCGGCGGTGGCGTCTACCGCTATCCGGAGCCAAAGGCAGTCGCCGGAACCAACATGGGCGAGGTCGGCTTCGAACTCGACCCGTCGAACAAGCGAATTGTGGCCTTTTCGGCCATCGACAACATGATGAAAGGCTCGGCCGGGCAGGCGATTCACGGCACGAACGTCGCTCTCGGCCTCGAGGAAACCGCAGGCCTCGACTTCATGGGTCTGCACCCAGTGGGCGCACCATAGCCCGCTCGATTGTTTTCACTATGACCGGATACGATATTTCACCCGCGCGCGCCGCTTGCATTCCTGAGCGCAGCGCAGACGACCCGTCGACCGAATCGGCCGCCAGAGTGGCGAACCAGTACATCGCGGATGGTGGCCGAGCGCCGCCGGTCGTGGTGAAAATTGGCGGCGCAAAAGCCGTCGACCCCGAGGGCGCAGTCGGCGATATCGCCGCACTCGTCGACGATGGCAGAGATGTCATCGTCGTCCACGGCGGCTCGACCGCGGTCGACGAAACGCTCGAACGGATGGGCATCGAGCCGACGTATATCGAAACGCCCGGCGGCGTCACGGGCCGGTTTACCGACGAGGAAACGATTGAGGTCTTCGAGATGGTGATGGCCGGAAAACTCAACACCGAACTCACGACGCTCTTTCGCAACGCCGGTGTCGACGCGCTCGGCTTGTCGGGCGTTGACGGCGGCCTGCTTACCGGCCCGCGAAAATCGGCCGTTCGCGTCTTGGAGGACGGGAAAAAGAAAATCAAACGCGGCGACCACTCGGGGAAGATCACCGACGTCAACACGGCACTGCTCGACTCACTGCTCGCAGACGGCTATACACCGGTTGTGAGCGTCCCGATGCAAGGCGAGAACAAAGACGGGTCGGTCACGCCGGTCAACGCCGATGCCGACCGGTCGGCCGCGGCGATTGCGGGCGCGCTCGGCGGAGAACTTATCATGCTAACCGATGTTAGCGGAATTTACGCGGACCCGGATGATCCGGAGACGTTGATCAACTCGGCGTCGACGCCAGAGGAGTTGGAGGCGGTCAAGACGGCAGCTGAAGGATTTATGACAAAGAAAGTGATGGCAGCGACCGAAGCATTGGTAGGCGGTTCGCCTGCGGTGTACGTCGCAGACGCAAACAGTGACGCGCCGGTGACCGACGCGCTTAGTGGAACCGGAACGACGATCCACCGAAGCGTTCTTGATGAGGACGGTCGGGAGGAAGCCCAATGAGCGGCTTCGTCTTTTCGGAGAAACCGATTGAAATCGTCGACGGCGACGGCGCATACGTCACCGACAGCAGTGGCACCGAGTATCTGGATATGGGTGCGAGCTACGCCTGTGTCCCCCTGGGTCACGGCCACGAGGCCGTCCAGGAGGCCGTCAGCGACCAGCTCTCGAAGATAACCTACGTCCAAGCATCGTACCCGGTTGAGATCAGAACAAAACTGTACGAGTTGCTCGCCGAGACGGCCCCCAGGACCGTCGATAAGGTGTGGCTCTGTAACTCCGGGACGGAAGCCAACGAGGCAGCACTGAAGTTCGCTC
>LKMJ01004162.1_pt1 | contig 13575 bp, 12 predicted proteins | sample 643391 | NCBI WGS metagenome assembly LKMJ01 (sample SAMN04112250, study PRJNA286221) | soda lake metagenome | biome: soda lake; feature: Kulunda Steppe; material: water; isolation source: sample PL-Br10 brine of Picturesque Lake | place: Russia: Kulunda steppe | collected 2010-07
CTACTCAGGCGACACCAGGGATGAGACGAAAGAATCCGTAGGCTAACATCGTCGATATTGACGGGCCGATAATCCACATCGAGACGTATTTGATAACCGCTCTGGGGTTGAACAAATCCCCTGCCTCAAGCACCTCGTCCGGTTCTTCTTCACCAATCGGTGCAGCAGCTTTGCCTTCTCCCTCTCCGGCAGTGATCGCACCGGTAACAATCTCGGAATCGTCCACGTCCCGAGTAACGGCCTCGCGCACGGTAACCGGACGGGTTGCACGCCCCCAACCGATCCCGACGATCGTCATGACCGTCGCCATCACGAGACTGATCGGAATCCCGATCCACGAGAGCAACGTCGTGATCGTCGATGCAGTCACCATGACAAACAGCGCCGCAAGCAGGGGGATATCACTCAGTTCACCACCGACTGATTCCATCGTCCGGCGGGCGATGGTAAATCCGCCAAGCCCGATCGCAACTGTGGCGATACCGATTGCAATGTCTCGGTCCAATCCGCCAACGCCTCCGACCAGTGGTGCTGCAGCGTTCGGCACGTTACTCGCTCCAGCACTGAACGCCATATAACACCCGACAACGAGTACCACGGTCGTACTAACGAGTTCTGACCACGTCGTATTCGGCCCCAACGCAGGCGTTGGAAGGCCCCCGCTTCGATCGAGCGTCACCAGCGGGCCGTCCGACGCGCGGATCTGTACCCGTTGGTTGACGGCGGGGTAGATGTACCGCCCAATAACGCCCCCAATCCAGAACCCGATAACCGGTGTCACGATCCACCAGGTGATGATCTCCGCGATCACCGGGTAGTTGAGCGTGTCCGTTGCCAGTCCGAGCCCGGCGATGGCACCGACAGTCGTCATCGAAGTGGGGACAGGAACACCGAAGATATTCGCGGCGAGGATCCCCAACCCGATGAAAAAGAGGACGGCGACGCCCGCTGAAAGCGTCAGCTCGGTCGTGATGATCCCTTCACTCAGCGTATCCATGACGTTTCGCCCCACTGTCCAACCACCGAGAAAGACGAACACCGTCATCAGCCCCGCCGCAGTTGTCTTTTTGATGACACCTGCTCCGACAGGTGGACCCCACGCAATTCCGGTCGATGAACCACCGATATTAAACCCGACGAAGATGGAGGCAATGATCCCAACTGCGAGAACGGTTTCGACCATCGGCAGATAATACACCGATGATGGTAAAATGATTTGTGTAACAACTGACGACGGTCTCAAACTGGCTGTCTCATACGGATAGCGTTCCGTATCAGACACCGTTGTTTGGCGAGATGCTTAGGTGCGTGAAACCGATACTACCGCTGTGACCAACTGCATTTTTTACGGCGGCAAAGGCGGCGTCGGAAAGACTACCTGTGCGGCGGCAACCGGGGTTCGACTGGCCGCAGACGGGACGGAGACGCTGGTCGTCTCGACCGATCCCGCCCACTCGCTTGCAGACTCGCTTGGAACCCCGATCGGCCCCGAACCAGAACAACTCGACGACGTCGCTGGGGACGAGACGGGATCGCTGTGGGCCGTCGAAATCGATCCCGACGTTCGCAAGCAACGCTACGAGAAACTCGCACGGGCGCTCGCTGCTGACCTCCGGAGTGCCGGCATCACACTCGACGAGGAGGAGGTCGAACGCATCTTCGCCGCTGGTGCGCCTGCGGGCAGCGACGAACTCGCCGCGCTCGATCTGTTAGTCGAGTACGTCGACTCCGGACAGTGGGGGGTCGTCATCTTCGACACCGCGCCGACGGGTCACACGCTCCGGCTGTTCGACACCCCCGAAGTGATGGGGCTGGCACTGGAGACGACCCGATCGTTACAGGGCCAGATCCGCCGCATTGGCACCGCAGCCCGCAGCGCCGTCCTCGGCCCGATGTCGTTCATGACGGGGAACACGGACGAAGCTGACCTCGAAACGTTTCAGGCCAGACTCGAACGCGCTCGCGAGATCCTCGTCGATTCCGATCGCACCGCGTTCCGCGTCGTCCTCCATCCCGAAGGAATGGCGATCGCCGAATCCGAACGCCTCGTCGACCAGCTTCGAGCGGCCGAGGTCTCGATCGATCAGGTCATCGTCAACCGCGTCTTCGAGGCACCCGACGACGACTGTTCGCGCTGCCGATCGCGTCACGACCGACACATGAACCGGGTCGCAGAGATCCGGGAGACGTTTGCAGCGCTCCCGATCGTCACCCTGCCGGAACTCGACGGCGAAGTACAGGGGCGGGCGGCCGTCCGAGCCATTGCCGATCGACTGTCACAGTGATCCGTTTCACGCGGTGTCGATCCCGTGCTCGTCGAGCAGTTCCCAGAACGTGTCTTCGTCGACGATCGGGACATCATTGTCTTCGGCATCGTCCTGTTTTGTCGCACCGGCGTTCGATCCAGCGACGAGGTAGTCCGTGTTCCCCGACACGCTGCTGGTCGCGTTCGCGCCGTGGGCTTCGACCAGCTCCTGTGCCTCGCTTCGGGTCATCGCATCGAGTGAGCCGGTGAACACGAACGTAAGACCGTCTAAGTCGTCGCCGCTCGTTTCGAGATCGCTCTCTTGCGGTGAGACGTGCGTACAGATTTCGTCGACGACCGCAGCGTTGGCCTCGTTGGCGAAAAAGTCGTGGATCGTTTCGGCTACCGTTTCCCCGACGTCTTCGACTGCTTCGAGTGTCTCGGGGTCGGTCTCGGCTGCCTCGCGAACCGCCGCGAAGCTGCCACACTCGCGGGCGAGTTCGCGAGCCGTCGTCGGACCAACGTGTGGAATTCCCAGTGCGGAGAGAAAGTCTGCAAGCGGTGGCTCACGGCTCGCCTCAATTTCATCACGAAGATTTGCTGCGCTTTTCTCGCCCCAGCCGTCCAACGCGGTGAGTGCCTCCCGATCGAGTTCGTAGAGGTCGGCGATCGACGCGACCAACCCCGTCTCGACGAGTTGGCGGACGCTCTGTTCGCCAAGCCCGTCGAGATCGAGCCCGTCATCGCTCGCGTAGTACTCGATCGATCGGCGCAACTGGGCGTCACAGGCGAGCCCGCCCGTACAGAACGCCATCGGGCCATCCCGCTCGATCGGGCTGTCACAGATCGGACACTGCTCGGGAAGCTCGTAATGACCCTCACTGTCTTTTTTGACAACCTCCTCGACGTAGGGGATGACGTCGCCTGCCCGCTGGACACGAACCGTATCGCCGATGCCGACGTTCTTTTCGGCGATCTCCTCGGGGTTGTGGAGACTCGCCCGCGAAACCGTCACGCCGCCGACATCGACCGGATCGAGCAAGGCAACCGGCGTCACCCGACCCGTCCGCCCGATCTGGACGGCCACGTCGGCGATCGTCGTCACCTCCGCACGGGCTGGGAACTTGTAGGCGAACGCCCAGCGATCGTGACGAGCCGTCTGGCCCAACTGCTCGCGGGCCTCGCGGTCGTCGACTTTGATCACGACGCCGTCGATCTCGTAGGACAGGTCGTCGCGTGCGTCGAGTAGCCGATCCCGGTACTCGATCGCCGCCTCGATATTGTCGACGACGTCGACCCGATCGTTCACTCGCAGCCCGTACTCCGGAAACCGCGCGAGCTCCTCTCGATGGCTGTCCTCAAGTTCGCTGGCATCGAGAACGTCAAAAAAGAACACCTGAAGCGGACGATCGGCGACGACAGAGGGGTCGAGCTGACGGATCGTCCCGGCAGTCGCGTTCCGCGGGTTGGCAAACGGCTCCTCGCCGCGTTCGATCCGTTCGCGGTTGTGCGCCTGAAACGCGTCTTTGGGCATGTAGACTTCGCCCCGAACCACGAGCAGGTCGGGATAGTCGCCGTGGAGCCGCTGAGGGACGGATCCGATCGTCCGTGCGTTTTTGGTCACGTCATCACCCTCACGGCCGTCACCGCGAGTGACAGCCCGCACGAGACGCCCAGCTTCGTAGACGAACTCCATCGAAACGCCGTCGAATTTGGGTTCACAGACGTACGCGATGTCCTCGTCCGTGAGTTCGCGTCTCACGCGCTTGTCGAACTCACGGACGTCTTCGACCTCGCCGCTCTGGTCGATCGACAGCATCGGCGCGACGTGCTCGACCGTCTCGAACGAGTCGATCGGCTCGCCGCCGACGCTTCGGGTTGGACTGTCGGGATGGTCGAGATCGAACGCCTCTTCGAGTTCGCTGAGCCGGGCAAACAGCGCGTCGTAGGTCCGATCGGCGATTATCGGATCGTTCTCGACGTAGTAGCGCCGATCGTGTTCGCGGATGGCCTCCCGGAGCTGGGCGGCTTGCCTGCGGGCAGTCTCCGCCGAACACTCTTTGACCGGCTCGAACTCGGTTGGCGGATCGTGGACGTACGGATTACTGTCAGATTCGTCCTCGGCGACAGACATTGCCGGCCAGTAGCCGTTCAGTTCGGTTAGTTCTGCTGATACGCGATCAAAAGGACTCCTCGGGCTCGTCGGTCTGCTCACCGAGTGCTGGCGGCGTCCGATCACTGTACCCCTTTCGGCCGATCGCCCCCTCGGCGACGTTGCCGAAGATGGCCGATCGGGCCTCCGTTGGCGAGCCGAAGCGCTCTGTGGGAACCGTACTCAACACCTCTTCGAGCGTCTGTTCGCCGTTTTGGTATTCGAGCACCGCCGATCCGTACGCGTCGACTAGCTCATCACAGGTCGCCGGATACTCGTGGTCGTCGAGTTGCTCGGCGAGCTCACCGAACTCGATCCCAAGCTCTCTGTCTCGATCGGTGTCTGCTGTGTCACTCATTGCGAGTCAACGTACATTATCAACAATGATAAAAACTGTTCGTGGTTTGCCGAACTGTCACTCTCGTGGCCATTGATCAGCCGGTAGTGACTACACGGTGGGGCTCCCTGCCAATCGGACCGGCAGCTATCGGGATCTCCTCGATGCTGTGTGTCATCGACCATATCAAACCACGTCCGCTTACGCGGGGAGGAGACCTGTGAGTATGAACAACACACCACCGAAGGCGGCGAATCCGCCAAGCGGCGTCAGCGTGACTCCCTTGAACAGATGCCGACGCCCGAGCGTCGATGCCCCGCTATCACCGACGAGGAACATCCCTGCGTTCTCACCTCCAGTAAACTGAACGTCTGCGAACTGCTTCGACGATTGCTCACTGTCGCCGTGGACAAGTCCTGTCGACCCAACGTCGAGTCGCCGTTCGATGTAGCGTCGCCGACCGGGACGTGACGACTTGATATCGTCTGGCAGCGATTCACGATCGACATCCTCGATCCGCTCGCGCTCGAGCGTCAGCGACGCGCCATCAGGTTCGACGTAAGCCGTTTCCCTCCCATCGGTGAGCAGGAACGGCTGACGTTCCTCGCCCTGACTCACTGGCGTCCAGCGATCGTTCTTTCGCCGTTCGATCGCGTACTCGTAGACGACACACCGTTTGCCCGTCAGTGGTGCAACAATACCGTCCCCTTCGATCGGCTCAACCGTTCCTGTTACTTCGGCAGCACCGTGTTCGAGCGCCGCATCGTGAATCGAAATGGTATCTGTTCTACCGAGTTGGTACCATTTCCGAAGCGATGAGACACCCACTGAAGCGGTTTTCACCCCCATTCCTCCGATTGCAAACCCTAAAATAACCTGAACGATGTCCATATACTACGTTCTAATCTAGATGTATAAATTATACTTTCTATTTTATAATTTAATTGCTGCGGGTAAACGTACTCGTCCAGCCACTGTCGCTCATGACGTTGCTCGCGAGAAAAATATGCGATCGATCGGCGTATGAACCACGCCCGAGAACCGGCGCTTCGCGCAGAACCTCGGTCTGATTCAAATCGGCCGACCGTCTGATTCCTGCTGCTCGCGGAGTTGCTCCCAGCAGTAATATGGGATCGCCCGGATTTGAACCAGAGGAAGACATTCCTGCTCGCTTCGCTGCGCGGGCTGTGACTTCCGGGGTTCAAAATCCGCGCTCGTCCAATTCCTGCCGCTCGCGGAGTTGCTCGCGACAATAATATGGGATCGCCCGGATTTGAACCGGGGTCACGGGCACCCAAGGCCCGAAGTATACCAAGCTAACCCACGATCCCGTACTCCTCTCTTTTACCCGGTCATAATAAAGGGTTTCGTTCCGTGCCCAACGATTTTGACCGATCGGCTCGTACAACAGGTATGGTAACCGGACTCGAAATCCTGCTGTTGGTCCTCGTGCTCGTGTTCGTCCTCGGTGCCTCGACGATCATCGAGACCGTCCGCCCGTTCATCGTCAACGCGGCCGTCGGGCTACTGGTGTTGTTTCTGGCTCACGCCGTCTTTGGCGTCTCAGTTGCCGTAACGCCGATCGTCCTCGCAATCGTCGCGATCGGCGGGGTTCCCGGCTCAGTGCTGGTGTTGGGCCTATCGGCGTTCGGCGTGGCGTTCGTCCCCTGATACTGTCGGATACAACCAACTGAACCCTCAGTAGTCAGATTGTGAAGCGATCTGAACGCGCAGAAGACGTCGATATCCGATTTCGGTACGTGTGTCCGATAGTATGACTACTCGCCGAGTAGATTCGCGATTTCCTCGTCGGTCGCTTCCGTGACCGAACTGGACGCCAGTTCGTCATCGATCGAGTCTTCGTCCCACTCCGAGAGGAGCGCAGCGACTTCGTCGTCGGTCGCCTGCGGCAGCGAGTTGCGAGTGGTGTCGTCGGTGACGACGGCATCGAAGATGGTGCCGAACGTCGAGGCGACCCGATCGTCGTGGTGGGTTGGATCGAAATGAAAGTGCGCGTAGGCGTCGACGCCCGCGAGTCGATTGAGCAAGACGTGGGTGAACTGAAACACCGTCTTCGGTGCAGTGTGCCGGAGGAGGTTATCCAGTGAGTCGAAACAGACGGTGAGCGCTGCCTCCTCGTCCCAGTGTTTACAGAAGCGACTGACTGCGACACCGATCGCCGCCAAATCGGTCGGGTCAGCGATCGATTCGGTCATGATCGGACTGACGGTCTCGAACCCGTTCTCGCTCTCCGAGAGGACATCACCGATCACCAGAAAGCCGAGTGTTTCATCGGTCACTGGGAACGGCTGCTCGATCTGGGTGTCGTCAAACGTGATGGTGAGGGTTGCGGTGCCCGTTTCGTGGTACAACCCGTGACAGTCTGTCGATCCGTTTCGTAGTGACTGTACGACCAAGACGTTTGCCGGCGGCTCGATTTCTGCAGGTGGCGTCGTCTCCATAGATGGGATAGGCTGGGCTCGCACCCGTCGTAGTTCGAAGAAAGCAACTCTTGTTCTTTATTGTTCCGGCCACCGCGCAGAACAGCAGTTTTGATACTTATAGGTCGTCGTCACGAAGCTCCATCTCCGCGATCAGATCGTACGGATGGGCATCCTTGCGGATCCCATCGATGAGCGCGAACGCCTCGCCGGGATTCAGGAAGTGTTCGGTGACGGCCCTGCCAAGCGGTGTTGGCACAAAGCCGTCGATAAACTCGTACTGAAGCAGTTTGCCGATCGCGTGTTTCGTGGGCACCTCGCCGAGCATCCGATCGTTGAGCGCTTTTGCCGATTTGCCACCGACGGTGATGTTCGCGAGCGTCTCCTCGATGGCAGCGTCTTCGTCGTAATGGGTCATCACGGACTCCATCTCGCCTTTGAGTAGTTTGAACGCGACCTCGTCTTCGGTCATCTCCATCGAGTTGTGATAGGAGCAGTCGGGCTCGACGAGGACGTACACTGTCCCCTCGTCGTGGTAGTCTGGGCGGCCAGCCCGGCCAAGCATCTGGTGAAACTCCTGGACCGAGAGCCACTCAATTCCCATCGCAAGCGAGTCGAAGACGACCTGCGAGGCTGGAAAGTCCACCCCGGCTGCGAGGGCAGCAGTCGTGACGACGGCGGCGAGATCCTGATTGCCGAACTGGCGTTCGACCGTCTTCCGGCGTTTGTAATCGAGACCAGCATGATACGGGGCCGAGGAATAATCGAGTTTCCGAGAGATTTCGTGACAGCGCCGCCGGGAGTTTGTGAAGATGATCGTCTGTCCACGATATCCTTTCGAGGACTCCGTATCGAACTCGCGTCTGACGAGTTTGTTCTCGATACGGGCCTTCTCCTGGCCGTCCGCGAAGGTGACGTGACGTTCGATCGGTACCGGTCGTTCTTCGAACTCAATGAGTGTTGCTTCGAGGGCCTCACCCAGCTGTCTGGGGTTGCCAACGGTCGCCGAGAGGTAGATCCACTGGGCACCACCGTAGCTGTCTCGACGTGCCGCCCGCTGTTCGGTGGTATGTTTGAGCCGCGAAATGAGCCCATCGAGTCGGTGGCCCCGCTCGTCCTCTTTTAATGTGTGGACCTCGTCGATGACGACGGTGCCGATGTCACCCATCTCTTTGCCCGTTCGCAGGGCGTGGTCGATCCCCTCGTAGGTGCCGACGATGACGTCGGCGTTCGGGTCGAACTGATTGCCGTTGTCGGCGATCCGGCTCGCACCGACGCGAATCGAGACATCGATCAGGTGGCCGTACTCATCCTGAAAATCGTCGTACTTCTGGTTTGCCAGCGCGACCAGCGGGACGAGAAACAGCAACTTCCCCTTGCCGTTGAGAACGCGATTCAGTCCGGCCAGTTCGCCAACGAGGGTCTTTCCGGTCGCCGTCGCCGATACTACCAGTTGATCCTCGCCGTCGAACAGCCCGTTTTCGACGGCAAGACTCTGGACTGGAAGCAGCGTCTCGAACCGATCGTTGAGCAGTCCCTGCAGGCCCGGATGGAGGTTGAGCGAGTCGACGCGGACGGGATCGACCTCGTCGGCCGTTGCCGAGATCGTATCGAACTTCGTCAGATCGGGATCGAGTCTCCCCTTCAGCAGATTCAGGATTCGTTCGAGGTCTTGGACCTCCAGCATGAGGTCTTCGAGGCGGTCTTTGGCAGCGCCGGTCACCGCGCCGCCACCAGCGTGAGAGAGCTGACGTTCGAGCTCCTGGCGTGCACAGTCCGTACAGATCCAGTCGTTGTCGTCTTTGACGGCCGTCTCGGTCGTGATCGGTGAGTACCGACCCGCAGAGGCACAGTACCGGCAGGTTCGGACGGCCTTTGCCTTGTCTGCGAGCTGGTACCCAGCGAGCATCTCGATGAGTCGCTCACGCCCTTCCCGTGAGGTCTGTTCGGAGATGCGAACGCGTTTTGCCCGTCTGGCGAGCTCGACGAACTCGTTTGGCTGGCGAGGCTCCTCGCTCGATCCCTGTTTGAGCCGGAACTTCGCCGGCCGTGGACCTGCAGACGTCTCCGAGAGCCCGAGTTTCGCCCGAAATAGTCGCTTTCCGCCGCGCTCGACGACGACGAGATACTCGTCACCGATCTCGTGACAAAAAATCGTCTCGACCTCTTGGACCTGCTTCGACACGATCAGTGATAGACGCGTCGCGTACTTGAGCGATTCGGACTCTGTCGGTCGGCTCCGATCGAACCGCGCTCACCGATCGTCTCGCTACTCGATGAGTTCGATCGTGTCGTCACCGTTCGGGACGGCACAGAGAAACGCACTCTGCTCGTCGCTGTCGTTGCGGTACCAGTGGACGGTTCCGGCGGGGATCAGCAACGAATCGCCGGCGGAAACGTCGTACTCGTCATCGTCGATACCGACGGTGTACGATCCGTCCAGGACGTACTGTTCGTGTTCGACCGTGTTGGTGTGTTTCGGCACGTTGGCTCCGGGCTTGAGAACAAACCGTCGGATCGCAAACGTGGGCGCGCCGTCGGTGTCGTCGATCAGGACGCCCTTTTCGAGCCCATCGGCGGCGTCAACCGTTTCGTATTCGATTTCGTCGTGCGATCGGATCAGTGGATCGGCCATACCGCTGTTCGGTGAGACAGCCACAAAACAATCGGGGACACCGCTGGAGCCGCCGCTCGAGGTCGTAAAATACTGCAGTCAAGAGTCGATACCGTTACGAATCCGCTTTACAGGCGCTCGACGTTCGTCGCGCGTGGGCCTTTGGGGGCCTGCTCGATGTCGAACTCGAGTTCCTGTCCTTCCTCAAGGTCCGGGCCGCCGATGTCTTCCATGTGGAAGAACACGTCGTCGTCCGCGTCCTCAGTGTCGATAAATCCGTAGCCGCCAGTGTCGTTGAAGAAATCAACGGTTCCTTTCGCCATTGCCTTTGGATCGAAGACGCCAACAGGTATAAATCCACCGAAGCGAGTCGTCTTCCGAGAACAGCCCGCAGAACACTCCTGTCGATCGATCTCGGCCGTTCCTCACTAGTGAACGTCGTCTGCCTCTTCGAGTCGGTGGACGGTTATCGAGACGAAATAGACCAGCATGAATACAAAAAAGCCCCCTACCAGCCCGACGAGTTCGCGCGAGCCGATGCCACCGGGGTTGAAAAGCGCCAGCCCGACGAGCCCGATGAGAAACACGCCGATCGTAAAGAACCCGATCGCATAATAAAACCCAGTATCGGTTTCGAGGAACGATCGCATACGGGCTCTTTCGCTGCTGTCGACAAAACGGTACCGACTGGAATCGGCTGAAGCGGCTCACTTCGAGACGGCGCTGGTGTCGGGCTCGGGTGTCGGCTTCGAGCCACCGCCGCCGAACAGTCGCCCGCCGCCGGTGAGTATGTAGAGGATCGCCAGCCCGAGCAAATAGGTGAGTGCGATCGGGATCGAGACCAGCAACATCGTCAGAATCCCTTTTGGGCTGACGAAGGCGGCGATCGTGAAGATGCCGACGACGACCGGTCGCCAGTGGGCGAGCATCGTCCGGTAGCTGATGATGCCACCGACGTGAAAGAGTGTCATCGTGACGATAATGTTGAAGAGAAAACCAATTCCCAGTGTCGTGTAGACCACGAGCCACGAGAAGCTGTTGATCCGGTAGGTGACCTGCATCCCGTTGTTGACGGCGTCGGTGATGAGATAAGAGATGACGGCGGGTGCGACCCAGTAGAAGCCAAGGAAGAGACCAATACCGAAGCCAACGAACAGCGAGCCACCCCAGACGAGAAACACGCGCTCGTCGCCGCGGACGAGCCCCCGTTCTCTGGCTGCCGGCCACGCCCAGTAGAGAGTCATCGGGAGGACGGCCAGAAACGCCAGAATCGTACTCACTTTCACCATGAAGATCAGCACCTCGACGGGATGAAGTGCGATAACGAGGCCGAGTTCACCGATCAGTTCCGTCGTCACCTCATCAGTGGTCGCCGTCTCCTCGGTGACTTCGTCCAAGACCTCCGGTGGGACCCGATCGACGAACTGTGCGAGAATAATTCCGAACCCGCCCTGGTAGAGTGCGAGAAACGAGCCGGCGAGGACGGTCATGAAGGTGGCCACGATGTAGATCGTCTTCGAGGTGAGACTGTCAATAATGAAGGCGATATCGTAGGCGTAACCGCCGATATCGTCTTCGGTCGTCTCCTCTTCGGTGAACGGATCGAGCATGCCGGCGGCAGTACTCGACAGGAAGCTGCCACCCTCATCGCCCTCGGCGCTTGCGGCCGCAGCTCCACCGGCAGCGCTCTCGCCGGGCTGACTCTCGCCATCTGCCGCCTGCGCCTGCAACGTATCGAACCGATTGAGGATCGTCTCGGCCTTTTCTCGATCGTCGTCGTACATCGCTTGCCGGGAGTGTTCGAGGGCAGTTTCCTCGTCCATCGCGAGGAAGACCTGTGCTGGGACCTCCTCGATATCTTCGACGGCGAGCGTGTCGAAGTCGACCTCATCTGGGGTCTGGGCGGTCCGGATGTCGCCCTCGCGGGGGTAGACCGGGCCGCGCAACACGTTCACTGTGTAGCCGATGAGCAACAGCAGTGCAACGTTGGCGGCGACGATTGCCCCAACGGCGAGATCACCGAGCAGGCCGTACTCGACGACGAGTGGCTGGAGGCCGAAGCCGAGTTCCAGCGCCCCCTCTGGCTGGAGTGAAGCGGGAAGCAGTGGGACGAGCGATTCGTCGACGGCTGCGAGCCCGTCTTGATTGAAGAAGATTGCCGTTCCGATGGTGACGATCGCGGTGGCGGCTCCAAACTGCACAACACGGCGTTTCACCAGCGCGGTCCCCGCGTCGAGTTCGGCCGCGCCGCGCCGTCGCATGTTGGTGACGAGTTTGGCGAGACCGAGGCTGAAGACGTACAGCGCGACGAGTGGCATCGCCCACATAACCAGGGTAAACGGATCGGGTGGCGAAAACAGCGCGCCAAAGACGACGATACCGACGATCGCGTGTCGCCACTTGTCCCGGAACGTTTCATAGGAGACGATTTCGGTGTACGACAGCACGGTCATCAACAGCGGAAGCTGGGCTGCAAGCCCAAACGAGAGCGTCAACAGCGCCATGAACTCGGTGAACTCCGTGATCCCCCAGCTTGGGTTGACGCCGGCGTCGAAGGCGACGGTGCCGAGGAAATCAAACGCGTAGGGGAAAAACACCGCGTAGGCGTAGACGACGCCGATAACGAACAGTGCGATCGAGGTGAGGCCGAACCCAGCCAGATACCATTTCGAGATGGGGACAGCGGACCTGATCCCACGTCGTCGCAGCGCATCGCGTGAGAAATAAAGCAGTGCCGGGATCGCGAGCAGTATCCCGACGAGGATCCCGATTTTGCCCTGTAACAGGATGACTTCGAACGGCGTTCGGGTGATGACTTCAGTTGCCCCAGCGACGTTGGGATCCATTTGTGATTTAGCCGTCGCCTCTAGGAAATCCCAGATAAAGACGCGAAGCGCATAGAACGAGCCAATAAACCCGATGACGAAGACGATAAACACCTTTTGGAGATGCGTCTGCGCACTCGAAAACAGAACCCCAAGGGTTTCTCTGCCAGTGTTGATCGCCTTCGCTGTATCTTCGCCGACGGCAGAACTCATTAGCTGGTCGTTGGTAACTGATGTCCAGTTATCAACCTTTCGAGTACGCCGATCGTTGAGAGGGTGTTGTAACTGAATACAACGAACCTGATGAGATGTACCACCGATGAATGTCCTCATCCTTGCAGGAAGTGGCTGCAAGAAAAAGGCCTATAACTGCCGGCCGTTCTATGTTGGGCTAGATGTCGGACGAGTCGGGACCGGGTGGCAACGACGAGAACACCGCAGAGCCACAGGACCCCTCAGGCGACTCCCCATCCACCGACGAGTCACCCACTGCCGATCTCGACGACAGAGCACGGACTGATGGCGAAGGCGTCGTCAATGATCGCCCCGAAACCGGCGAGCCGAGTTATCCAGATCCGGACGAGGATGTCGGCGGGATCTCTACGCCACCTGACGACGAGGAGATGCCGCTTGCCGATCACATCGAGGAGATGGTCCTCCGGCTCGCGAAAGTGTTTCTCATCGGTGCTGCGGGTACCGCGATCGGACTGTTGGGTGCATCGCAGGCGATCGAACACGTCTGGTTGAACATCTTCCCGGCCGGTGCCGAGGAGGTGCCACCGCCACACATCTACCACCCGCTTGAGCTGTGGCTGACCAGAATCAAGATCTCTGCGCTGCTTGGAATCATGGTGGCGTTGCCCGCGTTCGTCTACCAATGCTATCAGTTCATGCGCCCCGGACTCTATCCACACGAACGCAAATATTATCTCGCAGCCGTCCCGACGAGTGTCGTCCTTGC
>LKMJ01004163.1_pt1 | contig 13573 bp, 14 predicted proteins | sample 643391 | NCBI WGS metagenome assembly LKMJ01 (sample SAMN04112250, study PRJNA286221) | soda lake metagenome | biome: soda lake; feature: Kulunda Steppe; material: water; isolation source: sample PL-Br10 brine of Picturesque Lake | place: Russia: Kulunda steppe | collected 2010-07
CGCTGACACGTATGTCAGGAAAATCAACAACCTCTTCAACACCGGTGAAAGAACCGATATCTACCAGTAACTCCCTGTCGATATACCCTTCATAGGGACGCTGTCATCCACGACTCACGATTTCTCTCAGTAGGTGGTTGTATGAGTTGGCTTTCCTTCCAGTACAACGCTCAGGGCGCTCTGAGGAACAATCGATGTACTGTTACTGTTGATTCCCGACAAAAATGGGTATGCCTCGAATAGAGGCTAATGGGTGCTACTGATGTGCCCTGTACCGACCGTTAGAGGTCGCGGGGCTGGACCGTCTTCCGGTCGTTGGCGTCAGCCCGGCGGGCGGCATCGTCCAGAAGTTCCGAAACTTCCTCGTCAAGAGCCTCGTAGAAGTCCGAGGCGACATTGTGGTCATCGAGCGCTTCCTTAACCGCAGCCTTCACAACTAAGTCTGTCATGCTGCATCAGAAACATCGGCGGCGATATTTATATACTTACGGATTTTTCGGCGTTCTCAAGCCTTGTCCGACGGCTCGAACTCGTCAAGATCATCGAACTCGTCGTCGGTCGGCTCAGGTGCCGGTGACTCAGGGCGTTCTGGTCCTCCTTCCGAGTCTCCGTATGACGAACCATCTCCTTCACGCCCGGCGTTCGGCTTCGGAGAAGCGCTCTGGTGTGCTTCCGGGTCCGCTGGCCGGTCCTGTTGGCGGGGACGTCGGTCACGCCTCTCTTGGTAAGAGTCACGACCCTGGTTCCGGCGCTGACCACCTGGTCGGCGAGATTCCCCTTCCGGGAATTCCTCGTGTTTGAGGCGATCGCGTTCTTCTGCATCGTAAGCAGCAGGGGTATCCGGGCCCGTTCCCGACAGTCGCTCGATGTACGACTCCGAGAGACCCACCTCTGGAACGCGCTTCAAGATGAACTTGTCACCACTGTCATCCGCAGTCCTGATGACAATGTCACCGATGTCTTCAGTGGTTAGTCTACTCACAATCGCGTCGATCGTACTGACGCGCACGTCGACACGGACGATCTCCCGGTGTGGCTTACTCGAACTGTCACGGCCAACGACGCCGGTCTTCATTAAGACACGCCGATTGGTGATGACGTACCAAGTGTTTTTGAACACGATCATCTTCACGGCGCTGTATCCAAGCCCGATAGGGACGAAAGTCAGTGCAACGTATGCGAGTTCAACCGGCCAGTCTTGGAAGAAGTAGATATACACCGCCGTAACCACGCCGATGATCGCCACGAGAACGCCGAGAAGGAGGTGTGGTAATCGAAACACGAAGCTGGGGTGCGAATACCACAGCACCTCCTCGCCTTTGGATGGATTGAACCAATTCTGCGATTCTAGTGGCATTACACCTAACTCTAACCTTCAAACTTTCATAAAGCCTTGCTGTGACTCATCAAACCCTGTACGAGCCAGGTTCAGGCGGTTTCAAAGGGGATTTCAGGCCGTCTCACTGCACGGTTCAGCGATTGCGAAGTTTTCATTGACGCGTTGAATCTCCACCTCCAGCTCATCACCGACGCTGGTTCCAGGAACAATAATCACGAACCCAGTTTCAACCTTCGCAATCCCGTCACCTTTATCTCCAAGGTTTTCAATCGTAACGGGTCGAACTTCGCCTTCTTCCACCGGTGGGGTACGGGAATCTCCGTACTCCTGTTGCGAGTTTGATCCAGTAGTCGTGTCGTGATCTGTTGAAGTATTCCGAGGGTCGTACACGCCGACTCTCACGGCGGATTCAGGGTCAATCGACCCAAGATCAACTTCTGAAGCAGGGATCTCGATCGTGTAAGTCCCATCTTCACTTTCAGAGATTTCCGTAGTGAACATGCACAGTAATTCTTGGCGATTCATATGCTCGTACCTGAAGGAAACAGTGCGTGGAGTATAATGGCTACGCTTACAGCGATTACGATACTTCTCCAAGCAATGCTTCGAACTCGTCAGCAGATTTCGTCTCAACGTTGTTTTCCTCTGCGGCCTGCTGCTTCCGAGTTCCGGGGTTCTCACCGACGACAAGCAGATCAGTTGCGCCAGACACGCTGTTCGTTACTCGACCACCTTCTCGCTCTATGATGTCGGTTACCTCAGACCGCGTGTAATTCGGAACCGACCCAGTGAACACAATGGTCATATTGTCGAATGCGTCCCCACCCGTTTCTTCGACCTCTTGGGGCTCGACGTGTTCCAGTACTCGATTGAGAACCTCAATGTTGCCTGGTGAGTTGAAGAAGTCATGGATGCGTCCAACTGTAACCGGTCCGATGTCCGGTACTGCTTGTAGTTCAGCAGCGGACGCTGACTGCAGGCTCTCGAACGACTGGAATTCACGTGCTAACGACCGCGCAACTGTCGGTCCGACCTCTCTGATACCGAGAGCCGTTATGAAGGAATCCAACTCCGGTTCACGCGTTTCATCGATGGCAGTCACGAGCTTCTCAGCCGACTGTTGTCCGAACCCATCTAACTCTTCCACGGTCTCGACATCCATCTCGTACAAGTCTGCGATGTCGGTGACAAGACCTTCGGTGATGAGTTGCTTCACTGTCTTTTCACCAAACCCGTCTACGTCCAGTCCCTTCCTCGATGTGTAGTGTTCGATGGACCGTCGCTGTTGTGACGGGCAGGACAGTCCACCTGTACACCGGGCCATTGGACCGTCCCGTTCGATCTGGCTCTCACACACCGGGCACACTTCAGGGAACGTGTAGTGCGTTTCTGATGTTTCTTCCGTGACCTCAGCTACCTGCGGGATGACGTCGCCGGCACGTTCAACACGGACCTTGTCGCCGATGTCCACTCCGAGATCCGCGATTTGTTCTGGGTTGTGGAGACTAGCCCGTGAGACCGTGACACCACCAACGTCAACCGGGTCAAGAAGGGCTACCGGAGTGACACGGCCAGTGCGACCGATTTGGAGCGCGATATCTCTGAGCGTTGTCTCGCCCGATCGTGGAGGGAACTTGTACGCGAATACCCACCGAGGATGGTGACTGGTTGTCCCCAATGTCTCTTGAGCGTCTCGATTGTTGACTTTGATGACAACGCCGTCGATTTCAACGTTCAAATCGTCACGTGCATCCAGAAGGTCATTCCGGTATCCAATAGCTTCCTCGACTCCCGTCACTGATTCCAGGAGGTCGCTGACCGGGAGTCCCAGTTCCTCGAAAGCCTCATGTTCAACTGTCCGGGATGGCCATGGAGAGCTGGACTCTAACACCTCGAAGGCGTAGTAGTCTAACGGTCGTTCCGCCACGATTCCCGGGTCCTGCTGCCGGATTGTGCCTGCTGTTGCGTTCCGCGGGTTTGCAAACGGGTCCTCGTCCTGTTCGAGTCGTTCTCTATTGTAATCTTGGAACGCGTCCCGGGGCATGAACAGTTCTCCCCGAACGACGAGAAACTCCGGAACGTCTCCCTCCAGGCGAAGAGGGATTGACTGAACTGTGCGTGCGTTTTGCGTGACATCGTCGCCTTTGTGCCCGTCGCCGCGAGTAACGGCTTTGTCGAGCACTCCATCCTCGTAGTAGAGTGCGAGTGAGATGCCGTCGAACTTGGGCTCGCAGACGTACGCGACTGGTGATTCCCCAGTTTCCTTCCTGACACGACTGTCGAAGTTCCTGACGTCTTCTTCTTCTCCACTTTGCTCAATTGAGAGCATCGGGGCGACGTGCTCAATGGTAGGGAATTCGTCGATTGGTTCACCACCGACACGAGCGGTCGGGCTATCGTTACTAGATAGGCCGAACGCGTCTTCAAGTTCCTTCAGTCGTGCAAAGAGTTTGTCGTAGGTCCGGTCAGCGATGATCGGGTTGTCCTCAACGTAGTACCGGCGATCGTGTTCGCGGACGGCTTCCCGGAGGAGGGTGACTTGTTCCTTCGCGTCGGATTTCGACAGACCACTAACCGGTTGGAAATCCGTATCTGGATTCCAAATGTACGGATTCGTTACAGTCGGCGAATTCTCTGTCATCACCCTCGATTACCGGGTGGAACGTAGAAAAGGCTCACATTTCTACCCGGTGAATTCGCTATCATCACTGAAAAGTTGCTGTTGCTCTTCCGCGAGTGAGTCTGTATCGGGCGGTTCTAAATCGACATCTGGAACTGTGATCGTCTCTGGGTGATGCTCTTCGAGAGGGAAATCGAACGCTGGTGACGTGATATCCTTACTCGGGACATCTTCGATAATGTCCATGAGAAGGGCGTTCCAAACTGGTGAGTGTTCATCGTCTTTATCCGGTTGTTCATCTTCTGGGATCGCCCAGTGGCACAGTTCGTGGAGTTCAGACAGGATGAAGTATTGGACGAAGCTGGGGAGGGGCGAGATCTTGTCGGCGTGGATTGCGTCTTTGTACTCGCCTGAAACGATGCGTTCCTGCTTACACAGCCCGTTGAATTCATCAATGTGGTAGAATATAACGCCGATTTCGGTGATTTCGGGGGCGGTAGACGGGCCGATGTACTCTGCGACGTAGTTGTGGTTTGAGCTGTCCCGCTGTTCTTTGATTGGAGTTGTTTCAACGCCTTCCACTGAGTAGGATTTAGCGTTGAACACGTACGCTTTGATGGGGTCAGTCTGCTCGTCAAAGGCTGCAAACCGAGCGTGAACTGTTACTGCCCCGTCCGCGGCAGTATAGTTCGAATAGAGTCCTGGGAGATTGGTCATTATGGGAGTTGATGAATGGATTGCGTTTGAAACCTTGCTGTACTCCTTCCGAAACCCCGCCGCCTGCCGTCAATATCAGCGGTAGTTATTTAAGTCTGGTAACGCTACGGTCGTTTGTGGTGTTGGAGCGCCCGCCTGGTCAGCGGGCCTCACTCGTATTACTCACCGGAGCTACGGTCTTCTTCAGTATCACAGCAAGACGCTGATGATGAGTTGAGCTATCCACTCAGTGACACCGACAAAGAGACTTCCGTACGTGAGTGCGATAAGCAACCCTGCTGTTAACGGAATAAAAAAGGGTACTGCTGGCGATACCCAGACACGTTCTTTTTGAGTAATTGCATCGAGGGCCCCACGTAGATCAGCGGGTGTTGGTGCGTTTGGTTTCCCGTTTTCTTTGAGGTGAGAGATGAACCGTTCGGCGGCCCACGCATCATCAGGATCATCTCGTACGCGTCCAAGTGGAACGATCGAGGGACCTCGATCAACGGTTGGGGCACGAAACTCAGCTGGCGCTCGTCCAAGTGGTGTTTGAGCAGCGTTCGGGACTGCTCCATCACCGACATCGTTTTCGATGACCGGTAGACTGCTTTCGTAAAAGATAGCGTTTGATTTCAACTCGTGAAAAGGAACCCCACGCCACCGGAGGTACATTCGGATGATGTCCAAATCAACCCCGTTAGGGGACTCGCTTTCTACTCCCTCAATAAGATCTCCATGTTTAGTGTGGATACCCCTCGTTTCGTACACTGTTGCCCGAGTCATATTCGCCGACACACTCCCATTTCGTAGATTTCGTAACATCAGCACACCACGGTAAACGGTGGTCAAAATGAGTGCATTGACGAGAACTGTGATAGCAAAGATTGGAGTCACACCATCCACTAATGGGTACGTGCTCCCTCGAACGGTTATTTCAGGGATTTGCGGGAAGAACACCGCTAAGAAAACGATTGCTCGAAGGTCAGCACCTCCAAGGATTCCCTGTTGCCAGAGAGTGTAGGCGATTGATGGTGCAATGAGAACACTCATTGCGAGAGAGAAAAGGTAATCGGTCCGCCCGACTGATCCCTCAATCGCCACCAGACTGATTTCCCAACCCAAGACGACAAAACACAGTCCGAGGAGTGGAATCCAGAATTCATTGTAGACACGACGGGTTTTGTAATCTAAATAGGCCGCATACATGAAGGCGAAGATGATGAGCACTCGGAGAGTATCCGGTGTCACCGACAGTGAGTCAAACACCCCGGGTTGGATGAAAAGAACAAACATAGTGGTATCTCTCTAATTAGAGTGTGTCGGGCTTAAGCGTTGCAACCAGTTTTGCGAACTTATTATTGGATGGGTGACGCAATTCCACAGTAGTTATGAGTCAAGAGGAACCACAGCCAGAGAATATCGCGGGAGATTCGAACGACACCGGGGTTCGTCGAGAAGTTGACCCAACAAAAGCAATTCTCTCAGAATCAGACCTACACAAGAAGCATCTTTGCGATTACGTCGTCAACGTGGCCACTGGCTGCGCTCACGGGTGCCGTTTTTGCTACGTGCCCGCCACACCGAATATCCGTACTCGACCTGACATGCTCAATGAGACTGTTGGTGTCGAAGATCCCCAGAAGGAGTGGGGGAGTTACGTTCTATACCGCGATCACATCCCTGAGCAACTTCCAGGTATCCTCGATCGGAAGCGGACGTGGAAAACCACCGATCGTGGCTGTGGTATCGTCGGTATCAGTTTCGGGACCGACTGTTATATGGACCCGCGAGCAGGTGACATCACCCGTGCCACAGTCACAGCACTCACGTCCCGTGAACACTACGCTCGTGTGCTGACCCGGAACCCACTACTTGCTGCACGAGACATGGAAACGTTCGTTGAAGCTGGAGAACACGTTATCGTCGGCTCTTCGATCAATTCGCTGAACGCCGGCGAAGTCGGAGCAATTGAAGTGAAAGCGCCGGCTCCACAACACCGAATCCGTGGGCTACGAGAGTTCGCTAACAATGGTGTTCCGACGTACGTGTCGATGTCCCCCACCTACCCGACAATGGGGAAGGAAGATATCCGGGCTCTGATGGAGGAACTCGCTACGTTGGACCCACGGGTCATTTTTCACGAGCCGATTAACCCTCGTGGCGGGAACTTCCAACTAACAGTTGACGCTGCCTGGAGTGCTGGTGAAGATGAACTCGGTGCAGCACTCGTTGAGTTGCGGGACGAAGAGGCATGGGTGAGATACGCTGTTCAACACTTCTACTGGGTGCAGGAGTTAGGTGAAGAGCTTGATCTCCCGGTGCATCTTTGGCCGGACAAGCAACTCATCAAAGTTGTTGAGAACCCCTACAAGGAGTGGTTAGAAGAGTGGTTTGAACGGCAGTCGCCAGAATCGTTTGCTGGACGGAACACGCCCTCTACATCTCTCCCGGTACTACCGCCAAGCCCGGAGACACTTTAGCTCTCGGTGCTTCTCTTTCTTCGATTTGTTCATCGTGTTCGTAGTGTTTTCAGGTAAGGGTTTAAAAGGAGATAGTGATTTTATAAGTGTAGACCGATGAGTGCACTACCCGAACAGATAAAAGAGACCGTGCAAATCGAGAACGTTGTCACCTCGTCCGATCTCGGGTGCAATCTCGACTTAGCCGCTCTCAGTAAGGATTTGCCAAAATCACAATACAACGTCGAACAGTTCCCCGGAATGATCTACCGTTCCGAGGACCCCCGAGTCACAATCCTCGTGTTCCGATCGGGAAAGGTCGTCTGCACTGGTTCGCAATCAATCGACCGGACGGAAACCGCACTAAACGGCCTACTTAGCCAGTTCGACGAGCTCGGCCTCGAATACGACGATCCAGACATTACCGTCCAAAACATCGTCGGAGTTGCCAACCTTGATGAACCGTTGAATCTGAACGCGATCGCCATCGGGTTTGGATTGGAACAAACTGAGTACGAACCTGAACAGTTCCCTGGTCTCGTCTACCGAATGAATGACCACCCCACTGTCGCTCTCCTGTTCGGAAGTGGGAAAATGGTCATAACAGGTGGGAAAGAAACCGACGATGTCGTCAGTGGTGTTGAGCGCGTCTACACCGAACTCCAAGAGTTCGGGTTGGTTTGAACGCCCACCCGTAACAGGTGGGGTACACCAAAATTTTGATCTGGGTGAATCACCGGCGCTAAAGGAGCGCCAGGATGACAAACTCAGTCCACAGTACAGCAACGATTAGTAGAACGGCCACCGTCGATTTCGTCGGGGAAACTCCACCTAGTTGGTGAACACCACCAATCCAAACGTGCCCGCTCCACAACAACATTAACGTGTGAACAACCATCATCCCGACCGCAGCTGCAAGTCCGAACTCACCTCCAATGAGAACATGAGTAGTGGTGGCGGCACCAGACGCTGGAATTTGCGTTGAATAGTACACAGTCGCTGCTAACTCGATGATTGAGGCGAACACCAGCGGGACAAATCCAAGACCGGCCATGTTCAGAACAGTAAAGAATTCGATACGGCCAACTCCGTCCCAGAGGATGAACACGTAGAAGACAACGGCCATGATTCCCCAAGTCAGGAATGAAGAGAAAAACGAGTAAACAAACAGTGTCAACCCAACGTCGTTGATTACGATTGCGATGTTATCATGAGCGGCTGTCGCCAGCCAAAGTAGCGTGACAATCGTTGTGATGAACGTAACCCCACCGTTCATGAAGACGGCTACAAGCCCCTCGAAGAATGGGACAGAGGCACGTTCCTCGAAATATCCGTGTGAATCGAATAGGAACCACATCGATACTCGATGTGACGTTTGCTCTATTATCTTAAAAGACTCAGTATTGGTAACCAGTCTGTGTTGGTATGGAGGCAGGGGGTCACGCGTAGTTTTTATACGTGAGTGGGTGAGAAAACGGGTAAGCGGATTCACCGCTATGATCGCAGATGCCAGCACAAGAAGAGACTGATGAGGATGCGTCTGAGTCAACAGACGCTGACCTCCGTGACCAAGAAGTCGAACCGGAAACAGAGTCGGAACAACTCGTCGAAGGGGTGAGTTTCGCTCTCATTCACGAAGCGGCTTCGTTGACCGACTTTGATCAATTAGAAGACCCTGACTCAATTGCGTCGCAAGTTGCACGAGGTCGAGGAAAGGGCCGAGTGGAAGATCGCGTGGAACCCGATGACGAGGATAACGGGAATAGTCCAGCTGAATACCAAGTCACGGTCGAGGAAGGCCGTCTGAAAACCGATAGTGGATACGTGGTCAGGTTCGTTGAAGAAGAACACCTCAACCTAAGTCCGTTCGATGTCGCTGCGCTGGATACAGTGAAAGCGTACCCAGCTCCAGAAAAATTGATCGAGAACCTGACTCCACGAATCCGTGGGTATCTGAAGGAACACGGGTACGTCCAAGTTCGCGGCGCGTACTCGGCTGGTGATTCACGGTTCTACGGTGTGCAGATGGGGTGGGATCTGAGCGATGAAATTGACCCATGGGACCGACTCATGGAAGTCATTGGTCAAGTCAGCACAACCCCTGCTGCGCTTGACTACGTTTTCGTTGAGGAAGGGCCCGACCGGTGGGATGTAGATGAAGTTGCACGGGTCCGGGGAATCGAACCGGCATCTGTTCGCGGGAACGTTCGGGCTATCGAAAACGAACTCGATCGATAGTTCGGTCTGTGTTGGTCGCGGTAGAATCCAAACTACTTCATTACCCCGTTGCCAACCAAAGAAGTGAGCTCTGAATATATGCACGAGGTAGAGACGAGTCCCATTACAACCGACATGGATGATGCTGGTACGAGGGATGTTGGGGGAATTCGTGATATTAGAGGCCTTGATGCACTCCGAGAACACTTTCCGGACTACTCTGGGACAGTAACTTTTGACAGTGTTGACTCTGGTGTCACAGAAGATCATGAAATGGCCCCGTGGACTGACGCAGCTTTTGAAATCGACAAATCCCTTGTTATTGGAAGGCTCGCTGAGTCCCATGACAATTGTATTATCCTGTCTGCAGATACTGAAGAAGGGTACGAGGAATTGGCACCTCTAACTCCAGAATCATTCGGTGGCGACGTCATTGGAATTCTTGAGAACGTCTCTTATGGTGATAGTGTTCACGTCACTGTCCGTTCCCCTCAATACCTCGTTGTACTCTACAGCGCTGCTTTGCAGATTACTATCTACGAAAAAGATCTCTCAAATCGTGTTCTCAATGGCGTGACTGGCACTCCTGTTAATGCACTCAAACGGAAGTACATGAAGCAAAAACGGGAGTTGAAGAATAAGGTGATGCGAAAGAGTCACCACTCGGATTCGATTACGGTTTCTCTGAAACATATAGACGCGTACCGAATCTCTCTCGGGGATACTGAGGGGATATCCTCTTTCTATGAAAAGTGAAGGTTTGACCCCGTAAATCATGATATCTGCAGATGATTCTAGTTAGAAGGTCCAGGTGAGTACAGCAAAGGCTTTTATTACGCTGTGGTGGGAAAACTTCTGTATCGTTAGAGGAGCTCACAGAAAGCTTCTCCCATCACCTCGTCCAACCATGACACAAGACGAAGCCGATTCACCGTCTCGGATTGACCGGGATGAGTTGATCAAGACATTCTATGAACGGTACCCTCGACTATCCCGGGTTCTTGCCTCATTTCGGCAGAATCCATTGTCGGGGAACACCCTCCGTTTGCTCATCCGAGGTGAGCAAGAAGTCGAACGCCATGCGAACCAGGTTCACGCACTCGAACCCCCGATAATGTGGCAGCGGACTGCACCGATTGTGATCAGTCAATACGGAAGTTACGCATCTGACCAGTTACCGAGGTATTGGAACGCGACCGTGCCAGACATCCAAGAGCGGTACGGGAATATTATGCGGTATGAACATCACGATGTCCCGAACCCGAATACCTCTCTGACAGACTATAAATTAGCCACGGTCGGACGGGCAATCCAACACCAAGCTGGAAACGAAGCGTTCTGGAGTTGGTTTGACACGCTCATGGTGGATGGAGTAAAAAGCGTCACTGAAGCGTACGACCTCGCTGAAACACTTGAACTTGACGTTGAACGGTCATACCTCGAAACAGCAGTTCAAGAAGACTTGTACGGGAGTGTCATCTGGGACGATATCTACTCTCTGATGGGGAAAAGTGACGAAACCGGGTACGAAGAACTCGCGGAACAGTTAGAAAACAGCGAACCTGTGTTCGCAGTGTTCGTTAATGGCATCCAAGTGCCGCCATCTTACGATTCGATTGTCGGCGTCATCGAGGAAATACGGACACAGCAATCACAAGCAGCTGTCCAAGCACAGGCTGTACAACAACAACGGGCTCAATTAAAGAACGAACACCAACAACAGCAACGTGTACAGCAAAGGCGACAGAGGGAAAATCAGCAACAGCCTGCAACGCGCCAAAACCAAAGGGCACAGAAACAAGCCCGGAACGCCTCACAGGAAGAGCAAGGTTCACCACCGAAATCGGAGGAGCAAAACAGCCCGATTCGGCAACGATCGCCACCATCTAATCCAAACACGATCCGTGACCAAAATCCCGACTCCTCGTCTTGATTTTACAGTCTTCGTAACAGTGAACGTCGGTCGGTGAACTCTGGGAGAGATTTGAATAGTCCTCTGAGCAGGGCCCACAAATGATTATCATTATTCACACCGTATGTCATAGCAAGGCGTGGAAAGATATGTCACGGGGGTCTGGTGGATCATCGAGTAAAAAACGGTACGTTCGGATTCACACGTCGGATATGTGGGGATTCATTGTTGAGTCTGACTGATACTTCGTTGAGCGAGACTTAACCTACACCGACGAATACGTATTCGAAATCCGGTACGGAGAAGAAATGACGCCGATCGAAGAGCCGGTTGCTATTCGATGGTATACTTCAATTGATTCAGATAGAGACGTAAGTCGCCCACGTGGTGAAGATGCGATGCGATTACAACTTATCATCTGCCAACAGGCCGCCCGGTATTTGAAAACTGGCGCGTTTACCGGATTGCAACGTGGCGAGAGAACCTCCGTTCGAAAATAGAGGCGATAGAAAGCAAAATTCCAGACATCCCACGATGCCCTCAGTGTGGAGAAAGTCTAATCATCGTTCGATCCCGAACGAGCAAGAAATTCCGCGGGTGTTCGAATTACTACCCAGAGCAAAACTGCACATACAGTGAGCCCTTGTGAAATAAGTAAAGTCGTTCTACAGAGCAATTGATGCCGTGTTCTTTGAAGGAAGTAGTTGACGCTAACCGTTAAATGTCTCCGGGGTGGATATGAATGCACGTAGAAGTACATGGGTTTCACAGATAGGCGTGCGCTATACAGTGTTTTCATCATTAGCGTTTTATCACTCTTCGGGGTCGTCTTAGCCAACCCTGTCGGAAGAATCCAGGACGCCATTCTCCATATCATGCGGATTCTCGTTGAGGGAGCCAGTGCTCTCGCTGGTTGGTTCGTACTCAGCACCATCGAAGCGATGCTGTTCTTCCCCGCCCCAACGGATCTGCCCGAACTGACCGAACTCTACTGGGAGTTAACGTTCCCTCTATTTTGGTTCCTGTTGAGTGTTGTCGGTGCCGGGTTCTTCCTGATGATGCAGTTGTTCCCGGAATCTGACAAAGCAGACCCGGAGAAATTCATGCAGCGAACGCTGATCGCTGTTATTCTCCTCTTCGCCTTTGGACACGGATTTGGCCTCGTTGTTGACGCCGTTCACTTAGTTGCACAGGGATTATACCCTGACGACTACCGCATCCACGTCGACATAGAAACGTTCGAAGGGATGGCAACTGCAGCCTTCGCCGGCGTCGCTGCCCTCATCTTCGCAATCATCGCATCACCCAAAATCATCATCACATACTCGATGTTCTTGATGATGCTCGGTATGCGAATGGTTATTGTCTACTCAACATACGTTCTCTTCCCTGTACTGATTGCGTTCTGGATCACGGATATCGGTCCATTCCAGTACGGTAAGATGCTTGCCGGTATAATGTTCAAAGCGACCATCCTTTTACTGCTGTTTGGAGTCTTGCTTGCGGCTATCCTCGGTGTTGGTGGCGCGATCGCTGGCGAGCCACCAACCGGGGATGAGATGGGAGCTAACCCCGACGGGTATGATGGACTTGCCCTGGAAACTGACGATGACGATGGCGATCGAACCGAGGGTGGCATACTAGCTGAAGACCACCACAGTGGTGCGCTCAGTGGTGAAGGGCAGACAGCACTTACAAGTGCGTGGGTGAGCGTCTATGCCTACTTCGCGTCGATCTGGCTGTGCATCACCCTGACGTCGATGTTACTTGGTATGTCAGTCAGCACCGGCATTACCAAGAAGATGATGATGGCAGGCAAAATGCAAGGCGGAATGAAGCGAATGAAGAACCGCCTCAACTCTGGCCAGAATTCCTCACCTGGTGGGCAAGGAGGCGCAGCAGCTGGTGCTGGTGCAGGGGCCGGAGCCGGTGCGGGAGCCGGAGCGGTGAATCAACAGCAACCAGGCGGCGATGGTGCTGGCGCAGGTGGTGAAGGTGCTAACGCATCCGGGGAAACCGTTGGTCAAGATGACGCCCCAGAACCAGAGAACGCTGATGAAGGCCTTGACGAGGTCCCAATTCGTGAAAAATTCGACCACGCTACTGGCGGGCGTGCTTCTGCTGCGAAAGATAAAGTGACTGGTGCAGCTGAGAAAGGAGCAGACAAAGCAGCTGAAGGAGCCAGTAATGCCGGTGATGCGGTTGAAGACAAAGCAACCGACCTGGGTGAAAAGGTTGGGTCGATCGGTGGTAGCGTGGGTGCAGCCGCCGGTGCCATTGGCGGGAAAGCACTTGGGAAACTCGGTAATGCCGGTGTATCGGCCCTC
>LKMJ01004164.1_pt1 | contig 13572 bp, 10 predicted proteins | sample 643391 | NCBI WGS metagenome assembly LKMJ01 (sample SAMN04112250, study PRJNA286221) | soda lake metagenome | biome: soda lake; feature: Kulunda Steppe; material: water; isolation source: sample PL-Br10 brine of Picturesque Lake | place: Russia: Kulunda steppe | collected 2010-07
CCCCGAGGAGTGAAACCCGTCCACCACCCCGAGGAGTGAAACCCGTCCACCACCCCGAGGAGTGAGCGACGTCGTCGCCGCCCGATCCGTCCTCCCGCCCGTCGACTACCGGATTCAGTCCCTCCATCGCCCACCGGATCCACCTCCTCCGTTCTGACAGTCCGTCGAACGGTGATGGTCGGAAAAGATAAACGGGCCGGCTTCGAACCGCCGACGATGAACGATTCCGTCGTCGTACTCCACGTCGACGACGACGCGGACGATCGGGAGCGCGTTCGTCGCCGGCTCGAACGGCTCGACGCGGACGTCGAGGTCCTCACGGCGACGAGCGGCGAAGGGGCCACGGCGACGCTCGACCGCGAGTCGGTCGACTGTGTCGTCAGCGCCTACCGGCTCCCCGGAACCGACGGCCTGGCGCTGCTCGAGGCCGTCCGCGAGCGCGATCCGGAGCTTCCGTTCGTCCTCTTTACCGACGAGGGCTCAGAGGAGGTCGCCAGCGAGGCCATCTCCGCGGGCGTCAGCGACTACGTCGAGAAAGACGACGAGGGGTACGCGCTGCTCGCGACCCGGATCCGACGGCTGGTCGAGCGCCATCGGGCCCGCCGGCAGGCCGCTCGACTCGACCGGACGACGACGATCGTCAGCCGGGTGAACCGGGCGCTGGTCAGAGCCGACAGCCGCGAGGCCGTCGAACGGGACGTCTGTTCGGTCCTCGCCGGCGCCGAGCCCTACCGACGCGTCTGGATCGCCGGGGTGGTCGACGGAACGGTCGATATCCACGCGGAGGCCGGCGAGGAGGGGTGGCTGCCCGACCTCCCCCGACCGACCGACGATCCGGAGCTCCGCCGGACGGTCGTCGGCCGGGCGCTCGAGACCGGCGGATCGACGGCCGCCGACGACCCAGTCGTAGATGGGTCCACGGCCGACGTTCCCTGTCGGTCCGCAGCCGCCGTCCCACTCGTCCACGACGGGCGGGTCTACGGCGTGCTCGGGCTCTGTGCGGACCGTCGGGACGCCTTCGACGACCACGAACGCGAGGTGCTCGCGGACGTCGCCGCCGACGTCGCCTACGCGATCGACTCCCTGGCGGTCAGAGGACGGATGGAACGCGCCGAGAAGGCGGTCACCCACGCCGCCGACGCCGTCTTCATCACCGACCGGGAGGGGACGATCGAGTACGTCAACCCCGCCTTCGAGGAGGTGACGGGCTTCTCGGCCACGGAGGCCGTCGGCCGGAACCCCCGGATCCTCAAGTCGGGCGTCCAGGGGGCGGCCTACTACGACCGGCTCTGGGACGCGTTGCTCGACGGCCAGATCTGGGAGGAGGAGGTCGTCAACGAGCGCGCCGACGGAGCGCGCTACCACGCCCACCAGACCATCGCGCCGATCACCGAGAACGGGACGATCGAGAAGTTCGTCGCGATCCAGCGGGACGTCACCGAGAAGAAACGCCTCGAGGCCCACCTCCAGCGGACCGCCCTCGCGCTCACCCGGCTGTACGAGGTCGCCGCCGACCGCGAACTCGAGCTGGAGGCGAAGCTCGATCGGGTCCTCGAGATCGGCGCCGATCACCTCGGCTTCTCCGTCGGCTATCTCACCCGCATCGACGGCGGCGTCCAGGAGATCGTCGCGACGACTGGCGACCACGACCGCGTTCGGTCCGGGCGGATCGACCCCATCGAGGACACCTACTGTCGACACACCATCGACGCCGACGAGCCGGTGGTCATCGAGGACGTCCACGAGGCGGGGATGGCCGAGGACCCCGCCTACGAGAGCTTCGGGCTGCGGTGTTACGTCGGGGCCAGCATCGACGTCGACGGCGAGCCCTACGGCACCCTCTGTTTCGGCGCCGAGCGCGCCCGCGAGGACCCGATCCTCGACGTCCAGCGCTCGACCGTCCGGGTGCTCGCCCAGTGGATCGGCCACGAGATCGAACGCCGGGCGGCGGCCCGCGAGCTGCGACGGCAGAACGACCGCCTAGAGGAGTTCGTCTCCGCGGTCAGCCACGACCTCCGGAACCCACTCGACATCGCCAACGGCTACCTGGATCTGATCGAGGCGGAGCTCGCCGACGAGGCCGACCTCGGGACCGTCGCCGAACACGTCGAGACGGTCGACGACGCCGTCGACCGGATGGTCGCGATCGTCGAGGACACGCTGACGCTGGCCCGCCAGGGCCGGACGGTCGACGAGTTCGAGGAGCTCTCCCTGGCCGCGATCGCCCGCCGAAGCTGGGAGGGCGTCGACACGGCCGACGCGAGCCTCGAGGTCCCCGGAGACAGGGGCCTGCTGGCCGACGGGGACCGGCTCCGTCAGGTCTTCGAGAACCTCTATCGAAACGCCGTCGAACACGCCGGCGAGGGGGTCACCGTCGTCGTCGGCCCGACCGATCGGGGGTTCTACGTCGCCGACGACGGCCCCGGCATCCCCCGGGAGGAACGCGATCAGGTCTTCGAACACGGCTACACGACCGACGACGGCACCGGCTTCGGCCTCGCTATCGTCGAGCGGATCGTCGACGCCCACGGCTGGTCGATCGACGTCGGGGAGGGCGACCGCGGAGGCGCCCGGTTCGACGTCGTCGTCGACCGGGACGGCGCCGGCGAACGGACGGGGGCACCGGCGGACGAACGGACGAGGATGTCGGCGGACGGGCAAGTGGGGGCGTCGGCGGACGAACGGGTTGAAACGCCGACAGACGAACGGGTTGAAACGCCGGCGGACGAACGGGTGGAGACCTCGTCGGACGGACCGGATCCGGACGAGTCGTCCGGGAAGAAGCCCTCGCCCGACGGCCCCTCGACGGTCAGTCGGTGAGCGCCCCGAACGTCTTCTCCGCCCACCGGATCGCGTACTCGGCGCCGTGGCTCCGGTAGGCGTCGGTCTCGAGGGCCGCGAACGGGGCCGGCAGCTCGACGGCGTGTTTGATCGACGCACACGCGAGCTCGGTGGCGTCGGGGAACGTCGTCTCCCCGCGGGCGACCGCACCGGGGAGCCCGCCGACCCGCCCCTCGAGGCGCTCGCCGGCGTCCTGCCAGGCCGCGGCGAGGTCGGGGTGGTCGTCGTGCCACTCCGCGAACGTCCGGCGGGTGTGGAGGCCGCGCCAGCCGTCGTACAGCGCGGCGGCGATCTGGTAGGTCCCCGCGGGGTCGAGGGGTGTCGCCGCGTCCAGCTCGCGGTAGCCGTCCTCGAAGAAGCCCAGGAACTGCTCGGGAACGTCGAGGCCGACCTCGAGGAGTGCCTCGGCGAGCAGGAAGGCGACGAACGACGGCGGCGAGCCCTCGATCCGGGGTTTCACGAGCACGACGGGCGGGTCCGTCTGGCGAGTCCAGACGACGCTGCCGTCCTCGGGCATCCCGATGGTGAACTCCCCGCCGGCGTAACGGACGAGCGGGGCCGGGGCGTCCTCCGGCAGCCACGAGGCGGGGTAGGTCGCGGGCTCCACGGCGTCGACGACGAGTCCCAGCTCCTCGGCGACGGCCGGCTCCAGCGTCTCGAAGTCCCGCTCGCAGTCGAACACGAGCGTGTCGGGGGCGTGTTCGGCCCTGATGGCCTCGACCGCCGACGGCAGCTCCCGGCGGTCGAACATCAGCCGCCCACGAAGAGGATCTGGACCATCACGAGGATCGCGAGCAGGGCGGAGCCGGCGATCGTTCCGAGGACGATCTTCGTTGCAGTGCTCATACGCGGGAGCTATCCGCGACGTCGCTTAAATCCATCCTTTGGCGGAGCACGGCCGGAACCGACGCGACCGTATCCTCAGAGCACGACCAGAACCGACGCGGCCGTGACTCAGAGCACGACCGGAACCGACGCGAGGCCGCCGGCGAGGAGCAACGCCCCGCTGTAGACGACCACCCGCCGGCGAAACGCCGGCTCCGGAGCGGTCGAGGCCAGGCCCGCCTTCACGACGATGCTGGCGACGGTCGCGAGCAGGATCGCCAGGCTCGCTTCCGTGGCGTCGAGCCGACCACCCCGGTAGAGGACGACCGCCGAGGTCGTCGCGCCGCCACTCGAGACCAGCCCGCTCGCCGCGGCGGTGGCGTAAAAGCCAACAGTGCCGAACGAGCGCTCGGCGAGCGAGCCGACGACGAGCACGGCCAGAAAGATCGCGCCGAACGCGAGCGCGTTCTTCGTCGAGAACGGGTTCTCGAGCTCGATCGGCGCCGACTCGCGCCAGTCGGCGGTGAGCGCCGCGACGACGACCGCGACGGCGATCACGGCGCCGAGCGGGACCGCCGCGAGCACGAGCGGCGATACGTCGGCGCCGACGGTGAACGCGAGCGCGATCGCGAGGTTGCGAGCGGCCATCGCGGCGTCGGCGAGCAGGATCGCGGCGACGGCGTAGGAGGCCGCCTCGGGGCGCTGGCGGACGTGATCGAGCATCGTGCCGACGACCGCCGTCGACGACGCCAGCCCACCCACGAAGCCGGTGACGGCGATCCCCCGGCCGCCGTAGGTCGTCACGATCGCGTAGTTGACGATGCCGATGGCGGCGACTGCGACGACCATCAGCCAGACTACCGGCGGCTCGATCGGGATCTCGACGCCGCCGACGGAGAGAGCGTACTCGGGGGGCAAAAGCGGGAGAACCACGAACGCGAGGATCGCGAACTCGGCGCTCGCGCGGACCTCCGCCCGTGAGAGCCCGCCGGCGAACTCGTGGAGTTCGCGCTTGAGCACGAGCAACAGCGAGGAGAGCACCGCGACGGTCACCCCCTCGAGAACGAATCCGGCGGCGACCAGCGCGCCGACGCCGTAGGCGACGAGCATCGAGACCGAGGTGGTAAGCGAGAGACCGGCATCGCCTTCGCCGACCAACCCCTCGACGGCGAGCAACACGCCCTGAGCGATCACGAGCAGGCCGCCGAGAGCCAGCAGGCTCACCCCCAGGGCCGTCTCGAGCGCGAGGATCGTGAAGACGGCCCCGAGCAGGCTGATAAACGAAAACGTCCGGATTCCGGCCGACTTCTCGGACCACTCCCGCTCCAGCCCGAGAAACAGGCCGAGTATCGCGGCCAGGGCGATCCTGATCACCGGCTCCTCGAGGGGAGGGTCGGCCAGCTGAAGGGGCGCCTCGATCATCGGTAACGGTTCGTCGGTCGCCGATATAAACGAACGGACGCCGGCTCGTCGACGGTCGGACGGGACGAGCCGGCGACGAAAGGACTTACTGTCCCGGCGCAGTCGGTTCGCGTATGTCCGTACGGAAGCCGCCGCTTTTCGGCGTTCACGAGGAGCGCGGGGCGTCGTTTACCGACTTCGGCGGCTGGCAGATGCCCGTCGAGTTCGACTCGATCCGGACCGAACACGAGGCCGTCCGCGAGGCCGTCGGGATCTTCGACGTCTCCCACATGGGCGAGATCGTCGTCACGGGACCGGACGCACGCGAGCTGATGAACCGGCTGACGACCAACGACGTCGCCGAGCTCGCCGTCGGCGACTCCCAGTACGCCGCGATCGTCGACGAGGCCGGGACGATGCTCGACGATACGATCATCTACCGGCTCCCGGACGAGGACGGAACGCCGTCGTACCTGTTCGTCCCGAACGCCGGCCACGACGAGGGGGCTTACGACCGGTGGATCGATCACCGCGACGCCTGGGGGCTCGAGGCGACCGTCGAGAACCGCACCGGGGAGTGTGCCATGTTCGCCGTCCAGGGGCCCGACTCGCCGTCGCTGGTGGCCGACGCCCTCGACGGGCCGGGCACGGACGTCGACCGGTTCACCGCGACCCACGTGACCGTCTCGGGCGTCGAGTGCTGGATGGGGCGAACCGGCTACACCGGCGAGGACGGCTACGAGTTCGTCCTCCCCTGGGAGGAAGCCGAGACCGTCTGGAGCGCCTTCGACTGCCAGCCCTGCGGGCTCGGCGCCCGGGACACCCTCCGGCTCGAGGGTGGGTTCCTGCTCGGTGGCAACGAGTTCGACTACGAGTCGAACCCCCGGACGCCGATCGAGGCAGGCATCGAGTTCGCCGTCGACCTCGAGACGGAGTTCGTCGGCCGGGACGCGCTCGCGGCGATCGCCGCCGAGGGGCCCGAGGAGCGACTCGTCGGCTTCGAGCTCCTCGAACGCGGGATCCCGCGGACGGGGTACGACGTCGCGACGCCCGACGGCGAGACGATCGGGACGGTGACCAGCGGGACGATGAGCCCGACGCTCGGGAAGCCGATCGGGCTGGCGTACGTCCCCGCGGCGTACGCCGAGCCGGGAACCGAACTCGCGGTGGTCGTCCGCGGCGAGCCGAAAGAGGCAAGAGTCGAGGCGACGCCGTTTATCGACATAGCATGAGCTTCGAGACTCCCGACGACAGACGGTACCTGGAATCACACGAGTGGGCCCTCGAAACCGACGGCACGGTCCGGGTCGGCATCTCCGAGTTCGCCCAGGACGAGCTCGGCGACGTCGTCTTCGTCGAGCTGCCCGACGTCGGCGACGCCGTCGACCGGGAGGAGGCGTTCGGCGTGGTCGAGTCGATCAAGGCCGTCTCGGACCTGTACGCGCCCGTAAGCGGCGAGGTCGTCGGGGTCAACGAGGCGCTTTTCGACGCACCCGAGCTCGTCAACGACGACCCCTACGGCGAGGGGTGGATGATCGAGATCGAGCCGGCCGACGCGGGAGAGCTCGAGGGGCTGCTCGCGGCCGCCGACTACGCCGACCAGATCGCTTAACTGAGCAGCGTCGGGCCGAACACCATCACCAGGAAGCTGACGAGCATCGTTAGCCCGACGGTCGTCGTCACCGTCCGGACCATCCCGCGGGTGGCGTCGATCGGGAGCCGCGAGACGATCGCCTCGGTGGTCGTCCGGAGGATGTGGCCGCCGTCGAGCGGGAACGCCGGGATGCAGTTGAAAAAGCCGAGCTGGACGTTGATCCAGCCGGTCCAAAAGAGGAGGTTCGCGACGACGAACACCGGCAGCTCCCCGAGCCCGGCGAGCGGTCCCTGGACGGCAAAGAAGTTCTCCACGCCGGCGGTGAAGCCGGCGAAGTTGAACGGGAGCACGCCGACGACGCCGGCGATCGGCAACAGGAGGACGATCATCGACTTGCCGAGAAACGAGTCGGCGAACGAGGCGAGCACCGGGTTCTCGGAGACGTCGGCGTCGCCACCGAGCACGGCCAGATACTCGGCGGCGGGGTAGAGGTCGACCCCGAGGTCGCTCACGACGAGCCCGGAGACGCCCGAGACCCCCTGGACGCCGAGGAAAGCGGCGCCGTTTCGCTCGCCGAGGGTCACCGCGTACTCCTCGCGGTCGCCGTCGTGGTGGCTGACGATCGTCACCTCCTCACCCGGACTCCGCTCGTCGAGTGTGGCCTGGAGGTCGCCGTAGGAGTAGATCCGCTCGCCGTCGATCGAGGTGACCACGTGGCCATCGCCGACCGGGGCACCCGCCGCCGCGAACGGCCCGTCCTCGACGACCGCGAGCGCGGCGCCGATCGGCGCCGTTCGGTCCTCGCGGTCGCCGTCGCGTTCGACGGTGAGCGTCACGACCTCCCGGTCGCCGACGGCCGAGCGGAAGTCGGCCTCCGTGGCCACGGGCTCGCCGTCGACGGCGCGGATCGTGTCACCACTCGAGACGCTCGTCGGACCGTTCGGGACCGCGGCGGTCACGAGCAGCGAGCGCTCGACGGCCACCTCCCGGTCACCGTCGTCGATCTCGACTGTCACCTCGCCCGCCTCGGTGTCCCCGAGGACCGTCGAGAGCTCCTCGTTGGTCTCGACCGGGGTTCCGTCGACCGCCGTGATCCGGTCGTTGGGCTCGATCCCGGCCTCGCCGGCCGACGAGCCCGGCGCGACGCCGCCGACGGCCGCGCCGGGAGCGACCGTGATCGCGCCGGCGACGGGACCGAAGAGCAACGCGAAGGCGACGATCGTCACGGCGAAGTTGAACGTGACGCCGGCGGCGAACATCCGGGTCTGGCCGCCGCGGCTGGCCTCGTACTGGTCTTCGGCGTCGGGTTCGACGAACGCGCCGATCGGGAGGATCGCGAGGGTGGCGACGCCCATCGATTCGATGTCGATCCCCTCGACCCGACAGAGCAGGCCGTGACCCCCCTCGTGGACGACCAGCCCGACGAGCAGGCCGAAGACGATCCCCGGGGCCGCCGACAGCGGGAGGAAGTCGTTGACCCCCGGGATGACGAGGACGTTCTGGGGCTGTTGGACCTGGGTCGTCTCGGTCGTCTGGAGCGCGCCGAAGGCGGCGGTGAGCAACACGACGAACATCGCCAGCATGACCACGAGCGAGATGCCGACGCCGACGTTCGCCCAGGCCCGCCAGAACCGTTTGGGCTTCGAGAGACGGTCGAGAAACTGCCGGCCGCGTTTCGTGTGGATCGTGACGATCGGCCCCTGCGTGCCGACGTAGCTCGGGAGCAACCCGCGATTTCGGAGCGCGATCAGCGCGAGCCAGTAGACGCCGAACCCGGCGAGCACCCACGTGAGCGTACTCGACGGCGAGAGGAAAGCGGGAACTGCGGGGCCGGACATTGGGATACACTCGGGGACGGGCTCTCAAATGGCTTTTGTCTACGTCGACGATCGGTTCGCCAGTCGACGGCCGGTCCGCGCCGTCTGCGCCCTCCATCCCGTCGACGGTCAGTCCGCGCCGTCTGCGCCCTCCATCCCGTCGACGATCTCCGTGAGCTCGCTGTGAGTGATCACCTCGAGGCGTCCGGCCTCGACGTGGCCGTGGACGTGCTCTAGGATGGCGTCCAGCCGGTCGTCGGGGACGGCCTCGGGGTGGAGATAGAGGTTGAGAAAGAGCCCGTGTTCGACGGCTCGATCGATCCGCCAGGTCACGTCCTCGACGGCCGCGTTGTCGATGTTGTGTCCCGGGAGCCCGTACGGCTCGGTGATCAGGTGTCCACAGGCACCCGTTCCCGAATCCCGACCCCACCGGACGTTCCCCTCGAGGGCCTCGCGGGTGCCGGCCGACCAGTTGTTGAACGTGTAGACGACGGTGTCCAGGCCGCTGTCGAGGCCGAGCTCCTCGAGCAGCCGTCGGTTGTGCGCGATCGCCTCGGCCTGCTGGTCGGCCGAGAGTTCGCTCAGGTCCGCGGTGTTCACCCCGACGGCTTCCTCGACGACGGTGCCCGTGAGCTTGGTGCAGACCTCGTGTCCGTCCGCCTGGGCCGCGAGCAGCCAGTCGACGTCCATCACCTCCGCCTCGTCGCGGGCGTAGACGGCGTCGACGCCCATCACGCACGGATACCCCCACCTATCGAAGACGTCGAGAAATCCCGTCTCGTCGCCCTTGCGTTCGGGGTTGTCGATGTCGACCAACAGGTGTGCCTCCCCGGCGTTCGGAACGGCCCTGAAATCGTCGATCCGGACGGTCTCGACCGATCGCCAGGGATCGATGCCGACCTCGATGATCCGGCTGGTGTCTATCTCGTCCGGGCTCGCGTTGGGGAGCCCGAAGTCGATCCGCAGCCACTCCGCCGACTCCGTGAGCACCGACGTCGAGGAGGCGTCGGCCCGGAAGACGAGCACGTTCCCGTCGACGTCGCCGAGCCGCAGATCGACGTACCCCGCGAGCCCGTCGAGATCCGCCGGCACGCTGAACGCGATCGAGAAATCATGGCCCGAGAGATCCACGGGCGCGACCGGTCGCCAGTCGAGTCGCCCGTGGAACTCGCCGTCGTCGTCGCGCTGGCGGAGTTCGACCGATCGATCCCCACAGTAGACGTCGTCGGTGATCAACTCCATAGACGCGCCAAGCGACGCCGACCACTGGGCCTCGTCGGTCAGGAACGGCTCGTCGAACGTCTCGATCGGCGTCCCGACGGAGGGACCGCCCTCACATCGGGCGTCCTCGTCGAGTTCGTCACCCTCGTCGTCGTCGCCGTTCTCGTCGTCCTCGTCATCGTCACCGTCCTCGGCGTCGTCCTCGGCGTCACCGTCGCCGTTCTCGGCGTCGTCGCCCGCTCCGTCGTCGGAATCTCCGCCGCCGGCACAGCCGGCGATCGTCAGAGTCGTGCCCGAGCCGACCGCCGCGAGGAGACGGCGCCTCGGTACGTCAGATTCCCTCATGCCCGCTACCGTGGCTGCGGTAGCTCATCGTTCACGGGTGCGTACCGATTTCGGGGCCGACCGGCTCGATCGTTCACGGGTGCGTACCGGTCTCGAAACCGGATCGACCGGGTGGTTCACGTGGGCCTACCACGCCGACTCCGGGCCGGTCGGTATTGATTCGTCGCGCAGACGGACTACCGCTCCCGGCAGGGTCGTGTCGGCTACCGCTCCCGGCAGGGTCGTGTCGGCTACCGCTCCCGGCGGAGCCGGTCGACGACGAACTCCCGGTCGACCTTCGCGAGGAACGGCCCGAGCTTCGGCCCCTGACGCTCGTCGAAAAAGAGCCGGTAGCCGGCGGCGAAGAACTCCCCTACCGGGACGTCGTGGCGCTTTGCCGTCTCGTATATCTCCCCCTGGAGCTCCTCGGGGCCGGGATCGGTCTCGACGAAGTCGGCGAGCTCCTCGAGGGCGGCCTCGGTAGCCGCGTCGAACTCGTGGTCGGGCAGCGTCGTCCGCTTGAGTTCGTAGTCGAACTCGTTTTGGGTCCGTCGAGCCCAGTTTCGCGCGCGCTCGACCCGTGCGAGTGCGGCCTCGACCGCCCAGTCGGGGGCGTCATCGGGCACGTGTCCCTCGCGGCGGGCGATCTCCTCGCGGAGGGCGGGGTCGTCGGTCATCCCGAGCACCGCGGCGAACGTGTACGGGAGCCGGATCCGCTCCTCGTGGACCTCCTCGACGACGAGCGGGTAGACCCGCTCGGCGAACGCCCGCTCGTCCTCGCTCGCGGCCACCTCCCCGAAGTAGATCGCCTCGAACCGGTCGAACTCGTCGACCAGCAGGTCCAGGCGCTCGACGCTGAAGTCCCGGGCCTTCGCAGGGTCTTTCGCGAAGAAGTATCGCAGGACCTCGGGCTCGAGTAGCTCGAGGACCTCCGAGACGAGGATCACGTTGCCGGCCGAAGAGGAGAAAGGCTCCCCGTCGAGTGTGAACCACTCGTAGACCATCGGCACGGGCGGTTCGATCCCCAGTACGTTCCGGGCGACGTCCTCGCCGCTGGGCCAGGAGCCCTCGGCGTGGTCTTTCCCGAACGGTTCGAAGTCGACGCCGAGGACCTCCCACTGGGCGGGCCACTCGAAGCGCCAGGGCATCTTCCCCTCACGGAGGGTCGCCGTCCCCTCGTGGCCACAGCCCTCGATCGTCCGATCGCCGGCCTCCATGTCGGTACAGCGGTACTCGACGGTCTCACGCTCCAGGTCGACGTCCGTCACCGTCTCGGTGACCTTCCCGCAGGCCTCACAGATCGGGTTGAACGGGACGTACTCGTCGTCGACTTTCCCCTGGTAGGCCGAGAGTACCTCGCGGGCGCGTTCGCGGTTGGCGAGGACGTGGCGGGTCACCCCCTCGAGGCGCCCCGAGGTGTAGAGCTCGGTCGTCGAGACGAGCTCGATCGGCACGCCGAGGGCATCCGCGCTCCGTCGGATGATCGTCGAGAAGTGCTCGCCGTAGGAGCCACAGCAGCCGAAAGGGTCGGGGACGTCCGTGTACGGTACGCCGAGGTTTCGACCCAGCGCGCCGGCGTCGACCTCCCCCAGCCCGACGAGCTCCCCGTCGAGGTCACAGAGCGTCCGCGGGAGCTTCCGCAGCGGGTCCCGGTCGTCGCTCGTGAACACCTGCCGGACCTCGTGGCCGCGCTCCCGGAGGACCTCGGCGACGTAGTACCCCCGCATGATCTCGTTTACGTTCCCGAGGTGTGGGACGCCGGACGGGGAGATGCCGCCTTTGATCACGATCGGCTCCTCGGGCCCCCGACGTTCGATCTCGTCTGCGACGACGTCTGCCCAGAAGGCGTGACGGCGGTCGTCCGCGGACTGGATCGTGTACGGGCTCGCGGCGTCGATCTCGCCCGCCGCGTCGTCCCGGGTTCCGGTGTCCATCACTGGGCCCAGTAGGTCGGCTCCTCGTTTACGCCTTCGGGGACGACGTCGGTTCCCTCGTGGTCGCCGTGGCGTACCGCCCGGGCGATCCGCTCCGGGTCGGTGCCGTCGAGGACGATCGTTCGCATCCCCGACCGGCCGATGATCTTCGCCGCCAGCAGGTCGACGGGCGCCGACGAGCCCGCGTTCATCTCGAGGCCGGCGATGACGTCGACGAGTTCGTCGGCCGAGAGCCGATCGTACTTCCTCGCGTCGTCGTCCTCGTTGGGGTCGGCGTCGTAGACGCCGGGGACGCTCGTCGCGTAGACGAGCAGGTCGGCGTCGACGTACTCGGCGAGAGCGGCGCCGACGGCGTCGGTCGTCTGGGCCGGAGCGACCCCACCCATGACACAGACGTTCCCCGCACGCAGGGCGTCGCCGGCCTCCTCGTAGTCGTGGGCCGGCGCCGTCACCGTCCCCTCGCCGAGGGCGGCGATCAACAGCCGGGCGTTGAGCCGGGTGACGTCGATTCCGAGCTGGTCGAGTTCGATCTCGTTGGCGCCGAGGGCCCGTGCGGCGCCGATGTACTCGCGTGCGACGCCGCCGCCGCCGACGACGGCGCCGACCCGACAGCCGTCCGCGACGAGCTCCTCGAGGACGGCGGCGTGTGCTTCGACCCGCCCGGCGCCGGGTTCGGGGACGAGCACGCTCCCGCCGATGGAGACGACCACGTTCATCTTACCGCGCTCTAACCGGGTTGCGTTCTTAAGGATTGCCACCTGGCTCCCGACAGCTACAAGCCGCGAGCGGTCCTCGAAACGGATATGCACGTACTCGGGATCCTCGGGGCCGGCGACCGCCTCGAGGGCGTTCTCGGCCGGATCACCGACCGCCTCTCGGTGGAGGGACGCGTCGGCGTCGTCCGCTACGACGCGACGATCGCCGACGGCACCCCGGAGCTGCGCGAACCGAACGTCACGCCCGGCGGCGACGTCACCTACGAGCTCGGCGCCGACGGCGACTGGACGGCCACCGGCACCGACCGATCCGTGGGGGACATCTTGGACGAACTCGCCGTCGACTGTGCGTACGCCGTCGTCGTCGGCGTCGACTCGCTCTCGTATCCGACGGTCGCCGTCGGCGACGCCGAGCCGACCGACACCACGATTGCGACCGTCGACCGACCCGACGAGCTCGACGTCGACGCCCTCCTAGAGGAGCTCCACGCGAGCGAACCCCACGAGACCCTCGGCTCGCTTGTCGACCGGGTGAAAGCCTCCCCCGACGCCGACCGGGCGGGCGCCATCGCGACGTTCACCGGCCGCGTCCGTGCGAAAGACGACCCCGACGACGAGCGAACGGAGTTCCTCGAGTTCGAGAAGTACGAGGGCGTCGCCGAGCAGCGCCTCCGAACCATCCGGGAGGAGCTCGGGGCTCGCGAGGGCGTCTTCGAAGTCGAGCTGTTCCACCGAACCGGCGTCGTCACCGACGGCGAGGACATCGTCTTCGTCGTCGTCCTCGCCGGCCACCGCGAGGAGGCGTTCCGGACGGTCGAAGACGGCATCAACCGGCTGAAAGACGAGGTGCCGCTGTTCAAAAAGGAGGTCACCGTCGACGACGAGTTCTGGGTCCACGA
>LKMJ01004165.1_pt1 | contig 13568 bp, 15 predicted proteins | sample 643391 | NCBI WGS metagenome assembly LKMJ01 (sample SAMN04112250, study PRJNA286221) | soda lake metagenome | biome: soda lake; feature: Kulunda Steppe; material: water; isolation source: sample PL-Br10 brine of Picturesque Lake | place: Russia: Kulunda steppe | collected 2010-07
GACGCGTCCGTTGCAGTAATTGGTTTAAGGGGCAAGAACAAACTCGCAATCACTCAACCATAGCCATGTACAAACGGGTCAGACTAAAGGATACAGTCGAAGTACCGCCGCGGGAGCTGGCGAACGTTACGCCGAATCTCGTGAAGAAACTGCTGCAGGACAAACTCGAAGGCCGGATGGACGAGGAGGTCGGCTCCGTCGTCAGTGTCGTCGACGTCCACGAGATCGGGGACGGGGCGGTGTTGCCGAACCGGCCGGGCGTCTACTATGAGGCCGAGTTCGACGCCGTCACGTTCGATCCACAGATGCAGGAGGTCGTCGACGGCACCGTTGTCGAGGTCGTCGAGTTCGGCGCGTTCGTCGGCATCGGGCCGGTCGACGGTCTGCTCCACGTCTCGCAGATCTCCGACGAGTATCTCGCCTACGACGGCGAGAACCAGCGCCTCGCCTCGAACGAGTCGGACCAGGCACTCGCCGTCGACGACGCCGTCCGGGCACGGATCGTCACCAAGAGCATCGACGAGCGCAACCCGCGTGACTCGAAGATCGGCCTCACCGCCAAACAGCCCGGACTAGGAAAGCACGGCTGGCTCGAAGACGAGCGCAGTAAACGACAGGCGCAAGCCGGTGAGAGCTGATGGCCGAGGACCGTCTCGTCTGTCGGGAGTGTCACCGTGTCAACGACCCCGACGAGCAGAACTGCGTCGCCTGCGGCTCCAGCAGTCTCACAGAAGACTGGGCAGGCTACGTCTACATTGCACACCCCGAGGAGAGTCAGATCGCCACGGAGATGGAAGTGACCGAGCCGGGCGCGTACGCGCTGAAAGTTCGGTAACGTGTCTCCGGAGGACGACCGCGACGATGTGGATATCGTCGTCACGCTGCCCGACGACCTGCGCTCGGCGTTCAAAGAGCCACTGGGGCCAGTGTACACTGATCCGCAAGTCCTTCTCGAAGACGCCGGCTCGCCGCTGATCGCTGTCGGGGATATCGTCACCTATCACTTCGAGCGTGTCGGCGTCCAGCCCGACGTCGTGCTCGTCGACGGTCGGACAAAGCGCCGCGAGATCGAGGACGAAGTCAGGGAGACGGTCGATGCGTTGCCGAATCGGATCGAGGTGGCGAACCCGGCCGGAACGCTCAGCGCGGAGCTGCTCGACGCCCTCGTGAACGCCCTCGACCGGACGGAGCCGACGACGGTTGTCGTCGATGGCGAGGAAGACCTCGCGGCGGTACCGGCGGTGCTTGCCGCCCCTGTTGGCGCATCGGTCGTCTACGGCCAGCCGGATGAGGGGATGGTGGACGTCCGTGTGACTGAGGAACGGCAAACGGAGTTCCGCGACCTGCTGGAGCGGATGGACGGCGATCACGAGCGGCTCTGGGAACTGCTGGACCGGACATACTCGGACGCATAGCCCCCGGAGATCACTCGATGATGGAATTCAGTGTACTAGTTGTATTCCCGGTATCTTCATCAATATTAACAAGTCCACAAGACTGGAGCTTCGGAAGGTGGACGTGATGGAGTTTCATGTGTACCTCCGACGGGTCATCAGCTGGACTGTCCACCTCACTCCCGGCGATGCGGGCGGCGAGATCGCGGACCGGTAGCTCACCGTCCGCCTCGATCAACTCTTCCAGCACTTGCTTCCGAAGGGGGGATTCGAGCGCCTCGTGCAGCGATGCGGGTGCATCGAGGAACGGATCAAGTCCGTGTCGACCTACTGTCTCTACGATAGACGACGGTAGGTCCGAAGGAACCGATTCCTTCCGCCCTGTAGTAGACGGATCATCGTCCAACATCTGTATGGAATATTACCATTGCCCATATTAAGATACAGGCCTGAATATACAACATCTGCTGCACACTAACGGTCCAGTCTCGACGGTCGAGGAACTGCAACTGCTCGTGGAGACCGTCGCTGAATACTCACCTGGTTCGTCCCACCGTGGCAACGTGTTCGAAATGCTTTTACCCGTTTCAGCGGGAGTAATATGCAACTGAGTACACATGGACGTCGAAATCCTAGACGAAGACGAGAATCCGATGTTGCACCGCACCGACGTGACCTTCCAGATCGTCCACGAGGAAGCCACTCCCGAGCGTCTCTCCGTCCGCGACAGCCTCGCGGCGAAGCTCAACAAGGACGCCAGCGAGGTCGTCGTCCGCAAGCTCGACACCAAGTTCGGGATGCGAAAGACGATCGGCAAGGCGAAAGTCTACGAGAGCGCGGACCACGCACAGGACGTCGAGCAGGACCACATGCTCGAACGCAACAAGATCGAACTCGGCGAGGCCGAGGCCGAAGAAGCGGAGGAAGCATAAATGCCCCGTCACGAGCTCTACAACGACGACGGGACGACCGACAACGAGCAGTGCCCGCGCTGTGGCGACGCGTTTCTGGCCGATCACGGGGACCGCCAGCACTGCGGTGCTTGCGGCTACACCGAGTGGGACTGAGGCGATGCGCCGAGCGGAGCGAGGGGCATCGACAGTTCTGAGCGGCCAACTGCCGCGAACCGACCTGCCGTGAGTGATCGACCGCGCGTTCTCGGAATCGAAGGTACGGCCTGGGCGGCCAGCGCTGCCGTCTACGATCCCGAGGACGGTGTTTGTATCGAGACCGATGCGTACCAGCCGGAGAGCGGCGGCATCGATCCGAGCGAGGCCGCAGAGCACATGCACAACGCGATCCCGAAGGTCGTCGGGAGGGCGCTCGATCACGCTGCAGGCCTGAGCGACGACGACCCCCCGATCGACGCGGTCGCCTTCTCCCGTGGTCCCGGACTTGGCCCGTGTCTCCGGATCGTCGGAACCGCCGCGCGTGCGCTCGCCCAGTCGCTTGACGTTCCCCTGATCGGTGTCAACCACATGGTCGCCCATCTGGAGATCGGCCGCCATCGGTCGGGGTTTGATTCTCCAGTCTGTCTCAATGCCAGCGGCGCGAACGCCCACGTACTTGGCTTTCACAACGGCCGGTATCAGGTGCTCGGCGAGACGATGGACACTGGGGCTGGCAACGCCATCGACAAGTTCACCCGTCACGTCGGCTGGTCCCATCCGGGCGGGCCGAAAGTCGAGGAGGCAGCGCGGGAGGGCGAGTATACCGAACTCCCCTACGTCGTGAAGGGGATGGATTTCTCGTTTTCGGGGATCATGAGCGCCGCAAAACAGGAGTACGACGTGGGAACGCCGGTCGAGGACGTCTGTGTCGGCCTCCAGGAGACGATCTTCGCCATGCTGACCGAGGTTGCCGAGCGCGCGCTCTCGCTGACCGGGAGCGACGAACTCGTGCTCGGCGGCGGCGTCGGGCAGAACGAGCGCTTACGCGAGATGCTCGCCGCGATGTGCGAGCAACGCGGCGCGGAGTTTTACGCCCCGGAACCGCGCTTCCTGCGGGACAACGCCGGGATGATCGCCGTCCTCGGCGCAACCATGTACGAGGCGGGTGATACGACCGGGATCGACGAGTCGGGGATCGACTCGGATTTCCGCCCCGACCAGGTACTGGTGACGTGGCGCGACGACGAGAGCGTCGCGCGCGGCGCGGACGAATCGGATCGCCAGCAGGGTGCGGAAGCGACAGTCCGGATCGAGGGTGACCGGGTGTACAAGGAACGCGTCCCCAAGGCATACCGCCATCCCAGACTCGACGACCGACTGCGCCGCGAGCGGACGACGCTTGAAGCCCGTCTCACCAGCGAGGCGCGGCGCAACGGCGTGCCGACGCCGCTCGTGCTGGACGTCGACCGCAGGGACGCGCTGATCACCTTCGAGCGCGTCGGCCGATCGGATCTGCAGGCCGACCTGACTTCCGAGCGCGTGGGTACGGTCGGCGAACACCTCGCTGCGCTCCACGCCGCCGGGATCGTCCACGGCGATCCGACGACCCGAAACGTCCGGATCGACGACGAGCGCGTCTACATGATCGATTTCGGCCTGGGTTACTACTCCGATCACGTCGAGGACTACGCGATGGATCTCCACGTCTTTGAGCAGAGTCTGGACGGCACCGCGGCGGATCCCCCCGCGATGCGCGCTGCGTTCGAGGACGGCTACGCGACGGCAGGTGACCAACAGGTGCTTGACCAGTTGCGCGAGATCGAAGGACGCGGCCGATACCAGTAGGGGGGTTGGCCGTCGTTACTCGCTGCGACCGATTGCGCGCGCCGGGGCGGCATCCGCCTCGGTCAGTGGAAGCGGCGCGATGTCGAGACGAAACTCCCGCGGTACAGCTTCGAGGTTCGTCAGGTTCTCGACGATCAGCTTCCCAGCGCCGAGTATCGCGTGGTGGGCCGGGACGCCTGCCGATTCCCCCGCCGCTTGCGTTGTGCTGCCCGTCGGATCGACGTTCAGCGCGTCGATACCGACGTGACAGCCCATGTCGGCGACACGCCGGGCCGTCTCGGGTGCGAGGTATGGGTGATCGAGATACCGCTGGTCGGGCCAGTGGGCGTCCCAGCCGGTATGAAAGACGAGCGAGTCGGCGTCCGTTTCAGACGGCAGGACAGTGGGCGGAATCCGCTCACTGGCACCGTAGGCGGTACAATCCAGTTTCAGCGCGGCCATCGAGAAGGCCTCGACAGGGAACGAATCGAGCGTCGCGCCGTCGGGTTCGGTGTGGGCTGGCGCGTCAACGTGTGTGCCGCTGTGGCTCCCGAGCTCGAGTGCGGTGACGCGGTAGCCGTCGGCGTCGTGAGTAGCGTGTGGTCGGATCGAGACGGTCGGGTCGCCCGGATAGACGGGGACGCCCTCGTCGAGGGGCTGTGAGAGGTCGATGGGGTCCATACCCTCCGTTTTGAGTCCCCGGTGGCCTAACGGTTCCCCACTACTCGGATTCGGCCGGGGTCGCCGCCCCGCCGCTGGCGTCCGGGTCGGGATCCGCGTAGATCGACTCGATCTCGTCGGCGTACATGTCGAAGATGTTCCGGCGTTTCTTCTTCATTGTGGGCGTCAGCAGGTCGTTGTCCTCGGTGAACTCGATCGGCACGAGTCGGAACTGTTTGATCTGCTCGTGGTGTTCGAAGTCCTCGTTGACAGCGTCGACTTCACGCTGGATCCGCTCGATGACGCGCTCGTCGGAGCAGAGCTCCTCAGCCGAGCCCGGCAGATCGATTCCCTCGTCGTCTGCCCACTTGCGGATCCGCTCGACGTTCGGCACCAGCAGCGCGCCGACGAACTTGCGGCCGTCGCCGACCACGAAACACTGCTCGACGAGCTGGTTCGAGGCGAAGGCGTCCTCGATGGGGGCCGGAGCGACGTTCTTGCCCGTGGAGAGAACGAGCAACTGTTTCGCGCGTTCGCGGAAGACCAGATAGTCATCGGGGCGTTGCTGGACGATGTCGCCGGTTCGGAACCAGCGGCCGTCCTCGTCTTCCACGAACGCCTCCGCCGTGGCGTTGGGCTTTTTCCAGTACCCCTCGGTGACGTTCGGCCCCTGCACGAGCAACTCGCCGATATCGCCCATCGCGTCGTCGAACTGCTGGCGGGGGACCACCGAGGTGTCGACCTTGACCTCGACGTCGGGCAGGGGGAGGCCGATCGTTCCGATTTTGGTGTCCTCGGCAGGGTTCGTCGAGACGACCGGCGAGGTCTCGGTCAACCCGTAGCCCTCGTAGATGGGCAGCCCCATCCCGTGATACAGCCGACAGAGGTCTGGAGAGAGCGTCCCGCCGCCGGAGTTCATGATCTCGATGTTGCCGCCCAGCGCGTCCCGGACATCCGAGAACACGAGCGTGTCGGCGATCTTCATCTTCGTCTTGAGCCCGATTCCCGGCGACTGAGCCTGCTGGTACTCCTTGCTTACTTCGGTCGCCCACTCGAAGATCCGGGCTTTGACATCGGACTCCTGGGCTTGCTCGCGGATCGCGTCGTACATCTTCTCGTAGACCCGCGGCACGCTCGTCGATGCAGTCGGGCGGATCGCCTGGAAGTCGTCCTTGAGCGTGTCGGTGCTTTCCGCATAGGCGACCGTCGCGCCGACCGCGAACATCAGGAAGTGCCCGACCGTACGCTCGTAGACGTGCGCAAGCGGCAGGAAGGAGACGGTGTCGGTATCCATATCGAGCGTCGGCAGGTCCGCGGTCTTGTCCGACCGGGGGGCGTACCGCTTGTACGTCTGGTTGACGTTGGACCGGAGGTTCCGGTGGGTGAGTTTGACGCCTTTCGGCTGGCCCGTGGTTCCGGACGTGTAGATCAGCGTCGCGAGGTCGTCGACCGACTGTTCGTCGATCCAGCCCTCGAAGACGTCGGGATCGAACGCCTCCGTCCCGAGGTCGTGGACCTCCGCGAGCGTGAAGATCCCCTCGTCGTGACGGCCCCGATACTCCTGATCGAGTTCATCTATCGATACGATGAATTCGAGGTCGAGCCCGTTGGCGACCGAGAGCACGCGTTCGAGGTGCTTTTGATTTTCGACGACGACACCCGTCGCGTCGGGGTCGTCGAGCAGGTACTCGACCTGCTGTTCTGACGAACCCGCGTAAATCGTCGTTACGACTGCTCCCGCCGAGAGGAGTGCGAAGTCGCTCTGGGCCCACTCCATACGGGTATCGCCGAAGATGGCGACGCGTTCGCCGGTCTCGACGCCCAGCTCCCTGAAGCCAGCAGTGAGCTGTCGCACTATGTCGGCCATCTCGGTGTAGCTGAGCTCGGCGAACTCGCCGTCCGGTGCCGCATCGACCACCGGTCCGGCCAGCGACCGATCGTAGATCCCACCCTTGTACCGCTGGGCCGCCCGATCGGCGTTTCGCTCGACCGTTTCGGCGAACAGCTCCGGGATCGTGGTCATGTCCGTTACCTCGTCCGTATACTCCCGTTCTGCCTCTCGCCAGCTCATGGTCTATCTGACAATCTCATTCGATAATAATAAATCGGGTGGGTGATTACACCGTTCTTCGCTCCCGAGAACACCATACATGCCGAATACGGGGTTACCAACCCGACTCAATCCTCGTACATATCTTCGATCTGTGCCTCGAAGCGATCGATGATGTTGCGGCGTTTCTTCTTCATTGTCGGCGTCATCAGATCGTTGTCCTCGGTGAACTCCTCGGGGATGAGTCGGAACTTCTTGATCGTCTCGTAGGACTCGAAGTTCTCGTTGACCGCGTCGACCTCCTGCTGGATCCGCTCGCGGACGCGGTCGTCCTCTATCAGCGCGTTGCGACTCGCGGGCAGGTCGATCCCCTCCTCGTCGGCCCACGATCGCAGTCCGTCGACGTTCGGCGCGATCAGCGCGCCCACGAACTTGCGGCTGTCGCCGACGACCATGCACTGCTCGACGACTTCGCTAGAGGCGAAGGCGTCCTCGATCGGGGCTGGCGCGACGTTTTTGCCGGTCGAGAGCACCATGATCTGCTTGGCCCGTTCCTTGAACTCGATATAGTCGTCCGGCCGCAGATGGACGATATCGCCGGTCCGGAACCAGCGATCGGTCTCGGCCTCGCCGCCGTCGGCCGACGCCGCGTCGCTCTCTAGCTCGGTGAACGCGCCCGCGGTGGCGTCGGGCTTCTCCCAGTAGCCCTCGGTGACGTTCGGGCCGCGAACGAGCAACTCACCGACTTCGCCGGGCAGGTCGGCGAACTCCTCGCCCGCCAGGCTTTCGTCGATCCGGACGTCGACGTCGACCACTGGGGGACCGATCGTTCCGACCTTCGGCTCCTCGGGCGGGTTGACTGCGACGACGGGCGAGGTCTCGGTCAGGCCGTACCCCTCCATAATCGGCAGGCCCATCCCGTGATACAGCGCACAGAGCTCCGCCGAGAGGCTGCCGCCCCCGCTGATGAAAAAGTCGATATTTCCGCCGAGCGCCTCCTTGACCGTGCTGAAGACGAGTTTGTCCGCGACGGTGCGTTTCGTTTCGAGGACGAATCCGGGCTCGTCGGTCTCGTGGTACGTCTGCCCAACGTCGGTCGCCCACGCGAAAATGCGGGCTTTGACGTCCGATTCCTGTGCCTGCTCGCGGATCGCGTCGTACATCTTCTCGTAGACGCGAGGCACGCTGGTCGCGGTCGTCGGACCGACCTGCTCGAAATCCTCCTGGATGGTGTCGGAGCTCTCGGCGTAGGCGACGCAGGCCCCGACGCCGAACATCAGGAAGTGTCCGGCCATCCGCTCGAAGACGTGAGCGAGCGGCAGGAAGGAGACGGTCGTCGTGTGCTCGTCGATCACCGGCGTATCGCCCTTGTCCGGTCGCGGGCCGTACCGTTTGTACACCTGATTGACGTTCGACCGGAAGTTGGCGTGCGTTAGCTGGACGCCCTTGGGCTGGCCGGTCGTCCCCGACGTGTAGATCAGGCTCGCGAGGTCCTCGACCGATCGCTCGTCGAGCCACCCCTCGTACTCGTCGGGGTCGTACACCTCTGCCCCGCGGTCGTGGACCTCCGCGAGCGTGTAGATGTCCTCCCGGTCGTAGGCGTCGTCGTGCTGGTCGAACTCGTCCATCACGACGATGAACTCCAGATCGAGTTCGTCCTCGACGGAGATGACCCGGTCGAGCAGTTCCGCGTTCTCGACGACGACGCCCTCCGCACCGGGGTCGTCAAGCAGGTACTGGGCCTGGTGTGCCGAGGAGCCGGTATAGACCGTCGTCACGACGCCGCCCGCCGCGAGCACGGCGAAATCGGTCTGTGCCCACTCCATGCGCGTGTCCCCGAACAGCCCGACACGGGTGCCGTCCGCGACGCCGAGATCTCGAAAGCCCGCGGCGAGGTGATGGACGATATCGCGCATCTCGGCGTAGGGGATTGCCCGGAACTCGCCGTCGGGTGCTTCGGGAAGCACGGTCTCGGTCAGCGAGCGGTCGTAGACGCCGCCCTTGTACTGCTGGGCCGGGCGGTCGGTGTGGCGCTGGGCTGCCGCCTCGAACAGCCGCGGCAACGTCGTCAGCTCGGTTACGTGATCGGAAAACTCGGCTTCGGCGTCCCTCCAGTTCATATCGGTGTGACTGTCCACCATCATAATAAAACAGCATGAACGTAGCGGCGGTTTAGAGTTGTTTTACCGCTGGTCGAGATAGCCGAGGACGCCGCGGACGTTCATTGCAGTCTCCGCGCGGGCCTTGTGCTCGCCCCAGACCATGATCAGATCGTCGTCGACGCCGTCCTCGAAGTGGTGCACGACGGCCTCGTCGTTGCCGAGCACTGCACGCTTCTCCTCGACGGCTTCGACCCACTCGGAGAGCACGGTCTCGTACTCGTCGAGGAGACCGTTCGTGGGGGCTGGTCCGAAGTGAGCGAACAGCAGCGTTTCGGAGTCGATATCGCGGAGCGTCTCGACGTCCTCCAGCGCCGTTTCGAGGTCGAAGTTCGACGGCGGCGAGGTCGGTTCGATCCGATCCAGTTCTGGCACGTAGATCCCGGCGGCGTCGGCAGTAAAGACTGCGTCGTTCGCCGGATCCTCGAAGACGACCTGATGGGGCGCATGTCCCGGCGCGTGATGAACACGGAGTTCGTGATCGCCCAGATCGACAACGTCGCCGTCGGTCAGCGCGTGCAGCCGATCCTCGGGGACCGGCTTCGGATCGGTGTAGTACTGCCACTGCTCGGCAACGGCGGCCTTGGTTCCCTCGACGAGCCGCGATGGATCGGCGAGATGCGGCACACCGATCTCGTGGGTGTAGACCTCGGCGTTCGGACAGTCTGCGGCGAGAAAGCCCGCCCCGCCGGCGTGGTCGAGGTGGACGTGCGTGGGAGCGATCACCTCGATGTCCTCGGTCGTGAGTCCGGCGTGCTCGATCGCATCCCGGACGTACTCGTAGTTCGTCCCGATCCCGGTGTCGACGACTGCGGGACGCTCGGCGTCGAGGACGTACACCGCGCCGTAGCCCGGCGAGTCGTACATCCCGGTGTCGACGTAGTAGAGGTCGGTACACGAACCCATCGTAACTTCGGTGACGTCGCCTGCGGCCATATCGGAAGAGCGTGTGGCAGGGTAAAAGAGGTTACCTCGACCTGCCGAGTTTCTTGCGTGAGAAACGCTTATGGGAATTGGGGGAACATACTCGACCCAATGCGTTATTGTCACGAGTGCGAGGCGGACGTCGGCCCGAAGGCGACCGAGTGTGGGGAGTGTGGAGCAAACCTGATCGGGTCGACGGCGAACTCACAGGCCTCATCGATTGCGGGCAACAGTGGTCCGCTGGCCAGTCTCCGTGCGCTGTTCGACCGTGGTGGCGACGCCAAATCGTCGACCGAGGCGAAGACAGACGGCGGGGACAAGAACTCAGATGACGACGCAGACAGCGGCTTTGTCGCGTCGATCAAGAATCGGTTCTGATTCATTCGCCAATCTCGGAGGCGGTGCATCGACACGGTTTTGCCGCGCGCACCTGAAGCAGTTCGCAAGAATGCTCGATAGAACCATGCTCCGGGAGGAGCCCGAACAGGTCCGCCGGGCAGTCGACGTAAAAGGCGTCGACGATGTCGACGTCGACGAGATTATCGCGCTCGACGAAGAGTGGCGCGAGCTGAAAGCACGCGGCGACGACCTTCGTCACGACCGAAACGAGGTTAGCCGCCAAATCGGCGAGTACAAGCAAGCGGGGGAAGAGGAGAAAGCGCAAGCAGCGATCGAGCGCTCCCAGGAACTCAAAGACGAACTGGAGAGTGTCGAGGGTCGCGCGGACGAGCTCAAAGCCGAGATCGACGAGCGGATACTCGAACTCCCCAATATTCCCCACGAGGACGCACCGGTCGGCGACGACGAGAGCGACAACGTCGAGGTCGACCGCTGGGGCTTCGAGGACCTCCGGGAACTGCCAGACGAGGTCGTTCCCCACTACGATCTGGGAGAGGAACTCGACGTGCTCGATTTCGAGCGTGGTGCGAAAGTCACGGGCGGCGGCTTCCAGTTCGTCAAGGGCGAGGGTGCCATGCTGGAACACGCCCTGATCCAGTTCATGCTGGACGTCCACCGCGAGCAGGGGTATCTCGATGTGCTTCCACCGATCCCTGTCAACTCCGCGTCGATGGAGGGCACCGGACAGCTGCCGAAGTTCGCCGAGGACGCCTACCGCGTCGGCGCGCGACAGGACGACGAGTACGACGAGGACGACCTCTGGCTCCTGCCGACCGCCGAGGTGCCGGTTACCAACATGTACCGCGACGAGATTCTACTGGACGACGATCTCCCGGTCAAACATCAGGCGTTCTCGCCGAACTTCCGCCGGGAGGCTGGCGAACACGGGACCGAGACGCGGGGATACGTTCGCGTCCACCAGTTCCACAAGGTCGAACTCGTCAATTTCGTTCGCCCGAAGTCGAGTTACGACCGTCTCGACGCACTCGTCGAGGAGGCCGCAGCGGTACTCGAACGGCTCGGCCTCCCGTACCGGGTGCTAGAGATGTGTACGGGAGATATGGGCTTTACCCAGGCCAAAAAGTACGACATCGAGGTGTGGGCACCCGCCGACGACATGGAAGACGGCCCCGCGGAGGGAGGCCGCTGGCTCGAAGTCTCCTCGGCGTCGAACTTCGAGGAGTTCCAGGCACGGAGGGCTGGCCTGCGCTACCGTCCAGAACGCCACGAATCGGCGGAGTATCTCCACACGCTCAACGCCTCGGGCCTCGCCGTCCCGCGGGTGATCGTCGCCATCATGGAGTACTACCAGAACGATGACGGTACCGTCACCGTCCCCGAAGCGTTGCGCCCCTACATGGGCGGGAAAGAGCGTATCGAGGGGCACGAACCGGTCGGCGAGTCGGCGCTCGGCGCGGGCGAGCGCGAGTAGCCTCTCTTCGACCCGTTTTCAGGATTCGACTCGTTCCGAGGTGCCCTGCGTGTACGTCCGAACGCTCACGATCCGCTCGTCGGAGAGGGTATGAACGTCCGCGAACCGAAAGAGCGAGTCCCCCTGCGCGCCCAGTAGTTGTCCCTGTACGGCGGCTCCGCTCCCGTTCGTAAACACCCCTTCTATCTCGTGGGTCGTATCGGTCATCGGTCGGTCCTCGCACATGAACGAGACGAACGCGTCCCGGCCCTCGAAAGTGCGATCCGGGCGGTAGTGGGTAAAATCAGGTGCGAGCAGGTCGGCAAGGTCGTCGTAGCGGTGCTCGTCGAGGGCGGCGTAGAACGCGCGGACGATCTGGTCGGCGTCGGCCATACCGGGAGTGCGTGCCGAGGGGTAACAAGCGCTGTGGACCGGAACGGTCATCGGCGCGCGCGCAAAAGCGGGGATATGGTTTATGCGGATCTCCACGTCCACACGACGCGCTCGGACGGCTCGCTAACGCTCGAAACTCTCCCTGCCGTTGCACGCGAAGCCGGCATATCTGTCGTCGCGATCACCGATCACGACCGGCTCCATCCCGACATCGAGACTCCGGACGACGTCATCGATGATATCACCGTCGTGAGCGGTATCGAGCTTCGCGTCGAGACGCCGGGCGGCCAGCGCGTCGACCTCCTGGGCTACGGTGCGCGCGGGACGTCCGAGCTAACCACTGAACTCGACCGGATCCAGCGCGACCGGATCGGGCGCGGGCGGGCGATGGTCGAGCGCTGTGAAGACCGGCTCGGTGTGGATCTCGATCTCTCCGTCGAGGAGGGGTTCGGTCGCCCGCACCTCGCGCGGGCCATCGACGCACACCTGGAGACGGGACTGTCCTACGAGGGCGCGTTCCGCGAGTTGATCGGCAACGATGGGCCGTGTTTCGTCGCGCGCGACGTGACGACGTTCCAGAAGGGACGACAGCTTCTGGACGACGCCTGTGGACTGGTTGGCCTGGCACATCCGCTGCGCTACGACGATCTCGACGCGGCGCTGTCGTTGACGGCGGAGCTCGACGCTGTCGAACGGTTCTATCCGTACGGTCGTCCGGTTGATACTGAACCTGTCGACCGGGTGATCCGCGAACACGATCTGGTTCCAACCGGCGGTACCGACGCGCACGACACCGAACTCGGGCGGGCAGGGCTCGACGAGGCCGGATACCGACCGATTGCTGCGGCGCTCGGGCCTAATGAGGGCTGATCCGGACGATATCCGATAACGCAGGCTTCAAACGGTGTCGGATCTTATCTCCAGCTATGCAGTGCCACTACTGTGACGAGACCGCTTCCGTCGCCGCGGAGTCCGACGGGATCAAGGTCGGACTCTGCGAGGACCATTTCCAGGAGCGGCTCGAAGAGCTGGCCGAATCCGACGCGCTTGACGAGCTACGGGAAAGCGTCGACGTCGATCATCAGGACTAGTTCTCTCGCCCGGTCGTACGACCGCTCTCCGATGTAGCGCTCGCTCTCTGACGTAGCGCCCGCGGGTTCTCGACGCCGATCCGTACCCATTTGTGAACGCGGCCCTGCCTGCAAGTATGGAGCAGATGGACGGCACCACGGTGACCGCCTGCGAACGCTGTCCCGAACTGTGTGACTCGCGGAGCCGGATCGTCAACGGAGTCGGACCCGAGGATGCCGATATCGTCTTCGTCGGGGAAGCGCCCGGTGCGACCGAGGACGAACGCGGCGAACCCTTCGTCGGCCGGAGCGGTGACGTGCTCGACGACGCGCTGCGGGACGTCGGGCTTGCGCGCGTAGACGTCCGGATCACGAACTGCGTGCGCTGTCGCCC
>LKMJ01004166.1_pt1 | contig 13567 bp, 8 predicted proteins | sample 643391 | NCBI WGS metagenome assembly LKMJ01 (sample SAMN04112250, study PRJNA286221) | soda lake metagenome | biome: soda lake; feature: Kulunda Steppe; material: water; isolation source: sample PL-Br10 brine of Picturesque Lake | place: Russia: Kulunda steppe | collected 2010-07
CACATGGCGTGCTTGCGGCACTGCAGGAGACACACATGGCGTGCTTGCGGCATTGCAGGAGACACACATGGCGTGCTTGCGGCATTGCAGGAGACACACATGGCGTGCTTGCGGCACTGCAGGAGACACACATGGCGTGCTTGCGGCACTGCAGGAGACACACATGGCGTGCTTGCGGCATTGCAGGAGACACACATGGCGTGCTTGCGGCATTGCAGGAGACACACATGGTGCGCTTGCGGCATTGCAAGAGACACACATGGTGTCTACAAGCATCCCAGGCGGGGTCGCAAGAAACGCACAATGGTGTCTGCAAGCGTCCCAGGCGGGGTCGCAAGAAACGCACAATGGTGTCTGCAAGCGTCCCAGGCGAGATCGCAAGAAACGCGCAATGGTGTCTGCATGCGTGGCAGGCGGCTGACAAGGGGTGGCGGTAGTCGCTGAGCAAGGCTGGCAGGCAGCCTTGCAGGCGGCAGATAAGCACAGCCAGAGCACTACCTTCCTGGATGCAGGTTTGGGATACAGCCCTGATACAGGCTTCAGCCAAGCTGCCCTTGTTCACTTAATTCTGATGCCCTGTGGAACAGTGCTGAGGGGGGCTGGGGAAAAAAAAGGCGGCGCAGCAGGAGATTTGCACTAGACTTGCACACACACGCGCTTGACCCTGCTCTCACCCGCCTGCATCGCCCCCCTGGCCCGGCCCCGCACACAACCAGTGCTATGTGGCACTCGTGTCGTACGTACTGCGCGGGGCACTGTATGGCAAAGGGCGCTTGCGCTGCAGGTAAGGGCAGTGGGTGCGTGCCATCCAGGATCTGGGCTTAAGATTGTCTCGGTGCCTTGTGCAAGCACACCCCCGAGCGGCACGCCTGCCCCTTTCCTTGCTTGCCACCTGCTCTCACGCAACGCCAAAGATAATTGTGAAGGCACCGTTTGGGAGTGAGAGCGGGGGCGTGCCAGTTCCAGGCCATGCACACACAGAGACAGCACGCCTGGGGCGCACCAATCGTTAAGCCACGGCTGCCAGCAAATTCCTCACAAGAATCCGACTTGGAGAGGGTGAAAATCAGACCAAGGCACCCACCAGGCCGTACAGCACGGGCCGCCCTAGCAACACGACGTCTGCACCTAAGGCCAGAGCCTTCAGCACGTCCGTGCCGCGGCGGATGCCGCCGTCCTGCAGTGAGCGTGCAATGCAAGCAACCATTGATAATCATTTGTGAGAGCTTCAGAGCATACGAAGAGGGCCCAGAGCCCCGGGTTCAGGGCTGAGGGCTGCAGCAGCAGGGGACGCCCACAGGGGCAGCGCCTGAGGTGCAGCTCTGCTCTGCAGTGGCAGGGAGGTGCACACATGCTTTGGTGGCAGAGGAGATGATCACACAGGAGCAGCGCCCAGGGTGCATTCTCCTTCTTCTCCTCCTCCTTCTTCTTCTTCTTCTTCTTCTTCCTCTTCTTCTTTTTCCACAGCCTGTGGCTTCGGCACATCATTACGTTGCCATGGGCTCCGATGTCTAGGCTGGGCCCTTATGCTTGAATGCATGTCTGGGCCGCGCCCCTATGCTCGAATGCATGTCTGGGCCGCGCTCCTATGCCTGAATGCGATGTCTGGGCTGCACCCCTATGCTTGAATGCACACAGGTGCACAAGAGGCAAGCAGGCCTTGAATGCATACAGGTGTGCAGGAGGCAAGCAGGCCTGTTTGCACGCACGCTCTGTTTTGGGTGTGGTACGTATTTGAGCAAGGGCGCCTGTATGCATTCAAGCATGCCGCCATGGCCACATGCTGCTCCCCGCCAAACCTCTATTCACCAAGCACATCTCGCTACAAATCATTGTCTGTTTCCAACCAGGTGCCGGCTCCTTCTACTGGCCCTGCCTTCTGCACTGGCATGTGCTGTCATTGATATGTGTGTGGATGCCCTGCCGCCTGCACGGCATGTGCTTGAAACCAATGTCTATGGATGCCTGTCAGGGCATGTGGCTCCCATCCACATGTTCCTGGATGCCTTGCCCCGAGGACCTACAGAGGCTCGACACCCACCCTTGCCCCATAACTCACCATGAATACGGGCACACGCTTGTTCACTGCTGCTACAATGGATGGCAGCACCTCCAACGCACTGGGTGCGTAATCCAGCTGCCGGCCGCCTGGGGAGGAAGAGCGGGGGCAGCGCATGCCCCTCATGCGTTTCTGACCATGCAGGACATTGCCTGGGGCGCTTCTGACCATGCAGGACATTGCCTGGGGCGTTTCTAACCATGCAGGACATTGCCTGGGGCGAGGCTCCGTCCCCAGGAACGGAAAGAGGTGGCCAGGCACAGCAGCACCGACGCATATGCCATGAGTCCAAGCACGCTGCACACTTGTGCCCTCCATCCCCATCCAAATTTGCCCTTGGCCCAGGGAGCAGCGCAGCGTCCATACGGCAGAGCCCACGCTTGTTGCACGCCATCAAACTGCAGTGCCCAGGCTTGTTGCTTGCTGCTTTGCTAGAGTCCGAGCTTGTAGCTGGTGTTTGATTAGCACTTGCTGTAGGTGCTTGGCACAAGTGTGCAAGCAGGGCAGCAGAGCCACATAAGGCCTGGACAAGCAGGGTGGTTGCAGACAGCGCGTGGGCAGGGAACGGCCGCGCCTGAACCAGTACAGAGTGCCCAATAGCACAGCAGGAGGCGGACTTGAGGAGGTCTAAGGGCATGGCATGGCATGGGCCCAGGCCAAAAGCGGGGAAGCTGCCAAAGCTGAACAGCTTCCGGGCAAGCCCCTCACCCTCTGCCACCGCGGCTGTGCCCGGGGGACATTCCTCCTTGGGGCTCAAGCACGCACAGTCCACACACACTCCATAGCACCGCTCAGAGTGCTGCATGCCGCAGAGCAAGCAAGCTTACAGGAAAGAAACGCTGAGCCCTAGTGTGGCATTGCGCACATGTTGCGTTAAAAGGCGCATTTCTGGCGCAGCCGCACCGTGGTTTGACACAGCAATGCCGTCGACTCCCACATCCAACGCTAGCTGCACATCCTCGGAAGCTAGCAAGCCCTGCAATCACGGCCCCAAGGTGCTTGTAGTCAGGGCAATATCCGTGCAGGTCGAACACACCAGCCATGCCTTGCTCTTGCAAGCCACCCCGGCGCCAACCACCCAGAGCAGCTGCGTTCATTGTTCCCATAGGAATCTATGACACCATGCGCACGACCGGGACCTCTGCCTGCTGCAGTTATGAGGCCCAGTGACAGACCAGGGGTCTGCAGGCTACCTACCACGACAGCTAAGGATGTGTGCGTGCGTGCCCCTCATATACGCACAATCACAAAGAGCAGCAGTGCGAGCAACAATACGCACAATCACACAGACTTGCAGATCAGTGCAAGCAACAATACGCAGTCACACAGAGCAACAGTGTGAGAAACAATACGCACAATCACATAGAGCTGTAGATCAGCGCAAGCAATAATACGACGGCCAGGCTGATGATGACCTTGATGATGATGGGCAGCTTTGTGATGGATTTGAGCCAGGGCACGAAGTCCCACGTCAGCGAGTCGTCAACCTCCTGCAAAAAAAGAATAATGTGAGACATGGGTCGGGGATGGGTGCATGGGCCCAGGGCAAGAGAGGGTGCCCCTGCGCACAAAACCAACCTACGCTTTTTGAACCAAGTTCAACAGCACACCTCTCCTGACCATATAGCCTGGGCAAAGGTGAAGATGCACTGGCCGACATCAACCACCCAGCAGCCCACCTTGGCAAAAAGCTGTGTGAGCCCACTGCCTTGTGCAGAGGCCCTAGCCTGGGAGGCTCGTGACCGATTGCGCAGCAGCTCCAAGTTCTTCAGCTGCAGGCATTGTGGCCAGTGGTAATACTTGCATGCTGAGCTTCTCTGATAGAGCGATTGTTACATCATCATCAACATCATCATCACCATCGTCATCCTTATCATCATTTTCATTGTCGTCATGTCATCATCAGCATTTGCAGAAGTATCCATCGTCAAAGCGCCACTGCTGAAAGTTGTACAGCTGTCGGGATTGGCCACTGCCCATCACGCCGCCACTGCTGATCATGGTACTGCGGTTCCTATGGCATCCAAAATAAGACCTAGCTGACGGCATTCATGGCTGGCACCCCTTTTCCACAGCACAGAACTCTGCAACGGGGGCTGCTGGCCGCACCACCTCCGTTGCAGCGTGTGAGACGGCACACATCAAAGCGAGCCGGCTGTGCACCTGCAAGTGCACTGGCACGATGAAGCAGCGCACCTGCAAGTGCGCTGGTAGAGTGAAGCGGTTCCGCTCATCCGCTTCCCGCCTACCCTACACAAGTGGAATGGACACACAAGTATAGTGAGGTGAACCCACAAACACGGAGTCGCACGCGGGCAAGGCGAGGTGCGCGCACGCTCAGCAGGACACACGCACACACACAAACAGCAGGGCACGTCACAGTGGCCACACGGGCAAGCCGAAGGAGGTGGACACACACACACACACACACACAGCCCATGGTGTGCCCCTCCAGGCGCGCTCCAGTAGCCAAACCTGCCTGCGATGGCCGGCTGCGGCGCATGCTTCGACACAAACACACACACACACACACACACACACACACACCGCAGGCAGCGCACCAGTCGCTGCGCGTCCACTGTGACCATGAGGGCCTTGAAGCCCAGCCCCTCCGCGGTGCGCACCCACTCCTCCACGACGCCCCGGTCCCTGCAGGCGGGCATGGCGAGGTTTCGGCCCATGGAAGTGCAAAAGGACTCCCACGCATCCTGCTGCCTCGGGTGCTGCATGCTGATGCCTGCGGGGCTGAGATGGACCACAGGGGCGGTGGGCGCCATGCACAGGCGCTGGTAGGAGGCGGCAGGCACACATGGCACTCCTCTACAACACCGCAGTCCATGTGAGGGCAAGAGAGCATGGGCAACAGGGCAGGCGGCCGAGTGGCACCTGTGCAAGCAAAGGCCCTGCTGTGGGAAGGCAGGAAGCACACGTCCTTCACTCGTTTCGTATGGAAGATCCTGGAAGGCTTCTGTTCAGCCCTCAGGCTTTGCACCTCTTGTTGGGGCGCCAATGCGCGCCAGCTTTTGCATTCCCCCCCGACAGACATTGCGTGACCCCCTTGCCACATTGAACCTGAGGCAGCCTTATACCTGATCACATACAGCTGGAATATGGTGTTGCTGTGGCCGCACTGCGCGATTTCTTGCATGCTGGATGTGGCCACTGTGCTGAAGCAATAAGGCACTCCTGCAGCCGCAGCCGCCTTGGCTGTCGCCATTTCTCTGTCCTGATGACACAGACCTGTGGGTAACGAAGCGTGGGCAAAGGCAAGTGCTGCACCGCTTTTAGTACGGGCTTCAAACAAAGCGAACACACTGAATGAGCACGAGCACCAGGACAAAAATGCATTAGGCCCCTGACACACTGGCATGCTGCACAACACTGCAGGAGGTACCTTATTCAATAAGTCAACGGAGTCATTTTCAGCGGGTTGATCCAAAGGATATGAATTCACCAGTTCCATGGCTTCCTTTCACTGTCTGATTCCACACAAAAGCTCCTAGACAATTAATGCATAAGGATCCATGTCTGATCCCACACATCCCAGCCATCAATGCCCACAAGCTTCACAACCTCACCATGCATTGCCATTGGGGCAATCCAGAATGGAGCTGTAGATTGTACTCCTGTAATGTATGGTCACCGTGCAGGCACAGGTGAGGCTGGTTGGATGCTTGATGTGAGATACAGACGTCTGTATTGACTGCAGGTTTCTTTGATCATGTGGGATAAGCGGTTTGTCCTTGCATGTCATGATATGTTTGGGCCGTAGAAGTAACCTCTATTAAAAAGCGGATGAGCACAAATAACATTTGGTAGCGCCATGATTTCGGCACATAATTTCTGTTTGGAGGTCCTAAGGCTCAAGATCTGTCCTCGCCCACGGCCTTGTCCAATTGAAATTTATGCTCTTCACCCACCAAGGACATTGCACGACATGTCAATGCGTGAAACATCTCGCAACAGCCTGGGCAAAAGCTTCAATCTACTGAAGGCAAGCCTGTTCTCTTGCAAGGTGTACATGCTCTCCGAGCCTGCGTGTAGGTACATAGATCAAAAGCGCTTCTGCTTAGCCTGAGTTGAAATTGGAGAGTGGCTGCATTTGCATCCATGTTTTAAACAAGCACCGCAATCACAAAGTGGCATGGCCAGCTTCCTGCGGCAGTACCTCCAGAAATATAGTCGTACGCTTGCACATCCAAGACATTCTTGGCATGCTCCTGCACCTCAATTAGGTTGTAGAACTCTCTTTCAGTCATTCCACATGAAAAATCGTTATACACCAGCAGACGATGTGCTGTCTGATGTCAAAATTTAAGTCCAAGAAAAGACGGCCAGAGAGTTCGACATAAAAAGCATCAATCCAACCACCCAATGGCAACCCGCACCCTTGCGAGGAGCGAAAGCAGCCAGAAGCGCAGGGCCTGCTTTGATGAACAGAATCTGAAGGAGAATGAGAAGCTTATTGTGAGTGCCGTGGGTTTGGCGTAGATACTGACAGACAACCCTGCTAGAAGCTTACGAAGGGTAATGGCAGGGTTCTTTGCTGTTTTGCTGCAGTGGAGCAGCAGTGCTTCTCCCTCAGAAGTCTCAAAGGAAGGAGCAGGTGCTGAAGTGATTGTTTGCACACGTCAGCGATCCACCCGCCTTGCACGCGCAGTCGGAAATAGCGCCCCAAAAGATCACAGAGCCAAAAACCCCATATCATGCACCTCTTCAGGTATGAGATGACTACTACTTCCCACAGCCGGTTTTATTGCCTCTGTGCTTCTGTGCTGACAGTGACGTTCCCTCTGCCTTCCAAAGAAACTGCCCTCATGGTCTGGCCATCTGATGTCCATTCACATGGCAGCACATCCAGCATGTTACACCTGTGGATATCGCTTCCCGCTTATACAACAGGGAGATTTGAATGACGTGGAGCCTCTGTCTTTGGATGGCGATGCTGCCCCAGGTGAGCCTATGTCGAGGCCAGAGGCAAGGCAAAGATTTAAAATTTTAAAAGGCATGGCATCATTTGGCAGGTTGTGGATGATGGTAGTGCAAAATGAACTACATTGGTCCTTTGGTCAAGTCTGACGCCTTGTATACACAGGAGTCCTATAATTCTGATACAATGTCTGCTACTATCACTGCTGAATGCTGACACATCATACCCAGAGTATTGGGTGCACATCCCTCTGTGCCCTGGATGGCCTGACTAGTGGCATGACCACATCAGCCCTTGTCTGAGAGGTTTATAGCAAGGGTATCCCAGTGAAGGCATGAAGCCCAGGGGCTGGTTCGTGCTTGGCTTGAGCTTTGCAATACTGTCATTCTCTCTTGACTTCGCTGCCTGGGTGATGCACTCGCAGGGAAAGTCGAGCCAGCCATGACCCCTGAGCAGCATGCAGAATTTGTGAAGCACAGGAAGGAGCACTACAAAAAGGTGAGCCATGTATATATACAAGTAAGAATGCGTTGGGTTGGTAACAAGTAGCTTGGAGGGCAGTTGAGGTGAGGGCCCACAGGCCCTCCTAACCCCCCCAACCTGTACCCTCAAAAATGACCTAAAATGCGGACGATTGAAGTACGCGCATCAGCCTGGACAAATGGACGCATGACCCAACCCTGGTTACGACCTGGAATTTTTTTATCCAATTGGGAAACACACTTAAGATCTCTCCTTGTGTGATGAACAAGGCAGATGACTGAACCTTCACAATGCTCCTCTTTTAGATCAAACCTTCCTGTATGCTCCTTGTCCTAGCCAAGTTGACTATCAATTATGAACATTAAGTATTCATCTCTGACTCTTTGCAGACGTGCAGGGTAAGGATCTAAGATTGAAAGTAGATGCTAAGATTGGAGAAGTGCATTAAAGGAGCTTAGATTGATGGCCAGGTCAGAGTTGGGGCTTGGTGGCTCAGTACTAACGTTTTGAAGCCTTGGAACTGTCCTTTGACAAAAGCTTGGTGGAAGTGGATTTTTGAGGGGCCTGGCGTTGCCCACAGATGCCGAGTCCCCCCTCCCTCAATTCAGAGGCCACCAGGCGTCTGGCCAGCAAGTTCATAGTACTCCCAGACTTGCATGACACAAGGACGGTCACAAAAGCTCCCAGACTTGCATAGCACAAGGACAGTCACAAAAGCCCCCAGACTTGCATGACACAAGGACGGTTACAAAAGCGCAACAAGGACGGTCACAAAATCCCCCAGACTTGCATGACACAAGGACGGTTACAAAAGCGCACAAGGACGGTCACAAAAGCGCACAAGGACGGTCACAAAAGCGCACAAGGACGGTCACAAAAGCTCCTCATGCCATGCTCTTGTGTTGGGTATGAGCAGCCAAAGGAGCAGACAGAGCTTTTGACATTCAGGCATATTGTGGGTGCTTCACAGTGATGATGAGAGCGCCCCTTCTCCCATTCGTGCCCTATATCTCTCCACCTGAGCCTTCTGTCTTAGTCCCTTTTTCATACATGATTATTATTATAAAGGAACATGTATGATCCTTCTTGCTTGAACGGATGGAAGAGCTCTTAGGAACTAGCTTACACCAAGGTGACCAGCACCTTCTTTAAGAATGTAAGAATTTAGCGCCTATAGTAATTTCTTCAAAGCGTTCCGGTTCCCTCCTTTGTTCTTATGATCCCTCCAATGAGCGCGCTATGGGAAAGCTTTACTTTCTTCAGGGTTGCTACCAGCAGGCTCCTCCATTTTCAATATGTGCAGCATGCGCAGGCAAGGTATACACAAGTTACAAGTTAGGGTAAATCGCCGGCCTTGTCGTTACGCTGATTGGTTTGTTGCTGGTCTTTGCCAGCCAAAAAATAGTTCATAATGTCCGAGATGAAATAGCGTACTGTGTTGTGCCGTTGAGAAAGGAAATCAAAGACAGTCTGACAAGGCAAGGCATGCAAATTTTAAGGGGCCTCCACAGAAAAGGACTGGCAGAAAGGGAAAAAGCAAATGAATACTTCTTTCTGAGAGCGCACAAAAAAAAGTCTTGACAGTGACGAAGAACATGCACCAGGTGTGCACAAAGATTGATCCGGCCTCACGCCCTGGTCTTTGCTTGTTTGGTGAATGCTGTGACCTCCATCGTGCATGATCTGTGACCATTGGTCACCCTCAAAACCACCACGCAATGGCAGCCAGCCTGTTCCTGCTGCTGAGCTGCCTGCAGGAGGCTGAGGCTTTGCGCAAGGCAGCGGCATCGGATGATGATGATGACGAGGGGGGAAAGTGAATGTGAGCGGAGGCGATGTCTGCAAGATGTGCTGAGCCACTGTGAGCTCACTGGTGCTAGATGAGTGCTTGGAGGGCTGCATGGGTACGCAGCTCCAAGCCCATGACACCCTTGACCCCAGGCTGCACCATGCGGCACTGTGTGTTGCTCGGACAGCCAGCAAGGGAGAGTACGTACATGACGGATATGAAGTTTGGCAGACATGCAGGCATTGACGGTGGGCCACTGCCTTACTACTGCATTGTCCTCTGCACCTTTGAAATGTCTATTGCGCGGAGATGTCCTTTTGCCATTAACCCCATGCTACTATACATATTGCCCCAATTGAAATTTTCCAGCTTCAGGATGCTGTTGCCTTGTGCATAGCTCAGAAATGTTCCTTGTACTTAACTGCTTTTGTATTTTTTTGTTACACCAGCTTCGTAGTACAAGGGCAATATTGGCACTTTTGGCCGCAATGGTTGTGGAAATTTTCCAATATCTTGCAGGCAGGTTTGTGCCTGTCATCAGCCTACATTCAGTACTCGTCTGGGCTACTTTTTGGTGGACTATCCCTTGTACGGGCCAAAAGGAATCTTTTATGGTGAAGTTACTTGACAATCACTGTTTCTTGTAAAGCCAGTTCATCACGACTTAACTCGCACTGACCTGCGCGCGCCATTACTGGCTGCATCACGGTGACTACCGCCCCCAGGCCATCCACAGCTCGTTCGCACCACCGCTACACGAGTGTCACCGCAAAAACTGTGGTACCGTGCTCCCTTCATGTATCTGCGTGCTTGACGCACTGTCGGGCGGTTTGTGCTGACCACGCAGACCGGTTGCCCTCCAACTGCCTACCAACTACCGCGCACTCTGTTATGCCAATCTGATATTGTGTTTTTTGCTGAATATTCGTAGACGCTGATCCTATATGACGGTGATTCGGCATGACAACCTTTGTGATGTCCAATAGGGTATCGGGAATGCCCACCTGCGGGGCTTGCACCAGTCTCACACCTTTTTTCAAATGCCATGGGTAGGCTTATGCGGCGGACTCTCACTAAAAACCTCCTGGTCTGTAAGTTATGCTGAAGGCCTTATCCTTGTAATCCATCCAAGTCATGCTGGGGAGGCAAGTATGTTTTTTTAACAAATTGCAAGTAGCGGTATGTCAATTAATAGCACCTGTCTTTGATTCATCATGAATGATTCTACAGAGAATTCGGTCTTGCATTGGCTCACTTATGTTAGCAGATTAAATTGACCTGGGGGAGAGAAGCTTCATCATCATTGATTAGCTTTTAGCTTTTTGTGTAGTCGACATCACATGTGCCGACTGACTGGGTGGACTTTAGTACCTTTCATGCATCTCAGCCTTAGGCATGCCATCTATTCAGCCATCCTCAGCACTGAGGCAACTGCTAGAAGGAATCCATGATCACTAATCCTTACTCTAACTTAGAGTGATTGAATCCCTTGACAACCTATCCTTACCTGTGTTACAAATTTGGTACGATTCCAGCTAATGAGGTCAACTACGAAACCCTTCAATCCTTAACAAGCCAAGAGGCTCCTCGACCCCAGGCTTCCTGAAATCTCCAAATCATAGCAGTCTGGAACTCAGCTGCACAGCTCCACCTGAATAGCCACAACCCTACATGGCTACAAAATATTGCCCGGGACGTGTCTGAAGCAGACTGGCACCTTGACAGCATTACTAATGATCCCACTGGCCCATCCCGGGGATGGCATACGAAACACCGTGTTATGTATCTCACCGTGACGCTGGGACAGCGACTGGTCTCTAGAAGTTTGGGAAGCTTCCGATGTGACTCAAACAAAATTCAAACCACCAAGTGCCCCCACAGACCTGCTATGAGTGAAGTTTGCCCCCTTCTCCAACAATTTTAGCCATGTCTCACACTCAGACTGCTGACTGAAAGTCCTGGACCTATTCAGATGGAAGTTGCCATATCCAAGAAGGTTGTCAAGTTATTTGGGCAGGCGTTTGCCACCCCAGTTCGAGCAACTTTAGTTTGGTTGAACCTAATGGTGCTGGTATTTTCAACACCATCATGGTGATAGGGAGAGCAGAACTGGCAGCGAGCTGCTGCAATTGCACATAGTCATACTCATATTGCCGGTCGTCCCCACCACTGGGTCACCCCTTTCTTACGCAAACGTGGCCAAATAGGCCTCTCAAGGCATAACTTTGCATCCACCGCACCGTTTCCTGACCTGAGCACACCATTGGATAGCTTATATTTTTCTGGCTCTGATTGGGGTCTTGGGGTGGAAATTGGTGCGGTAAGTGGAAGGCAATTTCAGAAAATTGGTACGTAAGGTTGGAAGAGTGCGCGCTGTATCCCACACACAGACCCAAACTCCGAGCTTGAGATGACTACAGATGTGTAAAATTGGCCCGCACATCCTGTGTGGATTTGGGCGTGGGAAGCTCTCCCGTCCAGCTGTGCACTCAAACGAGGCAGATGTAATGCAACATTTTGGCCCGCCGCTTCCCACCCACACCCTCGATCGGCTCCATTTTTAGTTTCCTAGATTTGATTAAATTGCCCGCAAACCTCAGACTTGGTCTAGCTTGAAAGCATGCATGTGCTGCGGAGTCATCGCATTTCCTGTGTTTGGACCCTTATCCGGTCGCGACAGGGTCACTCACAGAACACACCTTTCCGGCCACCTCCCCCTAATCCAACTTCGCAGCATCAAATCATTATGCAAGAGCAGCTAAAGTCCTGGAAAGCGGCAGGATTAGAGCAAGCTTGGGGATGCACCATTTGCCTGCCAAAAGGGTGCAAAATGGTGCCAGAATGGCCAAAGGCGCACACGCCGCGCCCCCACCTCGCATTTTCTCACACAGCTTGCCTTTTTATTACATATGTACATGTTGTGCATGGTTGGGTCTGGAAATGGGGCCAGCAACTGGGCGGAAATGCTAATTGGCCATGTTTGGGGGGGTCCAGTGGTGGGGACGACCTGCCTCAGACAGCCTCACATCACTCCATCAAATAAGGAAACAATTGTTATACCCAGAAAAGCACCGTCACCATGTCCAAGGAGACATCCTCAAAATACTTCCTAATACCATCCGTAACTCTCAATCCCACATCTTCCTTTATAAAGTAAAAACTCACACCAGAATTGCCAGGAATGAACGTGCAGACGCCCTTGCCAAATACTAAGCCTGACATGGACATGCTAAGCCTGCTGAAATAACCATTTGCACTGCAGGCCCTGGTGTCTTTTTTGATATTAGCTGGTCAGCGGGCGCATGAGTACATCAACAACTTGTCAACCTTAAAGGTTCTGGAGCTGAAGCTCCTTGACATAGCACGAGACTGACCTTGCAAATCTCCAAGCCTCATTAAAATTACACATGCACTTAGACCATAGACGTATGCCAACTCAAGAACAGTTTATTATCCTTATTATCACAGTCTACTTCCACATGTCCACAAAGGTATAAGCAACGCATTTTGCAGCATGTCTAACTCCAAACGAAATGCAAAATCTTTTGCTACCGCATAGGCACCCCGGGTGGGTGTAAAAGGGCCTTTTTAACCATAAATATGCTGTCCGCTTTAAAAAGTCGACAAGCCTTCAGTCCACTCTGTCAGCAAGCAGATAGTGCTCTTCATATCCTATCAGGGTGTCAACACAATATCACTTCTGGAATGATTACGGAATGCCATAATTTTGCCTGCAGGCTCATCATGAAAGCCATCGGTTAAGGCTCTCTAGCAGGATGTTTGGTCCACATGGATGCCAGCAGCGCTGACGGTTTGACCCAACAGAACCTTCAAATTCCTGAATACGCTAAAAATAGGACATTACCCAGTCGGCTTTTTGATGCCCGTTTACCTGTCAGAGACAGGCCAACCACAACTTGTAGTGGTCCTGATGCCATTCTGGTTACTCCCATCCCCATTAAATCCAAACCACCTTCCACTCCTCACTGACAACAGGTGCAGCACGCCAGATGTTTTGTTCTTTGTTGTTTGTTACAAGACGCGAGCGGACACAGCAATGTCCTTAAGGCAGGCAAGGCAGAAGAGCTGAAAAACGCTAGGAAAAGGAGAACTGCCAGAAAAGCCAACTAGCTAAGATGACGGCCCCAAGGCTACGAGGACAACTCAGGCTTGGGCTTTCAGTTGGCCCGCGGGCAGGCCGGCTCAGGCTCAGCTACCACTACGGCTAAGAGCTCGCACCAAGGAAAGCAAAGAGAAGGGACCTCCTAAGGGCACCGAGACTAGGAACTAACTACAGAGGCACCAG
>LKMJ01004167.1_pt1 | contig 13566 bp, 17 predicted proteins | sample 643391 | NCBI WGS metagenome assembly LKMJ01 (sample SAMN04112250, study PRJNA286221) | soda lake metagenome | biome: soda lake; feature: Kulunda Steppe; material: water; isolation source: sample PL-Br10 brine of Picturesque Lake | place: Russia: Kulunda steppe | collected 2010-07
GGAAGCCGGGCAGCAACCTCACACACCCCTCTGCCATGACTCACATGCTCACATGCACATGCTCACATGTGCAGAAACGTACACACACGCGCCCGCGCGCTCACACACACACACAAATACACACGCACGCACGCACGCACGCACGCGCATGCACGCACACACACACACACACACACACACACACACACACACACACACACAGCATGCAGCATGCAGCACGCACGCACGCACGCACGCAGGGCCCTCAGAGTTATTTGCCACAAATTCAAAAACGGGCAACAGCTCATCCCAATTGGTCTGGTCAGCCCCAACGTAATGTCTCAACATGCCTTCAAGGATGGTATTGAATCTCTGTCTGTCTGCCTGTCCGGAAGGCAGTGGAAAAAGTATTTTGAATGTCAGAGAGTCTGCAAAATTCTGCGAACATACTGCTAGTAATCGTGAGTCTCATTCTGAAATGAGCTTGCTGGGGAGCCCAAACAAGAAAGCCTCCCTGTCAGCGAGTATGTGAGCTGCATCCACTGAGGGCACGTTTGTGGTCGTAGGAGCAAAGCGTACAAATTTTGAGCGCTTGTCAACAAAGACCATGATTGCATCACGGTGGCTGGAGGACTTGGGCAGATCAGTCACGAAGTCCATTGTTACATGCTCACAATGTCAACTTGATAGTTGCGATGGTTGCAGCAGTCCTGCGATTCTCATGTTGGTGTGCTTGTTGATCTGACATGCGCCACATGTGTCTTCATAGCCTTTTAAGTCTAGGTGCATTTCAGGCCACCAGAATGTCTGTTCAACTGCTTTAAGCATTCATTTCCTGCCTCTGAGCCCCGCATTTGGTGGTGCATGGTGCAGAATGATAATTTGCGCCTTTTTGTCTTTATTGTATGGTACCACACTATTGTCTGCCCCAGTGTAAATGTCTTGTCATGTGCAGATTCTATACTTGTTAGCACTAGTCCAGGTGTTTGTGGCATAGATCTGTTCAATTGTTTGAAGTAGATCTGCACTTGAGGAGCTTGGCAAAAAAGTCTGTTGATGCAGCAATTCATGCAGTTGCCGCAAATGGCCTTTATGTTGTGGGGCATCTTTATAGCGGACAATAATACATCCATATATGCCTCAGCAAAGTCTCTGATAAGGGCCAGAACCTACGAGGCCCTGAAAACTGGCAGGGGCGGATACCTCCATGACATCATCATCATCTTTTACATTATCATCATCGTGAGGGAGCTTCAGGCTATCAAGGTTCAAGTGCTTGAGAGCAGCCTGCCTGACCTCAGCAGGCCCTTTCTTAAGAAGCTTGCAAGTAGCTGCCTCAGCTCCTTTCTTACTCCCGTAACCGCAGAGAGATGCACAACTATCCGGGTGATACTAGGGAACACCTCGTTGCAGAAGTTACACTTCAGATAAGATTCACAAAATAATGTTAAAAATTATAATAACACAAAATGACAGTAGAAATTGGGTGGGTTGGAGGACCGGGGGGGAGAGTCCTAGCCCCCTCCCTGCCCCGCCATGCCAGCCGTGCCACGTACCGGTACGAGTCCGGGTACGAATGGTACGGGTACGCGTACCAGAGGCTCTGGTACGCGTACTGTGCAACTATGACGAGATGTGTTTCCCTCTTGCGGACATTGAGCTTGTGAGCTCTGCATAAATCTCCACTGGGTGGTCTTGGGCATGACACCTGGTACTAATGAGGTGTGGTGGGTGATTTGATTTTTATAGTAGGTGGGCATCAGGGCGACTATGGTGAGTCTACTAGAGATAGTATCTCTATAGCTAGCTAGCAGATAAACATTCATCATTTTTTAGTAGGTGAGGGAGTGACCAAGATGGCATCAGTGCGATTATGGTGAGTCTAATATAGCATCTCTGGCAGATGAACGATCATCAAAAAGCCAGCTGGAATTTGAAGCTTTTGTCGGGCCAAATGGTAAGTACTGCCGGCATCCAAATGGACCAAACATCCTGCCAGAGAGCCTTTGCTGATGGCCCATCAAGTCAGAAGTCATCAGAAGTCGTTGGAAAGTTGTGCTCCTTCTCATTAGGATAGGTTTAGCACCTACACTAGCACAGTAGTAGGTGCTAGTAGCACAGTGTAGGTTTAGGTGTTATTCAGATGCAGTTTGCTGGATCATGCTCAGGATGTAAGCAGACAGAGGATGATTTATCTGGACAGAGCATGATTAAATTGCAATTCAAATGTAAATTTCACTGAATCAATTGGTGTTCACCAGGACCTGGCACCTGCCAGAATGCATTAGGTCGTCCCCACCACTGGGTCACCCCTTTCTTAGGCAAACGTGGCCAAATAGGCCTCTCAAGGCATAACTGTGCATCCACCGCACCGTTTCCTGACCTGATCACACCATTGGATAGCTAATATTTTTCCGGTTCTGATGGTGGTCTTGGGGTCGAAATTGGTGCGGTAGGTGGAAGGCAATTTCGGAAAAATGGTGTGTGATGTTGGAAGAGTGCGCGCTGTTTTCCACTCCCAGCCTCAAACTCCGAGCTTGAGATGACTACAGATGTGTAAAATTGGCCTGCACATACTGTGTGGATTTGGGCGTGGGAAGCTCTCCCGTTGAGCTGTGCACTCAAAAGGGGCAAATGTGATGCAAGGTTTTGGCCATCCGCTTCCCACCCACACATTCGATCGGCTCCATTTTAAATTTCCTAGATTTGATTTGATTGCCCGCAATCCTCAGACTTGGTCTGGCTTGAAAGCATGCATGTGTTGCGGAGATATCGCACTTCCTGTGTTTGGACCTTTATCCGGTCGCGACAGGGTCATCCACAGAGCACACCTTCGCGACTGCTCCCCCTAATCCATCTTCGCAGCATCAAATCATCATGCAAGAGCAGCTAAAGTTCTGGAAAGCGGCAGGATTGGAGCAAGTTTGGGGATGCACCATTTGCCTGCCAAAAGGGTGGGAAATGGTGCCAGAATGGCCAAAGGCGCACATGCCGCGCCCCCACCTCGCATTTTCTCACACAGCCTGACTTTTAATGACATTTGTACATGTTGTGCATGGTTGGGTCTGGAAATGGGCCCAGCAAGTGCGCAGAAATGCTAATTGGCCATGTTTGGTGGGGTCCAGTGGTGGGGACGACCATTAGCTAAGGGCCTTTTCAGCCCAATTTGGATGGGGTGGGCTCTGAATCAAATGTGATTCAAGTGCAGATTTTCATGCTTCGACCATCCAAAAAAGCTGCTTGTATCCCATTTGACAGAGCATGATTAAATTGCAATTCAAATGTAAATTTCACTGAATCAATTGGTATTCACCAGGACCTGGCACCTGCCAGAATGCATTAGCTAAGGGCCTTTTCAGCCCAATTTGGATGGAGTGGGCTCTGAATCAAATGTGATTCAAGTGCAGAATTTCATGCTTCGACCATCCAAAAAAGCTGCTTGTATCCCATTTGAAGCATGTTTAAACCCATCTGAACATTGCATAACTTCAAATGGGTGATTCAAACGCGAATCAAATGGACTTTATTTGATTCAATAAGGATTCAGCAAGGATTCAATGAACCACAACTATCTGACGGGGTTTCATGATGAGCCTGCAGGCAACATCATGGCCTTCAGTGATCATATCCGAGATGATTTTATGTTGACAACCTGAAAGAATATGGAGAGCACTATCTGCTTGCTGACAGAGTGGACACTGAAGGCTGGTGGGCTTGTTAACGCAGAAAGCATGTTTCTGATTAAAAAGGGTTCCTGTGCGGTAGTGGAAGATATTGCGTTCTATTTGGATAGAGAGTTTGGACATGCTCCAAAAAGCGTTGCTAATGTCTTTGTGGATGTGTGGAAGCAGACTCTGGTAAGGAAAGAAGTACCCTGTTTTTGAGTTGGCATAACCAATTAATGGTTCGAGTGCATGTGCGGTTTTTGTGCGTCTTAGAGATTTGGAAGGTTAATTAATCTGGTGCCGTGTTGGGGAGCTTCAGTGTCATATCCTTCAAGAAAGTTGCTGATTAACTTCTTCAACAGCTAACTGGCTAATATCAAAGAAGGGATTGCCACCAGGGCCTGTGGTGCGGATGGTTGTTTAAGCTGAAAGGCTGTTTCCGTGGCAGGCTTGGTATTTTGCAAAGGTGTCTGCACGTTCATTTCCGGCAATTCCGGTATGAGATTGTACTTAAAAGAGGATGATGTGGAATTGAGAGTTTCGGGTAGCATAAGAAAGAATCTTGAAAATGTCTCCTTGGATATAGAGGGTGGCGGTGCTTCTCTGGGTACAACACTTGTTTCCTTATTTGATGGAGTGAGGTAAGGCTGTCTGTGGCAATATGAATATGATTGTGTGCAATAGCAGCAGCTATAGCTGCCAATTCTGCTCTCCCTATGGTGTTGGTTTTAGCAGCACCATTCGATTAAACCAAGCTAGAGTTGCCCGAGCTGGGGTGGTAGACATCTGTCCCTCTGGGTTTATTGGCAATAACTGTTTTGCCTTCAAGGCAGAAGTTCTTGGATATGGCAGCTACCATCTGTGTAGGTTCAGATTTTCAATTAGTGATTTTCAAGTGTGGGTCCCAATTTGGAATGATGGGTAAGGGGGGCCACTTCACTCAAAGTAGGTTTGTGGGGGCACTTGGTAGTTTGAAATTTGTTTGAGTGAAGTTTCTCAGATTTCTTGAGACCAGGCGCTGTCTTAGCGTACCTAGCATTGCGCATGGGATGGTTAGCAATGTTGAGGTGCCGAGCTCAATGTCAGCGAGAGGGACCATCTCGTTGAGGTTAAGTTCTGTCAAGATACACGGCCTGGACACCACTTGGAGGCCTGAAAACACTAGAAAACAACACAAGATTCTTTGCAAGGGCTTAAAGGCTAAAAAACTCATCCTCCACACCATCCTTTCCGGTGTGGGGGCTCTATCTACCTCTCATACTCAAAATCATTTTAAAGAGCTCGGTCTTTATACACAAAAAGCCCATGACTTATGGCATAAGACTGCCCTGAAATCACATGCTTACTCCGTGCTTCATGCACACAAACTGAGCCTGCCTTAAGGACATTGCTGTGTCCGCTCGCGTCTTGTAACAAACAAACAAACAAACAAACTGAGAACAACTAGAGACGCTCTTGAAAAGTCCAATTGCTCTCAAGATCTTGGTCTGGAGCAGGGGGCAGCTTGTCACCCTCCAGTCCTTACTAGTTCCTCCTTTTCCCTGGTGGAGGCTCTATGGGCAAATGTGTCTCTTTTTCCTTAATTGATGTAGGGAGTGGTCCGCTACCTGCGTAATTTTTCCTTATCTTCAAGATAGAAAGTTTCTTTCCTTTTTCTTACTTGCATTCTATGAGCAGGCTAACAGTCGCACTTCTTGACTGAAGGCCTCATCCTTGTAATCCTTGTAAGTTCTGTTGCAGACCTGATTGGCTTCAGCTAAGCTGCCCTTATTCGGCAGGTATAGCTATGTACCCTCTGAAAACCTTAAACCTTACCCTTTGCAGCCATTTGACAAGCTTGGTCTGCTCATCATAGGTGCCAATCTTGCCAAGCTCTGCAGTGTTAAAATTGTCAAATTCCTGCCAAATGTTGGCTGTATCATACATGAAAAAAGCTATGGAAAGTGTGAGGCTAGTACATGACATGCGGGTGTGCTAAAGAGTTACTCCTGGTAGTTGGGACTACTGGGACATAAATAAACTAATGGAATAGGACACTATGGGTCAGGACACTGGAGGGAGAGTGTTCTGTGCATGCGGCGTGAGGTACAAACTTGATGTAATACATGAGGAGGGCGAAATGCTGTAGGAAAGCAGTGTGACAAACGAACCCCAACAAAGCACACATGGATAAGTCCTTCACTTTTATCCCAGTAAACGTGTACAACAGGATGGCATGGGACAGGATGAAGGAAGGTAAAAGATAAATTCTTGAAAGAAATACGAGGAAACACTGCATGGAAGCATGCCGGGCAATCTGGCTGATCAGTGCTCTAGAGGGCACTAATGAGCCAAGCTTATTTCACCAGTGGACACTTGCCATGCACAACTGCAAGGCACTCCTTTTTTAAGACCCCTGTGCTGTGGGCTCAACTTGCATCATTGTGCACCACCTTGGAATGCATGCCTGTCCACTCTCTTTGACCAGTCTGCCAATGCTTTGCATCTGTGCTATGCATGTGTCCTCCTGTGACACTTGACTCAAAAATGCAGACCAAACAAGGACTAGAGCTAGAAATACTAGAATGAATTTGGAGCAACATCAAGCGCCCACAACCTGCTATGTGGTCTTACTCAAGACAGTACGCTGGTCATGCATCTTTCCGAAGGTGACAAATTGGCCTTGTAGTAGGCACTTATTCATCAACATATGGGCCTGCACATTCCTTGATACATGATTCCATGGACAGTGTTGACCTCCAGCAGGTCCCACTATTTTGGTCGGCCTGACGCAAGAGCGCGGCTGCCTCCCTCGTGCACGCCGTTCAAGCCATTCCAGCGGTCACAGCACAGAGGCTGTTTCACAGAGGCTGTTTCAGTGCAGCAATTAAAGCAGAGGCCAATCCAATGAAGCAGTTTCGGGCGTGCTGGCGTGCCGCACGTGCTGCCCTGAAGGGTTCTGCAAGCTGCTTCATGATATTGTTGCCTCTCATGCATTTGAACGCATTTGCAGTGGCAGCAGCAGCAGCAGCAACAGCAGCAGCAATGAAAGCAGCAGCAGCATCAACTGGTCCACTGGAGCTGGTGTCTGGAGCGTTTGAAAAAAGGGGTAATTTCACGCGTGCACAGGCCACCACCGGGACATGAGGGCTCGTCTGCATTGCTGACTGGGTGCAGAGGTACACCAGGTGCACAAATTGGTTCTGACAAGTGGCCTAAACAGGCCACATAGTACAAAACAGGTGCTCCTTGTTACAAACACCTGGCCTGCTCAGTATGGCTTCCTCTAGTGCTGCTTGGAATGTGCCCCTGCGTGGCCGTGTTGCTCCCATGTAGCCCTTCAACAGGCCTGTGCTTGTTTGCGCCCTGGCTGCCCACTTATGCGCCTGCAGTGCGGCTCCTCATCGACGGGGGCGAGTCATTCGAAAACTGCCCACCTTGTCCATCATTTCCCTTAGGCCGATGCAACGCCTCTCCAGCTGAAACACTGACCCTGAGTGCCGGACGATCTCCTCTGTTACCGACCACCTCTTCTGGCTGTTTGCTTGCTGCATGCTCACTGTCCAGACCCATACTTCCCTCTGCCTCCCTGCCTGTGCTCTCGTCTGGCTTGGTCGCTGAACCGGGCAGCTGAGGAGTTGTGAATGCTTGGCCTTCAGCAGGCCCGCTACTCCTGCTCAACTTACTCCCCCTGGGCACATTAGCATGGCTCTGGTGCCCCTGCTTTGCTGATCCTCTGGGTACCTGCGGGATGGCAGGCAAGGCAAGGACTAGGCAGGTCGGGCAGGAGCAGGGTGTGCTGCGCGCTGCCGGTGGACGGCTGCGCACATGCCACATGTTCGATGCTCTGGGCTGTTATATCAGCACAGCATGCACATCAGGAATGCCCCCCTGGCCACTTACGCCCCAGGGGTCACTCATGCCCTAAGCCCCCTTATGCCCTATGCCCCCTTATACCCTATGCCCCCTCATGCCCTAAACCCTTTGCCCTATGCCCCTTTACGCCCTCTGCCCCGGGACCACACCTGGGATGCCCCAGGGTCAATTGGGTGAGGAGGCATGCCAGGTGGGCTGCTGTAGACAGACAACTTATGGGTCTTCATGCGCGTGCACGAGTTCTGGGCGCTGCTTGATGGCAACACTTGTTGGCCTCTTGCTGCCCATAATGGGCTTGTGAGCAAGGACCAAACAGCAGCAGGGAAGCATCAGCTATTTGTGTAGCAAGGCAACATCGGTGATTGTCCCTCAGTGATTGATCAGGTGTTTTGAGAGTAATGCATTCAACCATGCCATTCAACCCTCTGAGGGGCTGGTAGGAGGGTCAGGCTCTATGGGTGTATGGGTGTATACCTACTAAGAAAAAAGTACATGGGTTACGCCAGCAACTTTATGTTTCCCCTTATAGCTAAGTCTTATCAAAAGACTAAGTTACGAGAGAATCAGAAGACTCCCTCATAACAGACTTAAAGTAAGACAGATAGAGTGGGCATGCCTTGGAAGCAATTTTAGCGGTCCCGCATTGAATCAGTTAGAACGATAACTAATCCAGTTGCTGGGCTCAGGGACCTTTTGAACATTCCTGGGAAAAAGTGTTCTTGTACGGTGTCTCAAGTGATTCAGAGCTGGAACATGGACACAAGGCCAGAAGCAACATACTGCCCTTGGCTGCAGCAGCAATCGCACACAATTACATAAGCAATACTGATATGGTGCTTCATGCTGCACTCTCAACCTCCTGCCTGGACCCCATCCCTTTCCTCCAATGGCAGCCTTCATGCTTGAGCCCCAGATCCAGCGCACTTCATGGATCATGGCACGGCATGCGCACTTGATGGTGCTGCGTGCATGGCAGTGCATACCCATGACATGGCATATCAAAAGGCACAGCATGCGCACAACATGGCAGACTACATGTTTGAGCCCCAAAGCCAGCACTATGTGCCCCTTCACAACACTCACTTCATGTTGCACCCGCTGAGGGTGCTTATCAGGCGAGGGCAGGGATATGGGCCCCAGACCAATGACGTTGCAGAATATTCCAGTGCCGCTTGGCCTACCACCAATGGGTGTATCGTATTCCACTGCATGGACGTTGCAGTGCAAATTAAGTGTTCAGTCATGATGCACTTTTTTTGCTTGCAACAAGCTAATCCGAGCAAGGATGGGAGCTCCACAGCACAGATTGCTTTGGGGGCCAGCCTGTGCTGTTCTTCTGAACGCAGCAAGGTCGATCATGACATGGCCAGAACAGACATGCGGGTCAGACCTTTATGTACCGCAAGTCTAAGCACACATATTTTTTTATTTTGGACAATCCGGAACCTGAACAGGACCATGATGCAAAGCAATGACTCGTCTTGCTTGATGAAAGCCTGGGATGCACCCAGGAAAACAAAATAAGTTCAGGCTCATAACTGACACATTCAAGAGCTGGTTGCAAACGAGCAAAGAGCTCCAGAATCAGGGACTTACCCGAAACTCCCTGCCCCCGGTTAGCAGAGTAGTGCAGTACATCAGCAACATGCAAAGCACTGTGTGCTGCATGCTGCTTCTGTGACTGCCAGAACCGATGCTGCCGCTGGGAGTGAGTGGAAGAGTTTGCGGACTTGCTGGATGGAGATTCCTTATTTCTGTAGTTCAGAGGAGGCAAGGAGGCCGGGGTTCTGGATGGAGAGGCTCGCATTTGAGTGGTTGTTGCACTGCTCTGGGGGCTCCCATCCAGCCAGGGAAGTTGGTGGTCTGCTGGCGGTGAAGCCAGTGAGAAAGGTGGGCGGCTGCACGGGCGTTGTGACTCTGCAGCCAGCACGGCGGCCCATGCCGCCGCTGTCAGCTGCTCCACCTGCACATGACATGTTCGTATGCAGCTGCTCACGTGTGAAGTTCTAAACAAATAGTTACAACTCAGCTTCTAAACGAATATAGCTAACAAATACAACTCCCACAGCCATCACTGTTGTGCGCGGCTGTGCAGGTCGCGGGACCAAGTCTACCCGCCTCTGTTCGCCAGAGAGCCCCCATGCGACAATGGGACAATGGGACAATGGGACAAGCGCCCATGTCTGTTCGCCAGAGAGCCCCCCTGCCAGAGAGCCCCCCTGCGACAATGGGACAAGCGCCTATGCCAGCCTGCCTGCACACGCCCATGCCAGCTTGCACATCCGCAACCACATCCAAACCACAGGCTGAGGCAGCATGGCATGGTGGCGGCGCGACACCATCCTTGCCCCAGCTCCAGCGTGGCCGCACCCCTTGCCCGCCAAAAAGCAAAACACGCGCGCCCTCGCTTGGCGGGTGTGGAAGGCCTCACCTCTCCCCAGGCCACAGCATCTGCTGCCGCTGCCTGTGCAGTCCAGGCCGGCCCAGCCAAATCCAAGCATGCCGCGGACCCAACCGGCGGGCCTGCTGCATCGGCAGCCGGGCCCATGGAGCTGCCCAAGGGGGCTGCCAGGCCAGCTGGGTTGTGAGGTTGCGTGGCAGGCTCCCCAAACGGTCCGCTGCCTGTGCAGCTGTGCCCTCTTTGCACGCTGAGCCCAGCGCAGTTGGACCCTCTTTGCTCGCTGCCAGTACTGCCGCCTGCCTCCAGGGCAGCTCCCCCAGATGCCTCTTGGGACAAGCCGGCCTCTCCGCCGCGCCCGCCCTCAGCCACCCCTGCCGCTGCCTGCAGCCCCCATCCGCCGGCCAGCCTCTGCGTGTGTGCAGGGCTGGAGCCCTTCCGCTCGTGGCCCAGCGCACGCTTCATGCTCGTGCCAAGCACCACATCGATGCCCCTACCCAGCTGCTGCTCCTGGCCCGCACTCGGCTTGTCCCGTCCAGTCCTGCCCGAGCCCTTCCCCTTGGCCCTGCTGCTGCCCTTCACAAACTGCAGGAAGTCCTGGCCGCGCAGCCTGCCCCCCCCCGCAGCACCACTGCCCCCCAGCAGCGCCCGCTGCTCACGCTCTGCCTGGAACGCGCACGCGACAAGCATGTCGTCCAGGGTCGGCGGCGCTTGCACCTCTGGAGCGGGCAGCCGCCCGGACCTGCTCTTCCCCGCCAAGGCAGCAAAGGAGTTATGCGCGGGGGGGGGCCCAGCCAGTGGCGGTGCGCTCCGAGCAAGGATCTGCGGAGTGTGGTACTGCCTCGGGTAGGCGTGTGGGTTGCCCCACCAGCGCAGGGGCTGCGGTTCGTAGGCGTGGTGCGGCTCAATCCTGCGGCAGAATGCGCAAGGGGATAGTGTGTCACCGGCCCAGCAGCAGCTGTCCATTTGGGGAAGAGGTTCAGGGAAATGCAGGACATCACATGGGGGGAGGACATGGGCATGGGCACTACTGTGAGTGAAGAGCACAAGGTCAAGAAGGGGGAAATGGGGGAGGAGGCAAATACAAGGATGATGTCAGTGTTGGTGGCCATGGCCACAGTCAATTTTAAGAGAAGAAAATGGAGTTGGTTGGGCATATATGCAAACACCAAAATCACTACTCAGAATGATGAGGGCATAAAAGATGTACCCTGCACATGGCAATGCACAAACCATGGGACAAGGGCACATGATAACATACAACTGCAGTACCTGGGGTCGAAGAAGTACAAGTTTGCCCTGGAAATGCTGGCCTCTTTTCTGTGGCACTGCTGCATGTTGCTGCAAAATGGCTGTTCCTCTAAGGGGTAAGCTGGACCTTGAATTTGGTCCTGAGAGCAACGTGCAGGGTCACCAAGCACACTAATCTCAGGGATAGTCCAAAAGAGGAAAAAGAGCAGCATGGCAGGAACAATGCCACGTACAAGTGCCTTCCGAACAAAAATTGGTTTGCATGCCAGCCAAAGCACATGTCAGCAAAGCCCAACTATCTGGTTTACTTTCATCACCATAGCAGCTTACTTTCATCACTAAGTAGTTTACTTCCATCACCTACTTTACTTTCATCACCAAGCAGCTGTGCGAGTCCATCCATAGCAGAGACATGCTTTGAAGCGAGCAGGCAGCCAACCCTCCAGCTTTGATAAGTCTAGGTGAGTAATCTTTAAAGGAGCAACTTCTCTCGAGCATTCCCTCAAAATCAAACCAATGCTGCTGCACACAAATCACCTGGAGACTGATTTGTTCATGCCAGCCAAAGTGACCAGGCATTTTATTGCAGCCCTTTGATGGGTCGGGGATTAGAGGCTTGGGGCCTTGCCGGCGTGACCTGCATGGAGTATTTGTATGCATGTCAGCTATCAGTTGAGCTGAAAATTTGTAAGTACAACGACAGGTTGAAGCACAGGTTCAACTACAGGTTGAGTCAACGGTTTGTAAGTACAAAGGATGTCTGACTCACACAGTGCCGAAGTGCTGAGGAAGGAGAACATGTGTGGCTCGCTACCACTACAATGTGCTTGGTTAATAAGCTCTGCTGGAAGAGCAGTGAGGCTGATACAGCCTTTTTGCAGACTCAAAAAGCAGAATCTGCACACTCAATGCTCTGCGCCTCTCCATTTAAGGCAGGCTTGAACGTATATTTTGCCAGACAGGCCAGGTATTTTACACATCAGTACAGGCAATTGCATTCGGAGGCAATTGGATTTTGACTGTGGGGCTCAATCAATAAGTCAAAATAGGCTTAGTATGATAGTGAGGCAATCAGAGAGACAGCATTTGTTTTATGCTGATGCTGCGTCACCAATTGGCATTTGACACACATAGTTTCCCGCATCAAAATCAACTTACCCAGAATTCTTCTGAGGCTGCCAGTTCCTGCCAGTGTCAACTTTGGGGCCCGCATTGTACACAGGAAGGTGGATCTGCGGGAAAGCCACCCAGCTAGCAAGCCTTCATCAATGCATTCAATTGGCACTGCTTGTTTGTAAGGCCGCAGCAAGGCACTTCTTCGAATCTTACAAAATGCTGCTTCCACAGTAGCAAGAAGCATCAAGCACATGATGGTAAGAATGAAAAGAAGCTCATCAAGCAAGCACACCAGCAGCAATTCTGCCTCAAAAATCCATCACCTGGGCCATACACTGCACTGGCCCTTCCCTTACAGCTTATGTTTCCTTTTCTTGTTCGAGAGCAAAGGAATGCAGTTAACAATGCCCGTGTGTTGCAGAGACGAGCCTGAGTTCAAAGGAAGCACCATGCCAATTGCGTACATTAATCAGGTCTCTTCGAAGCCACTGAAGAAGATTACTTCACCGGCTGTGCAGTGCAGTTGGCCTCTCATTTGCAACAAAAGCTCATTCTAGGCTCATGCATACAGGTTGATCGGGTGTTTTCATCTGTTTCACTTGTCTTAAACTGGACAAGTGATACAGATGAAAACACCCGATCAGAGTTGTGGAAATGCGGCGTCAATCAGAAATGGCACCGTAAATTACGGTGCGTAATTGACGTTGACCTTTGACGAAATGGTACCGTCAATTACGGTGACATTCATACTGATGGCGGGAAATCGTAAGGAACGGTGCTGCGTCAGGAACTCTGTGGCTCTGAGGCCCGCGAGCTCAAGCTCAAGAAGCGCGCTCATTGCCCCTACTCCTCACGAACAAAACTTTTAAGCAACATGCCCTCCGACAATCAAGCTAAGAGGGTCGTGTGGACCTGGGTCATTGAGCTTGGCCTGGCCTGGCCAGCTGCTGCAAGCACCACCTCCCACAGGTCTGGTAGTGGGTGGGCAGAGGAGGAAGGGTGGCAGGAAGGTCAAGAGCAGCTGGGTAAAGACAGAGTTTGAGAGGAAGGAGATGCAGCAGGATGGCAAGACAACTGTGGAGTACAGCGGCGCATGCCTGCACTGCCAGAGGACGCTCATGAGTAATCACTGGGCTGAACGCAACGCGGCTCAAGAACCACCTGCTCAATCTTGGCACCTGCAAGTTCCTGTACAGCCCCTCTGCACAACAGGTGGCAAAGCAGGTGCCTGAGTTGATCATGATGACAGCGCCAGGAGTTTGCAGCATGCATGACTGGCCAGTCCATGGAGACGTCTGTCGA
>LKMJ01004168.1_pt1 | contig 13565 bp, 23 predicted proteins | sample 643391 | NCBI WGS metagenome assembly LKMJ01 (sample SAMN04112250, study PRJNA286221) | soda lake metagenome | biome: soda lake; feature: Kulunda Steppe; material: water; isolation source: sample PL-Br10 brine of Picturesque Lake | place: Russia: Kulunda steppe | collected 2010-07
CACACACACACACACACACGCACACACACACGCGCACACACACACACACACGCTGGCACACGGCGTAAGCTCAGCACTCAGGCGCTCAACGACTCAGCAGCTCAGTGAGAGACAGGGCTCCTCGTGGGTGACAGGGCTCCTCGTGGGCGTCAGGGCTCCTCGTCGGTGTCTGCTGGCGCACCCTATGCATCACACCAGCGCTTCCTTCTGGCCTGTGACATGCTGCCCTCGTCTGACGTGCCGCGCTTGGCGCACCCCATGCATCGCTCAAGCTCTGCCCTCCTCCGACCATCCATGACTCAGTGCAACCCACTCGCCACACACAGGCACTGCGCTTGTCCGCTGAGCTGCACTCTGCTTGCTTGTCTTGTGATGACATGCGGCTCTCCTACCCAATACGCTGGGCTTCGTGCACCCCACGCGCTCCGCGCAGGTGCTGCACTTGTCGGACGAGCTCCACCGGCGCATTGTGGGCCAGGACGAGGCGGTGGTGGCTGTGGCGGAGGCCATCCAGCGCAGCAGGGCCGGCATGAAGGACCCCAACGGTCCCATCTCCTCCTTCCTCTTCCTGGGCCAAACTGGTGCGCGCGTGCGCGTGGGGCCTGCGCTTGTCCTGAGTGCGTGCATGCGCAACATGTGCGCCGTGCCTGCGCCTCGCACGGCGCTGCCGCGGCCGTCGGCAGGGGGCACCATGCGCGCTCTGCCCTTGCGCTGTTGCCATGCATGCGTGCTTTTGATGTGCCGTCGCTGATGCGCCCTGGAGTGGTGGTGGCTGCAGCAGAAGGTGTACCAAGCACAGACCCTGCAAAGGGCGTACCACACAGACCCTGCAGAAGCTGTACCACACACAGACCCTGCGGAGGGCGTACCACACACGGACTCTGTGGAGGGCGTACCGCACACAGACCCTGCGGGGGGCGTGCCGCACACAGACCCAGGCCCTGCGCATGGCCTGGTCCTCAAACAGGGCGCTCCGAGGGGTATTGCAAGTGCCGTATTGCACTGTTGCAAGTGCAGTGCCGCACCTGCCCAGCACTCCCCTTGCCGCACCCTCTGAATGTGTCAGGGTGGTGTGGGCGTGCAAGCAGGCAGCAAGCGCGCTGCCGACACTGCTGATTCTTCTGGCACACCCATGGGGCGGCGTGCAGAGTGGCTGTGGAAGCTGCAAGCTGTGCAACAGTTGTGGTGGTGTGGCTACGACAGAGGAGGCCAAGTAATGAAGTGTGTTGTCGGATAAAGCACCTCTCCTCTGTGGTGTGCTTTTGTTGAGCGCATGCTGTGCTGCGCCCCTGCAGGCGTGGGCAAGACGGAGCTGGCAAAGGCCCTGGCGCAGTCGTTGTTCAGCACTGAAGAGTCCATGGTGCGTCTGTGCGTGTGTGCATCTGTGCGTGTGAGCGTCTGTTTGTGGGTGTGTCTGTCGTGAGCAACAGCGGCATCTCGGGGCCACATGCAGCTGCTGCTCACCGCTGCACAGTGGCACAATGCCGTACATGGTCATGCAAGCAGCATATGTTTTGTACTATGTAGCCTGTTCAAGCCATGTGCCAGAGGCACTTTAGGGTTAACCATTTTGTGCGTGTAATTCCACCGTTTCTGGGACGGTCAGATTAATGTGAAAGCAAGGCGATGCAGCATAAGGCAATGTCAGCTGAACAGCGCAATTCCCGCGCGCCCGGCCAGTGGTCGCGGCTGGGCGAACGGCGCACTCAGGCACAGTGACCCCGGCCCCTGAGAGCCGCGCTGCGCCCCTTGCCCGCCCCCGCACATGCTATTCGGTGCCTGTTTTGTTTGTGTTGGCGTTCTTGTGACAGTGGCGAGCGCAGGAGGGGCGGGGGGTGCGCGGTGCTGGACCTCAACGCGCGTGCTTGCATTTGATTGACGCCGGTCGGTCCGCCCCCCGCCCTTTCTGCAAGGCGCCCCTCACAGCACACAGCGCACCCCGCGCACTGCGTGCGACATGCACCAACATCAACAATGGTGTGCAGGGGAGGGGGCAGGGGGCTGGTGGTGGCGGGTGAGGGTGCGGTCAAGGGGCTGCGCACATATGCAAGCACATATGGACGTCCGGCAACGTGCTTGCATCACAGAGGGGGTCCGCATTTGGCAGAGGGCAATCACCCGCACAAATTGCCTCTGATAGGCTCGTAGTACAAAACAGGGGCTTGGGGACCCAGGACTCCAGGATCACATGCCGCAGCTCTTGTGAGCAAAGACATGATGCATGTCTGGTGTGCATCCCTGGCCGACTCAGAACTGAGCAAGGCTGCTGTTTTAGGTATACAGCCGTTAGTGACCGCAGAGGCCCTGGATGAGGCAAGCATGTTTGGCAATGGTACTCAATATGCTGATGGACGCTGAGGGGTGTGTGTGGCTTGGGGTGTTGCGGCGTGCACAGATCCGGCTGGACATGAGCGAGTTCATGGAGAAGCACGCGGTGTCCAAGCTCATTGGCGCGCCGCCAGGCTATGTGGGCTTTGATGAGGTGCGGCAGAGGGGGGCCAAAGTGGATGCACCTGTCGCTGCGTGTGGATTGCAAGGGGGATGCAGGCTTTGATGGCGGGCGTTTAGATGCATGGGGACGTAGGAGCATGGGTGCTCTCGCTCACCTTTGTGAGGCATAAGAGCATAGGTGCACTTTCTCGTCTGTGTGAGGAAACCATTTTCTCACTTCTGTTGTGCCGCCTGGCCATCTGCATGTGTTTCCGTTTGCTGTGGTGCTTCGGAGGTGCACACAGACAGAACTGCCACATTGTTACATTGTTCTAATTGCAATACAAGTGCCTGCAAGTGACTCGACTGACTTCTGCGCTCCATTCCCCATCCTCGGTTTAACCCTGACCGTCAGCTTTCCTGCCTTCCATCTCTTGGCTGCCCCATATGCCACTGCGCTTTGTGCTGTTGCTCCTCTTTGACCCTCTGCTGCGGTGTTGTGTGCACCTGAACTGTGCACAGGGCGGGCAGCTCACGGAGAAAGTGAGGCACAAGCCGTACTGCGTGATCCTCTTTGATGAGGTGGAGAAGGCACATGTAGACGTGTTCAATGTCCTGCTCCAGGTGGGCCCCCTCGCTCAGCCGTTTTTAAAGCTCAACGTCCTGTTCTTTAGATCAACGTCCTGTTATTTAGCTTAATGTCCTCGCTCAGCCACTCTTTAGCTAAGTTTCCTGCTCCAGGTGGGCCCCTTTCGCTCAGCCGTCCTTTAGCTCACACTGCCGCACTTCTTCACAACATGCTCACATCCCTGCACGTGTTTACGCTGCCGCACTTCTTCCAGGCATATGCTCACACACAGCACGCTGCACGGCTTCTCAGCATGTTCTCACTGCATGGCTCCTCAGCATGCTGCTGCTTGAAGGGCATGGGCACTTGGGCAGCCGTGCAGCTGCCCAGTGCCCTCTGCTGTATCACTTGAGTCCGCACGTGCAGCTGTTTCCAGAGCGCCTGCTGCTCAATGCCCTGCTTCACCAGCACGCCACATGGTTTGCACCTGCAGCGGCCGTAGGAGCGCCCGCTGCTTCATACCTTGCCGCACCAGCATGCCACTCAGCACGCCGTGTGGTTTGCACTCTGACAGCCTTCAGAGCTCCCGCCGTCTTGCATCTTGAAAGCACTGCTGGGGTATCCTGGAAGCACTGCTGGCATATCCTGAAAGTATTGCTGGCATATCCTTGTTGGCGACCCTCTCAGTTCTTCAGTCCGTGCTTGTCTGAGTCTTCTGGGGCCGTAGGGTGCCGCTGCTGCTGGTGAGGGGGTCACCTCTGTGTTGCTGTGGGCCTCTATTGGAGCGTCTCTGCATCGCACTGCGCTGCCACGCACCACTTTATGAACGCTTGTCTCGTCCCTTGCACCGACTGCTTGTGGCCTCCTTTTCGCTTCTTGCGCAGATTCTTGATGACGGGAGGGTGACCGATGGACAGGTGCGCGGGCATGTGCGGGCGCGTTTTTGGTCCTGGGCCATGCAGTCACTGCCACCCCATCATGACTATCAGATGCCACAGCAGTGGGCACATGTTTGGTCCTGGGCCGGTCGTGCAGCTATTGCCACCCCATGACAACTATCAGATGCCACAGCTGCAGCAGCGGCAGCAGCAGCTGCAGCAGTGCCCATCATGGTGGCAGCACCAGCAAAGCTGTCTTGCTGTGGTGGCCGGCGAGCTGACCCCACAGTACCTCCTTGTACTTTGGTGCCCCTTAAACACTCGCTACTTATGTTTGTGTCATCAACCCATTGCTGTCATGAGTACGCTGCCCTCACAGTCATAAGACCGTGTGAGTCCCAAACACCCAAAACTCCTGGCCAGAAGACAGACAAGTGAGCTTTCTCAGAGCACAGTTCAATTGACCCTAACTCCCCTTGGGTGCCTTACTCTTCAGCTAAACCACTGCCTGGGAAGGTGCAAGGAGAGCATCGCCTTACACATCCAGTGGCACACCTTTGTGAGCTACACCACCCTCTCAAAGTATCTGCACCCCTTAGCCCTCTTTCTAGACCCTAGCACTTCTTACATGCCCCTCCCTCACACTCGCTATGCACCTATCCCATGCACTTCTTACACGCCCCTCCCTCACACTCGCTATGCACCTATCCCTTGCACTCATACACCTCTTAGGTGCCTCTGACCATTCCCTCATGCATGCACGCTTGTTTGCTGCTGCTGTGTCATTTTGCGAGCATCATGAGCACACCGATACTTCCTCAATCCCCCATTGCCCAACCTTCTGGTCGATCGCCCTTGCCCTTCCTGCATACACTGCACCCCCCCTCTCACGCACACACAAGCACACAACATAACACTCACACACGCTTGCTGCTGCAGGGCCGTCTGGTAAGCTTCAAAAATGCCATCATCATCATGACCTCCAACCTGGGTAGCGCTGAGATGTACCGCGAGCACAGCGCGGCGGTGGCGCGGCGCAAGCAGCAGCAGCTGGCGGCGCACCAGGATGTGAGCCCTGAGAGCCTGGAGGTGGTGGACAAGGAGCGCATGAAGGAGGTGGTCATGGAGCAGGTGCGTGGTCATGCCGGCACGCGTGTGCGTTGGCATGAGCTTGTGCATGTGCATGTGCTGAGGGGTAAGGTGGACACTAGCGTGTGAAACCTGAACCCTTGCCTGTGTGCGCACAGGCACAATTTGCAGGCTGCTGCTCAGCATCCTCATCTTAGCATCACCATTGTTAAGCAGGACCAGAAGAAGATTATTTGCTGCAACCATTATGGGGGGGGCTGGGCCTTTCAGACCTCGAGGTCATTTCTATGCACCCACTGATCTATGCACCCGCTAATTGTCAGCCAACTCCACCATCGCTGCCGCCGCTGCAGGTCCGAAAGCACTTCCGACCAGAGTTTGTCAACAGGGTGGATGAGTTCATCATCTTCGAGCCCCTCAAGTGAGCTCAAAGAGGACATGCGTTTGCCCACCTGAACATGCGTGTGCGTGTGTGCGCGCATGCATTTTGTGTGCATGTGTGCTTCGCACCACAGCCACAGTGCAACAGGAGGCCCTGTGCGGCTCCCCAGACTAAAGAAGGAGTGCAGAGGAAGCTGCAGAGTCCACCATAGCCTCCTCTGTGCCTCACGCATCCATCTGAAGAGCCCCATGCATGCTTTGTCCCTATTTGTTCGGCCATTCTCATTTCAGACTGAACGCTCTCGGACAGAGTGCATGACAGATTGAGCGCATCGGACTCTGTGCATCTTTCTGTGGCTGAGAGCACTGCGCTCTGAGGCAACTGCTGCACTCATCTGCACCGCCTCACTCTCATTTGCACCACCTGAGTAGAGCTGAGTACACACCTGCCCTCGTGTTTCCTGCGTACAGGGTCGACCAGATGACACACATCGTGAACCTGAGGCTGCGGGGCGTGGTGTCTCGCCTTGCTGAGAAGCGCATTCGTTTGGTGAGACGTGCAGCCTCGCCTGCAGCGCTCATGCGTAAACATGCTGGTAGCTAGGTGGCTCGGTAAATCGCTTTGGTGCGTGCCTATCCAGAGGCAAGCGTGCCTTCTCCCTGTTCAGCACCCCACTGGCCCCTTCCGCCACAGTTCTTACTTTTCATGGCCGCGCCATCCTCTGTAGGCATTCTTAGGGGCTGAGTGCTGCTCCCCTCAAAATGTGAGGGCCTCAGGCTCAACCCATCTCTAAGTGCTGAAGCATAGGATGTGCAGCTCTGTTATGGTGACCCGCACCTTGGCTATATTTCTGGAGTGCACCCAAGCATTGGGACTCCTTAACACGTATGCAGTGACATGTGCGCGCGCGCACACACACACATGCACACACAGCCCAGCATGCACATCCTTGAGCGCACCGCCCCCGCCGCACATCCCATGCCTTGCATGCAGGCCATGACCCCAGCTGCGGTCAACTCCCTGGCAGTGCGCGGCTTTGACCCTATCTTTGGAGGCCGGCCCGTGAAGCGCGTGATCCAGCGGGAGCTGGAGACACCCCTCGCACGCGCACTGCTGGGCGCGGAGTTCCAGGTGTGTGTGGGTGTTTGTGTATGAGTGTGTGTGTGTGTGTGCAATCCCGCTTGTGCATGTGTGCATGCGCGCGTGTGTGTGCGCTTGGGGGTGCAGTGAGGACATGCACGATGAGGAAGGTGCTGCGTGTGCGCATGTGCGTGAACTGAGGGCGCGTGCCTCTGGGTTTGCTGCATGCGGTGCTGTACGGACAGAGTTTGTGCGGTGAGGGGTGTGCCGCAGTATATGCAGCTAAGCTTTGAACAGAGGCATGCAAGCTGGCAAGACTGCCTGCCTGCATGCATGCATGCGTGCATGAATGGATGCACACTTACATACCTGAGCACGTGCATGCGGGCATCCATGTCCGTACATGCCTGTGGATGTGGAAGTGCTTTTTGACCTACTCCATGCCCATAGGTTCTCTGCTCAGGTATCACCACACCTGCACGAGTGTAAGCAAACAAGCATGCACACTTTTCAGGTTCATCATACAATGGGGACACCACTCCGGTGGCATGCTTGCACATGTACAGGAGGAGGACGCCATCGTGGTCGGCTTGAACGCCTCCGACCAGCTCACCTTTGTGCGCGTGCCGCAAGGGGCCACGCACTCGGGCGCGAAAGCACTTGAGGCGGCTATGGCCACCGCATGCAAAGGTGCAGCTACTGCGCACGTGTGCTTCATAGGGCTGTCGTTGTCCAATGTGATAGCGGCTGCAACATGTTCATGCGCAGTTCCTGTGCATGTCTGCCAGCGGGGGGCTGCGGCATTCGTGTGTGATGTCCCTACGCCAATGCACGGGTTGTGGGCGCATGGTGTGCGGTTACTGCGCTTCTGCTTGAGTGGGGCCGCTTTGCTGTGATCAAGAAAGAGGGTGAATGATGGCGATGGGCAACCCAGCAAAGTTGATCCTCCCCTTTCCCAAACACACACGCACTCACCGCCATCTCCCTGAAGTGGCAGCCGTTTGCCGTGCCCCAGAGAGCGTGCGCCTTTGCTGTGTGCTGCCTCTCCCCAATTTGTGTGGAATTATTTTTGGTCCAACAAGAGAGAACAGCATATGCTTGGTCTGGCAATGTTGCACATCCCCTCCGCTTCGATGTTGCTTTGATGTTGCTTTGCTGCACGCAGGGTCTTGCACGAATCGCCTGTAACTTGATGTGCGTGTACACTGTCACACTCTCCTGCGTGTGCAGGTCATGAGGAGAAGCAGAGCGTGAGCAAGCCGAGCAGCGGAGGGGACGAGGGTCAGGCCAACGGCGCTATCAAGCCTGCAACCCACCAGAAAGGCGGGAAGGGTGGGCAAAAGGGCAAGCAGGGCCCCGGCAGCAAGGAGGTGAAAGTGGAGGGCGCAGATGCTGGCGCAAACGGCGGCTCAGTTGCAGCAGAAGGTGAGGAATAGGTAGCCGGTGCAACAAGCAAACAGCAGCCTGTGCTGCATCACACACTGCTGTTGTATGGATTTTGTATAGGTTGCTGTATAGTGGGGCAGAGGGGGAAAGTGTGTGAGGGAGGTCTTTTTCAGGAGCTCCAGTTTAAAAGCTGCCCTCTAGCCGACGAGTGCTGGCGATGGAGCGGGCACCTGCAAGTTCTCCCCTTGAATCATTTTATGGGGTTCAATCGGTCCAGGCTCCATCCGTCTAGAGCATTGCTCCTCTGTCATCACTGGCAACTTGCCCCCCCCTCCGAGTGTCATCACTGGCGTGTCATCACTGGCAACATGCCCTCCCTTCTGTGTGTCATCACTGGCAACTTGCCCTCCCTTCTGCGGGTCATCACTGGCAACATGCCCTCCCATCTGCAGGTCATCACTGGCAACATGCCCTCCCTTCTGCGTGTCATCACTGGCAACATGCACCCTTTTGCGTGTCATCACTGGCATCTTGCCCCCCCTTCTGCGTGCCTCTGATGCAGGGGACGGCAGCAAAGATGCTGGAGGTGCAGCGCAGGCGATGCCCAACATGGGCGCCCGGCCCCTCAAGTTTGACCCCTTGGTATGGCGTGCAGTGCCCTCAGGCCGCATGCGCAAGCTGTGTTGGCGCTTGTAAGGCTGCTGCTGCTGCTGCTGCTGCTTCTGCTATGGTGGCACGCCCAGTATCGTGGCAGGATTGCCCGGCCAGGCTGTACCACGTGCTGTGTGGACTTCTTTTTGCAGAGGCTGCTGTGCATTGGCGCTCCTGCTCTGTTGCGCATCGGCGCTCCTGCTGCCCTGGGAGTAAGGCCACGACGCACGTACCCCTGCAGCACACACAACTCCTGGGGATCCCTGGGCATTTGTTAGCACATGCCCTCTCTGGGCGTGGGCCTGCCGCACCGGCTGGTGGGATGCACCGGCACATGAAGCACATGTTGTGGCAAATGTGGGCTCCTGCTGCTTACCCTTAAGCACGCACAATCAAAAACATGTGGACGTAAAGGATACAGACGCATGTGCACGCACACAAACACACCACCCAGGATGCATGCCTTTCCATGCCTTCCTTACATTGTGTGTATGTGCCTGCGTCTCCTAACATTGTGTGTGCCTGCGCAGAAGAAGATCAGCGCCATGGCCACAAGCGGCGAGGACATAACCAAGGATGGCCACGCCGCGCGCGCTGACCCGGACTCCCTGCCAGCCTCCTCCGGCTAGGCCATATGTGTGGCCAAGGCATGTGCTCACACACGTGTGTGTGTGTGTGTGTGCACTCCTCTCATGCTCCACTGGGTGCCCTCTGGAGGTCATGCTGGACAGGCAGAGATCCATGGAAGCGGGTACAGACCAGTTGCAGGCTTGAATGTGCTGACTAGCAACACAACACACAAAAAGACACTCTGATGGAGCCATGGCAACTTGGTGGCACCACGGTTCACTCGTGTGGATGTGTTGGTGATGTACACAAGATCCACATTGGATGACATGGACTCTGTTGGCGGGGATACCCTGTGATGCGCCAAGCTGCACCTGCAGTGCAGTGGCCGCCTCCATACGTGTTGCTGGCATGCTGGCTTGTCCTCCACACCACAGGGGCCATGCTGTGCGGCTTCATACTAGTTGTGTTGCCGCTTTTGCAATTTTTGTGTGGCTCCGCGAGCGAGCTGACCAATAGCGCAGCAGACTGTGTGCTCAGACACACACACACCAAAGGGCAGCATGAGATCGTGGGATTGACTGGAAATTGATTTTTATGACGCCCGCTGGACGACATCAACTTGATGCCTTGTGGGACATTGCTACAGGAAGCGGTTGGTAGTCGTTCCTCATCCTGCTCGCTCGCGTGCCTTCTCTCTGGTGCAACACTACCCTTGCTGATACTCGACTGCTCTTCATCATTTTTTCTTATGAGTCCCCCTTGGAGTCAACGGTTGCAATACGCTGTGAATGGTTGTGGAAATGTGTTAACATTAATGTGCATGTTTGGGGGGGCATAATTCGCTCAACCTTCAACTTGATGGCTAGACATGTGTCTGGTGAGCACCAGTAAAAAAAGAGACACAAAGAAGATCAATGTTTTTTATATCAATGCGTCATCAATTTCATCTCAAAGTTCTTGCATACCTTTCCTGTTTCACCATGTCTTTTGCTGACCCTTTATTGCCAACCCTTCATTTCAAGGTTACAAGGTAGGGTTTAACGCCAGCCTGGCCGTTAGGCTCATTGCCAAACAAACAAGTCCATGATGTGTGAAAGGAAACAAAAAAGTATGTAGGTAGTGAAACACGACCGTAGTGTTAGCAATGTGACATCGCTTTCGAGAAAATTTAACAACAAATCATCATTAAAATCAGCAAGGATCTGGCACTGAAGCTCCCCAGCAACATGGCCCCAGATTGACTTACCATCCGAATCTCCAAGCCGCACCAAAATCCCACATGCACTCGGACCATAAATTGGGTTATGCCAGCTTAGTCGTTGAACGAAAAAAACTGGGTTCTACTCTTATTACTAGAGTCTGCTTCTGCACGTCCATAAAGGTATTAGTAACGCTTTCTAGAGCATGTCCAAAATCTCTCTCCAAATGAAGCGCAATATCATATTGCAATGATCTTCCATTGCTGCACAGGCACCCTTCTTAATCAGAAACACGCTGTCCCCTTTGCCCACCAGCCTTCAGTGTCCACTCTGTCAGCAAGCAGATAGTGCTCTTCATATTCTCTCAGGGTTTCAACATGCAATTATCTTGGGTATGATTATCGAGCGCCATAATGTTACCTGCCGCAGGCTCATAATGAAAGCCATCATGATGATCAGCAATGGTTCTCTTGCTAGTTGCTTTGTCCATTCGGATGCCGGCAGCACTAACGGTTTGGCTCTATAAAAACTTATGATTCCTGAGCATGCTAATAACAGGGCAATAGCCTAGTGTGGGGAGTACCCAGCTGGCTTTTTGATGCTCCGAGCATCAAACGAGTCGTTTATCCGCCAGAGATAGACTCACCTTCAGTCGCCCTGATGCCATTTTGATCACTCTCTTACCTACTTAACACCTCAAATCGCCAAACACTCCTCATTTGGACCAACATAAAGCCTAAGCCCAAGCCTGAGAAACTACCTGATTGACCTTTGATTTCCATCAACTCAACCCACAGCTGGACATCCAGCCCACGGGGCATTGCGAGTACTGGGTCCATGAAGTTTGTCTCATGGACCATACAAACCAGAATGCACAACCTAACGAGCAAAATCTCAGCCCATAAGCTACTCTACTATCCTTGCTGCATGCGTCTACGGAACAGATGGGAAGTGCAAAGGCATGCTCATACCCGAACGCCTACAAATTCTCCATCAAAAATACAACGAAACAAAGAGCACAGGCCTTCACTACAACGTCAGCACTCCACTACAGAGCTTTGCTTCTGAGTTGGTTGGACTGTTTGTTCGCAAAGCCAGGGCCGCCAAGCAATTCGATAGCAAAAAGATCCTTCCATTGTATCCTCCCTCCCCATGTCATAGAGGCCTTCAAACATTGCGCAGCTGTGACCCAAGAGAAAATGGCCTCACCCCAGGACTTCAATCCAGACCTCCCACACTACTGGAGCAGCCACCCACGTGACACTATATTTGGTGCCTTCACTGATTTTTTCTCCTCCTCTTTCTCTGGCTTCTCTATTTGTCATCCCATCTATGACAATGATATCATGCACTTGACCTTAAGGCTAAGGGAGGCTGGTGCCTCTGTAGTTAATTCCTAGTCTCGGTGCCCTTAGGAGGTCCCTTCTCTTTGCTTTCCTTGGTGCGAGCTCTTAGCCGTAGTGGTAGCTGAGCCTGAGCCGGCCTGCCCGTGGGCCAACTGTTAGCCCAAGCCTGAGCTGTCCTCGTAGCCTTGGGGGCGTCATCTTAGCTAGTTGGCTTCTCTGGCAGTTCTCCTTTTCCTGGCGTTTTTCAGCTCTTCTGCCTTGCCTGCCTTAAGGACATTGCTGTGTCCGCTCGCGTCTTGTAACAAACAAACAAACCTTAAGGCACGCCAATTACTCTGCCATTAACAGTCCCCATGATATACCCACAGCAACCTTCATGCTCCTCCCCTGCTGGGGCAGATCCATGAGCACATATGCATACATGGCATTATACAACCAGTTCAACCACATGTGTAGCCTAATGGGAGCCATCTCATCACAAAACCTTCAGTACGCTGATACTCCATTCTGGAATGATTCTCGCACCCCTCTCCCAAAGCACCACAGGGACCTGCAGATCATTGCAGTCTGGAACACACAAGCCAGGCTGAACTTAAACAACCGCAACCCCGAGTGGCTCAATCACCTGGCACAGAGCATCCCTGAGGCTAAATGGAACACAACCAGAGTGAGCAACGACGCTCGTATCCATATGCTCCCACTTGCATCACCTCCAGGCTTAAACAAACTCAAGAGATTACAGCCTGACCACCTCCTAGTTGCTAAGCGCCACAACCACGACACATCACTGCACCTTAGTCAAACGACAAGTACACAAATACAAGACAAATCAAGCCTTCATCTGGCCCTAAAAGTAGCGGACTGGAAGAAGATTGCCTACACAGATGGGAGCTGCATCCGTCATGATCACCAGCAGATCATTGGAGCAGGCGTCTACATACCTGTCACCGACAGAATTCATCACGTGAATCCCAATGGCTCCAATATTACTAAAAGTCCATAGGGCTGAGCTTGCAGGCATTGCTGCAGCCGTTACTCATGACTACTTTCTGATAGCTACCAACAACTCAATGAGACAAATTAGAAAACAGATCAGGTACCCAGAATTACGCACCTACCACATCCACCACACCCTCTTAGAGACAATCATCAAAGCAATCCGCAACTCTGCGACACTCTCCATCAAATTCCTTAAAGTAAAAGCCCACACCGGCATTATTGGTAATGAGCGCGCTGATCAGATAGCAAAGCATGTGGCCAAAGATCCTGAAGCTGCCGACACTGGTATAAAGATGGCAGGGCATGAAGGTAACCCTTTTCACAACATCATTTGGCTTGCAACCACCACGGATGATCCAAATACACTATGTCCTATAATTGACAACGGTTATCAATCCCAACCCTACCTACCCCATATGCGCTACCTTTCCAACAAACGCGACGCGCTGCAAGCACACGTGCATAAGGTCCACAAACTAGACAACGCACAAACTGATACCAGCTACAACACCTACTACCAGAACTTAATCGAGAATAAGAGTGCCCACAGCAAAATCAGTAATGCTTTCTGGTCTATATCTGGCATCTCTCACAAGGAAAAAGAGACAGCGATTAAATACGATCTACAACCAAAACACGCTGTCCGTTTCAAGCAGTCCAACAGCCTTAGTTGCCCCATCTGCTCCTGCCAAGACAGTGCACTTCACATCCTCTCAGGGTGCCAGCATCCCATCATTAAAAATATGGTGACCAAACGCCACAGTATTGCAGGCAGACTTATAACAAAAGCCATAAGTAAAGGTTCCCTAGGATCCTGTCTTGTATCCACAGATGTGGGCAGTGCTGACAAGAATTGTACGCAGAGTCTCTAGATACCTGTGACAGCAGAATCCAAGGCTCCTCCGGCTCGGATTTTTGCTAAAGACCACCGAATCGAAGAGGCAGATTCATTTCTCGCCCTGAATCAAAAGAAAACATACAATATAA
>LKMJ01004169.1_pt1 | contig 13564 bp, 10 predicted proteins | sample 643391 | NCBI WGS metagenome assembly LKMJ01 (sample SAMN04112250, study PRJNA286221) | soda lake metagenome | biome: soda lake; feature: Kulunda Steppe; material: water; isolation source: sample PL-Br10 brine of Picturesque Lake | place: Russia: Kulunda steppe | collected 2010-07
CTCTCATCCTTACTCAGACCCAACCAGGCTCGTGTTGCATGGGGACGCCAGGCCCCTGGCCGGGCGGCCAGCGCCTCTGAGGAGTGCTCCAGGCTCCAGGGAGGAAGGTTACAATTAATTGAAGAGAGAGATCCAGTCACAACAACAAATATCAACCAACCAACTAACTGCAAATGGATAGTGACACTGATTTGGCAATGACACTAATCTGGCATGACAGGGCCTGCCCAAGTCTACTTGTGAGATGAGACAAGGTGTTATTGACTCAATGCTTTCGAAAAGCATCTCAAATCATGTCAGCCTTTTTGATCTTCCATAAAGATGGAAGCCTCGTCTCAGAGTATTTTTGCTTGGTATGTGAGATCTCCTGACTCGGTGCTTCTCGGTATCTCCATCTCGTGAACAACATGAATTCCATTGCCTTTTCGTATGACTGCTTGATTTACAATTGCACACCAAGTGGCTTCATTCCCGTTGTAGGCCCACATGTTATAACAAGTTCGAACTTCCAATCAAGAAACAGAATTATCCCACTTGCCTTCACGACAAGTTGTCTTGTGCCCCTGCTTTGCTCTTGTTCTCAACTAACTACCGTTGTTAGTTGAGAACAAGAGTTAGTTGTTGACCATTTTACCTAGTCATCTACATGCAATTGTCAGACGTAGATCGGAAAAATTGCACAGTACTGATACACCAAGAGACTCTCGACTTGTAGCAAATAAGAAAAGAAAGAAGAGAAAACGACGCAGGCCCTACCCCCGGGGGGGCGAACAGCCCCCTGCATCAATCACAGAAATGGAGTTATAACCCCTGTAATCACAGGGGTCACAATGCAGCATAAGTCTGCTGGTAGCATTGCACTAATTTGGCGTATTTTGAAAACTGTACATAATCTGAGGTCATCCTCGTTCATCTTATATTTAGTCTTTGGGCCTGGCTGAACTTCCGAAGTCTGATGGAGTCCATCAGAAATGAAACACCTTGAGCTTTGATTGCAATGAGTGACAGGACCATTTCCTCAAATGGTCACCTTGTAAAACTGCCTGAAGTGTTGTACTGGAGATAGCAGCTAGTTCAATCTGAATGCCAAGCTGGGCATGCCATGACTCACTGTTTTGGAAACACAGAAACAATATAAAGGCAATTAAAGCACTCATAAAGGCAATTAAAGCACTCCCTAAATCAATGCAGGAAAAGGGGCCACTTACGGCCAAGGCACCATGTGATCCCTCCACCTCCAAGGAGTCCAAAAGGGCGTGATTGGCGCAATATGGCAAAGCATGATCAAGAACGCGCTCAATCACAATTAAACAATCCTGCAAGAGATAGGCTCATAAATGCTAGAATGACAGAATACAAGTCTTGAAGATGACCAAGGGTCATGAGAGCCTCGGAGTGCTCTCAATGTGTGTAGATGCTAATTGACAAGAATTACTGCCAAGTACGCACCGACTATTCTCATATAGCTTGTGTATTTGTGTCCTAGTCACAACTGCTTGCGTACCTGGTATCAGTATCTGGTATCATCACAGAAGAAACATTGAATGCTTTAGTGTGCTTAGATTAATTTGGTGTGCAAAGCATGGTTAGACTCATGGGCCCATCACATCTTTAGAATAGAGAGCTGCAATTACATACTAGTCTGCAACCAAGAACCAGGATAGGAGCATTTGCACTTAACTGCATATTCATTCCAAGTGCTCTGCGTGCAGCTATGAGGCAGCGGATGCAGATAGGGCTTGGAACTCTGCTGCGGACCTGGAGCTCCAGCGTGGTAAGCCAGCAAGATCAGCAGCCGCGTTCCACAGCGCCTCTCCCCTTCCATCATGCACAGCAGCCAGGGCCTGCATGTGCGTGCGCCATCTCAGTCCAGCTCAGCTCAAATCGGGCTTTCAATAATGACAGCTCAATGATGACAGCGCAAAGCGAGCTCTCAATGATGACAGCTCTGCTCAAACAAACTCTCATCGATGACAGCTCAAAGCGAGCTCTCGACGATGACAGCTCTGCTCAAACAAGCTCTCATCAATGACAGCTCAAAGCGGGCTCTCAATAATGACAGGGGCCTCGTTTTTCTTGCGATAGGCTCACCTCCGCACCGATGAGGGTTGCAGCTATCTTGGAGGCTTGCGCTCCGTCAGAGGCCCGTCTAAGGGGCCAGTCCATGAGGCACCAGGGCGCAGCCATGACCTCAAGAGGGGCCTGCACAATCGAACAAAAACCCTGTCATGGATCAGATGGGCAGTCCATTGCTGTCATGGATCGTATGGGCCGGTCATGGATCGGATGAGCAGTCAATTACTTTGCCCTCCTCCACCATGGATGTCTCGAGATTTTCTAATTCACTTGAGTGTCAGCCTCATTGGAACTGATGTGCATGGCAGCTCTTGCTCATTACGTGCTGCGGGGGTGTATCTATGCAAGAGCACGCACTGTATCTGTGCAAGGGCACCACTTGTTTGCCCCAAGCCAAGGACAGAGGAAGAAGGACAGGTGCCTCAGTGCCTCACCTACGCACAGCAGCTTGTGTTGCTGATTCATGGCCAAATGGCCAAATGTACTGCCAGCTCCAGGGATCGACTGTGGGCAGCCTGAGTCTAGTCGTCATGAACGCCGTTGGTCCAGGGGAAGTCAGTCCCCTTGGGGCATACATTTCCTGGTGATGCTCGGCACAAATGTTTCCTGGTGATGCTTCGCGCCCCCATCCCCCACTCCCGCATTCTGACGCCTACAGTGGGTCCCCGGCTTGTATTAATCATCCCAAGACTGGCCATCATTTGTGTGGCCATGGACACGTGAAGCAGCACCCTCACTTCACTCCTCCCAGACCTCCCGTCCTAGCCCTTGCCCACCCACCTGCGTGATGACGGGCGATGCAAACAGCCCACGAGCCCAATAGGATCCCGACCCAGCACAAGCATCAGCCACCGCATGCACTGTTGTGGCGCAGGCGTCGCCGGGGGGTGCAGCCACAGCCCGCATCACGTGGCTGCCTGGGGGCCGCCCTAGGATCCTACTTGTGCTCCACAGGCCCGAGTGCACGAGCCCAGGGTCAGCGCATAGCGCGCGCAGCGGCTGCAAAATGCAAGGCCAGGGACAGGTGTTTGTTGGCTTCTGGGTGGGCGCACACACACAGATGCACGCACGGCACGCACATGCGCACACGAGGTGCTCACATTTGGTACGCACACATGGCACACACCCACACACGCACACACCGGGTACACACTTCTGTCAAGGTTGCCCAAGCTGGGAGGTGGCGAGGGGTGCTCCCGCAGGCATGCCGGCTTGCACGTGCATTGGTTCACTGCCTTTGGATGCTTTAGCACCGAGGTGGATGGCATGCAACATGCAGAGCACACAAAAACACGTACATGTGTCCCCAGGCATCCCCAGGCGGGTGAGTCTTATTCAATTAGCTCCGAACCAAGTCAATGCCGACCTGGCAACTGGCAGCATGCATTAAGGAGAGGGCCACTGGCACAGTCGGCATGCAGGCTTCCTGTGGCCCCACACTGTGGGCACTGCTGGTCATCCTCCCCCCGCTCCCCATTGGCTTCTTTTGCCCGCGTTCCTCAGGTGGAGGGGTTGTACGGTGCCTTTAGGCCCCGGGTAAGGTAACCTCTTCTCCTTAACTGATGTAGGGGGTGTTGTAATTCCTAGGTCAGTCAGTAGCTCTAGTAGCTTTTTCTTTTTTGAAGCCCTTGCATTCTAGAGCGCTTTCACACGCACTTGAATTCTGACATGCCCCCATCCATCACAGGGCTGTCATGGCACCCACTGTGTGGACTGTGTGGGCTGTCATGGCACCCACTGTGTGGACTGTGAGGGCTGTCATGGCACCCACTGTGTGGACTGTGTGGACTGTCATGGCACCCACTGTGTGGACTGTGAGGGCTGTCATGGCACCCACTGTGTGGACTGTGTGGACTGTCATGGCACCCACTGTGTGGACTGTCATGGCACCCACTGTGTGGACTGTGTGGACTGTGTGGGCTGTCATGGCACCCACTGTGTGGACTGTCATGGCACCCACTGTGTGGACTGTCATGGCACCCACTGTGTGGACTGTGGACTGTGTGGACTGTGTGGACTGTCATGGCACCCACTGTGTGGGCTGTCATGGCACCCACTGTGTGGACTGTCATGGCACCCACTGTGTGGACTGTGTGGACTGTCATGGCACCCACTGTGTGGGCTGTCATGGCACCCACTGTGGGCTGTCATGGCACCCACTGTGGGCTGTCATGGCACCCACTGTGGGCTGTCATGGCACCCACTGTGTGGACTGTGAGGCCCTCCTGGTCTTGCTGGCCACCTTGTTCACGTTCCAAGCCATCCTCCTTGTTTGTGCTGCCGCTGATGCTGGTGTTGCTGCTCGTTGGATGTGGCTTTGTGTCACCAGGCGCCAAGTCATGCGCCTGCCTGGCCAGCTGGTCCAGCATGAGCATCAGCACGACGGCGGCATGCTTGCAGTTGCGGTAGTCCCCTCCACTGCTATCCCCTGACCAGTCTGTGAGGAAGTGTTGAGGGTCGCGCGGCAATGCTGACCACCTGCAGCAGCAGCAGCAGCAGCAGCAGCAGCAGCGGGGTGTCCCAGGACACGTTCACCCAAGAGCAACCAGGGGTCAAAGATAATGTTGGTTGCTGGACTTACGATCCAGGCAACAAAGCGCGCCGTGGCACAGCTGGTTTCCAGATCAACACAGGGCATGCTTGCTCGAGCTCACGTCCCTTTTCGCTGTACACTTTAACTGATGCTTCTTCACAACCTAAGCCCTTCCACTGAGCGCACAGCCAAGGCAGAGGGAAGAGCGCAGCATGCCACTGGAGCTAGCACACACTGTGGACGGCACGTGTCTTAAGCACAAAGACACAGTTATGGTGCACGAGCAAAGAGGAGGCTTGGACAGGCACAAACAAACAGGCCCCCGCCACAATGCAAGGCCTGGCGCCATGCTGCCGAGCTGCATGTGACACTTGGTCTATCTGGACGCAAAACTGTTTGATGAGTCTCAACCCTGAGACATGCAAGACACATGCGTTGTTGGGTTGGTTCAGCACCAACAAAGGTTTCCCGGACCTGTGCATCACCGACGCCACGTTCACAATCCGAGCATCTCCATCCTCATGTGCCGCAGCAGCTAAAGCAGGAGCCAAGCGGCGGGTGAGGGTGTAGGGTCCAAGGAAGTTCACCTATGACCGCACATGCCGGCTGGCACAAGTGTGCTTGCGCAAGTGCACGGCTTTCCAGCTGTTTCTTTGTGCACTCCAGACCTCCGTCAATGGGGCCACGTCATTCAATGCAGCATGGCATCAAAGGCAGGCGACCAGTTGTGCCTGGCTTGTTTTTCTGCATCTAAACCTGCAACTGCTGCTGCATCTGTGATGATAAAACTTGATGATAAAACTCAGAGAAGCTATGGCGGACCTGTGGCAGGCCTGCCACCCCTTGCTCAGTCCACCACGGGGCGATCCCCATGAAGTTGGCGCCGGCGTTGTTCACCAGCGCATGTAGCTTTTGTGGCCCCTGCAAAAACGCACAGCACGATTGCGTGCCAAGGATTTGAGGATGACTCGATACACCTCAACGCCCCTTGATGATGATGATGATGATGATGATGACGATGATGATGGTGATGGTAATGATGGTAATGATGGTGATGATGATGATAATGATGGTGGTGATGGTGATGATGATATGATGATGATGCACGGGGGCAATACTTTGTGCAACACCCCCCCCCATCCCCCGGGTTGGTGGCGCTTTTTGGCTAAAAAGACCCCATTCTGGCCTGGAAGGATGCAGGATTTAGGGCTTACAAAGCTTGTGCTAGCTGACTAGGCCGCTTTACGCCTGGGACTACCCGGCCTGCGACCCCCACATACTTGACCCTGGCACCTCTTGTAGGCACCAGGTGAGACACTATAGGCACCAGGTGAGACCTCTTGTAGGCACCAGGTGAGACAGCTCTTGTAGGCAACAGGTGAGACGCTGTAGGCACCAGGTGAGACACTGTAGGCACCAGGTGAGACCTCTTGTAGGCACCAGGTGAGACGCTGTAGGCACCAGGTGAGACAGCTCTTGTAGGCACCCGGTGAGACAGCTGCAGCTGCGCAAGCCTGTGTGAGTGGCTCAAGTGTGAGCCCCTCAAGTGTGAGCTCCTCAAGAGTGGGTCCTGCACAGTCAAAACTGACTGGCCTGGTGAAAGAGCGACGAGTGCAACCCCTCACCTTGGCTTCCCACTTATCACAGAAATGATGGACTGACGACAGGGACCCTGATTATGCACAGGAGGCAGGGGGGGGGGTTTGAGACATTGCCAGGGTGTGTCGGGCATTTTTCAGGGCCATGGGTTGAATGTACGTGGAGTGGCTTTGGAAAGCACGAATTAGCTCCCACATTGGGCTGTCCACCACTCCTGCTACTCAAAAGCTAGGATGCTGCCTTACCTAGGTCAAGCTGTAGCGCTGTCACCTTTGAACTGCGTATGCACAAGAGCGGCAGAGGAAGCATGAATGTCAGCTCTGCACGCCTAGTATCACAAGACTCCTGAGCCACTTTGAACCAAAACAAGACGTAATCTTGCATGAATGGACATCCCATGAGAGAGCACACAATTCTTGATCAACGCAACAAACAGTCTCCCTTCACAAACTGCTCCCCACGCAGCAAAGCACAGGACATGCACTTGACTGCCCGTATATCCAAGCTAGACCACACAGTCCGTGCTGCTGCTAGCTGCAAATTTGCTGTATATGCCTGCAGCGCACCTGGCAAACTCCTGGCGGATGTGCCCCGCTGCAGCCGCGGCCGCCCGCTCATCCTTGTCTGCAATAGTGATGTGCGCCCCCATGCTTGCCAAGAGCCTTGCATCAGCTAGGCCCAGGCCACGTGCCCCTCCTGCTCATTGCACACAGCAGGTATGAGCTGTCGGCCTCAGCATTCGGCGATTTGTTACATGTGATAAGTATGTCAGCGCAATGCAAAAGCTCAATGCCAAGCTGTACAGTGAACGCATCATGTCGCAGTATGCATGCACATGTGCCTCGGATATGCCGAGTCCAAGCACAAAGCTTTGTCTGCGGCATTCTTAGCAAGCTGACAGCTGCAGCAAGTAGAAACAGATGTGAAACAGATCAGGCCGGTATAGAAGTAGATGGAGCAGATCAGACTGGCGTAGAAATAAATGTGATACAACTGCATGCAGTTTAGGGAATCCACTACAATTGTGCGCTTGTATAAAGAAGCTTGGGTTCCATTTTTAACGCCGGCGTTACACATGGCGCCATGTGCGCCTTTCACAAGCAAGTCTCAAGCATTCCAAACGTGACAAAGTCTGCATCAAGCCTCTGAGTACTTGGCAGTGCCAATCCATGTTTCCACCTGTGATTAGGACCTGTTTCCCTTGCATAGGGCCCTTTAAACTCAGCCCGAATGGAATCTTGGTGGCCATGCTCATTTAATTTGATTTGATAAAGAATATAATCGTATGCTGTGAGAGGAATTTCCCTTTAATGAAGCCCCTGAGCGAAAACAAAATCATCAATGCTTTGCCGTAAAAATTCGTGAATAATATATGTAAGCAAATTTGAAACATGCGTGTATGTGCTGTCATGATGGCAATATGGAAGCCCTAGTCTCCAACTTGCAGTTTACTGCACTGCCTTCACAGCTGGTCTATATGGCCCAAGCTCAAGAATCTCATATGTAGTGGGTGGATGTTCCAAAATTAAGCCTGCTTTTCACTCCGGTGCTACCCATCTTTTCTCTCTGTCTGATGCAACCAGCGGTCTTTCCTTCAAATACTCTGATATTCTGAATCTAGAAGAAGATTATGCCCAAATCATGCTTCAAACTTTGGTCTTTTCCTGGTTGTGCAGGCCTATGGGCCCAAATTGAGGCGAAGCTGGACAGTCTGTCAGCACAGGGCCAAGCATCCCACCACTTCCCAATCCGCCATGCCCCTTCCATCTTGGCTAGGGGGAGGCAGCAGCAGCATTCTATCCTCTTCTATGAGGCGCTTCCTTAAGTTTGTCCTCAAGCGCCAAATCGGACGTTACTTGCAGGTGTGTGTGCGCAGCAAGCACCCTCGCTTGGAACGTTCCCATGGAATGGCCGAGTCAAGTTTTAATCAGTCCAAGCATTTGCCTTATTAATACATGGCCTATCCCTTGTTTTATTCCTGGCTCCCACACAAGCAAAATGCCTTTCGTACGCTTGCACCCCAGTTCCCCCCTGCGTTTAGACCTTTTGGTCAAGGTCTAGGTGTTGAAGGAGTGCTGTCTCTACTTAGTCTGACCATGCACATGCACACACACTCCTGATGCATGCAGACTGAGCTTGATGTGGAGCAGCTGAGCGTGGAGCTTGGGTCCGGCAAGGTCGCGCTGCGCAACGTGCTGCTGGACTGCGCAGCGGTGAACAAAGACCTGGTGTGTGGCCCCTCGGATCAGTGTATGTAGCAGAGGTGCAAGGGACAAAAAGAGAGGGGGGGGATGGGGGCGGAGGCATACCCAGGGAGGGCACTGCGATTGGGCACGCCCAGTTGGCGGATGGATTTTCCGTACGCTTTGTGGGGACATCCGGCGAGCACCCACGCTTGCTATTGGTGGTGGGGCTACTGCTGGCATTTTGGGCCTTTGATAAGTGTGTGGTTTGGCAAACGAAAGGCTCCCAATAATATCCCAGTGCGCTCCTACAAAGAAAAGCCTTGGGTGAGCTTACTTTTAGCGGTTTGGCGGCTGGTAATTTGGCTTGATCAGTGTGCATGGGCAGACGAAAGGCATCAAGCACTGGTGCAGTATCAAAGGGGCTAACACGCCCCTGCCTGCCTCTTGCCCCACCACAATCCCCGCTCCTGCACCTACATGCCCACACCCACACCTACACCTGCAACCCCTCCCCACCACGCCTGCACGCCACACCTGTGCGCCACACCTGTGTGGCGCCGCCTCCTCCCCTGGCTTGCGTGCAGGCCCTGGAAGGATGGTGCGTGCGCTCCGGCTACATCGGCAGCGTTGTGGTGCAGCTGCCGCTGGGCTCCCTAAGCTTTGGCACTGGTAGCTGCAGCGTGCAGGTGAGTGCAGATGGGGCTGGAGCCGGGTGGGGCTGAGCCAGGTCAAGAGCCCAATGGCGCTGGGCCAGGTCAAGAAAGAGGCTGGGTCCAGCATCAGCCCCACACACGCTTGTGCCCCACACCTCAGACCTGGCAAGGCCAGACGGTGGGCCTGTAGACAAATATGATGACAACAGTATGTCAATGCTACACCACCACACGGCACGTGGCTTGCTCGCGCGCCCCTATCTGGGTGCGCCCCCTGCGCCACTCCACTGCACTGCCCTTCGCGCGCCGCCCCCCAGCTCTGTGCGCTCTGGTCCACGCAAACACATGCATGGCAGGTGGATGAGGTGCTGCTAACGGTGGCTCCCCGACCCAGTGGCGGCAGTCGCGGCGCCAGCCCGGCGCGCTCTGCACAGTCCCCCACTACGTCCATGGACTCCGATCGGCTGCCCAGCCCTGAGGTGCCCTCCGAGGACCCTTGGGCTGCGGAGCTGGGGCTGTTTGAGGGCGGACAAGGCATGTGCCTGGATGACCTCATGGGGCGTGGGCCGGCGGGGGCAGGGGCGGCGGGCGTGCAGGACAGCATCCGCAGCATCGCCGGCAGCTTGAAGGCGCTGCTGCAGCAGCTGAAGGTGCGTCCGCAGGGCGCACTGCCTGAGTGGTGGTGGCGCTGCGTGCGCTTGCGGGTCAGTTTGTGTGCTTGTGCGGGCGTTTGTGTGTGTGTATGCGTGGGTAGCGTGCCGTGGCTGTTGTGTGTTGTGTGAACAAGGGAAGAGGAGGCTTTGTTATGTTTGAAGGTTTAGTGATTGGCTGTGCTCAGAGATGCTCATTGCTGTGCCCGTGCTGCTCTTCACGCTGCCGGGCGACATGTAGCCCATCCAGTGGGTGTGGCACGACATGTAGCCCATCCAGTGTGGCACTTCATGTCCCTTCCCAGTGAACTGCGTGCCATTCGTTTTCCCTCACGCGCACCGACCTGGGAAGAGCGTGCTCTCCTACTATAAATTACCCACCACGGCTCACTCACCCGTGAGTTCACTTGGCCTGTTGGACAAGTGAGGCTGTGTGAGATAGGCCGAAGTGGGCCGTTCATCCTCCCTCAAGGTCTTCACCATGCGCGCCCGTGCTTTCAGGTCCAGCTGCCTGGCTGCAAGCCCTCTGTCCCCACTCCCCTGGAAAGTGCTGCATCCATGCTCTGTCCCCAATATGAAAAAGCTTCATCCATGCTCCAATATGGAAAAGCTTCATCCATGCTCCAATATGAAAAAGCTTCATCCATGCTCCAATATGGAAAAGCTTCATCCATGCTCCAATTTGGGAAAGCTTCATCCATGCTTCAATTTGGAAAAGCTTCATCCATGCTCCAATTTGGGAAAGCTTCATCCATGCTCCAACATGGAAAAGCTTCATCCATGCTCCAATATGGAAAAGCTTCATCCATGCTCCAATTTGGGAAAGCTTCATCCATGCTCCAATATGGAAAAGCTTCATCTATGCTCCAATATGGAAAAGCTTCATCCATGCTCCAACATGGAAAAGCTTCATCCATGCTCCAATATGGAAAAGCTTCATCCATGCTCCAATATGAAAAAGCTTCATCCATGCTTCAACATGGAAAAGCTTCATCCATGCTCCAACATGGAAAAGCTTCATCCATGCTCCAACATGGAAAAGCTTCATCCATGCTCCAATATGGAAAAGCTTCATCCATGCTCCAATATGGAAAAGCTTCATCCATGCTTCAACATGGAAAAGCTTCATCCATGCTCCAATTTGGGAAAGCTTCATCCATGCTCCAACATGGAAAAGCTTCATCCATGCTCCAATATGAAAAAGCTTCATCCATGCTCCAATATGGAAAAGCTTCATCCATGCTCCAATATGGAAAAGCTTCATCCATGCTCCAATATGGAAAAGCTTCATCTATGCTCCAATATGGAAAAGCTTCATCTATGCTCCAATATGGAAAAGCTTCATCCATGCTCTGTCCCCAATATGGAAAAGCAATGTGACGCGCGGAAGCGAAGTGCGCTCGTACTCCCAAGCACACCTGCGTGCTGATGGAGGAAACCAAACACCTCCTGACCTCCTTCCCCTTGCTGCTGCTGGTTGTGGTGCTGATGATGAAATGAACCTGCAGGTGGAAGCCACCAACATCTTGGTCCGGGTGGAGCTCCCGCTGCCGCCCTCTCCCATGCCCCCATCGCAGCCAGTGGCTTCCAGCCCTCGCTGCTACGCGCGCGGACACTGCTCTCAGCCCCTCACACGCACGCCCTCCTGCCAGCAGCAGCAGCAGCAAGAGCAGCAGCAGCCAGGTGCAGAGCACAGGGGCAGCGCGGTCCCTGTAAAAGACGAGGAGGAGGAGGAGGAGAAGGAGGAGGAGGTGGCTATCGCGACGCTGCATGTGGACCGCTTCCTCTTCTGGGACTGCTCTGCTGAGCCTAAGGACGGGCGCGACGGCCAGCACGCAGCGCCTTGTGCGCCGCAGCCTCATGCAGGCCTCGATGGCCACAGCACTGTCAGCGGCAGCAGCAGCAGCAGCAGCAGCAGCAGCAAGGGCAGCGGGGGTGCACAGTCTGGGGGCGCTGGGTGGAGAGGGTGGGGCCGTGCTCTCGGCTGCGTGCCCCCCCTGCCCACAACCACCGCCATTCCCCATGCCGCAGCGGACCCCCTTGGCGCAGACCCCGGCTTCTGGTCGCACTTCCGGCCTGCCGCCGCCATGCCGCTGCCGCCCGGCAGGCGGCACGCCGGCAGCGGCGGTGGGGCAGGCAGTGGCAGTGGCGGGGAGGGCTCAGCGGCGGACGCAGGGCTGTCGCAGGACTGGGGAGTGTCAGTGCAGCGCGTGGCGGAGAAGGCGGTGCTGGTGGGGGGCGTGCGTGTGGACCTGCGCACGGGCGGCGCGCTGCGGCTGGGCGGGGAGGGGGAGGAGGAGGCGGGGGCCTGGGTGCCCTCGCTGGCGTCCTCCTTGTGCGCCAGCGCTGGCGGGAGCTTCATGTCGGCCGCGACAGGTGAGGACCACACAATAATGATTGTTTTGTGGGTCAGTGTGTGTCTGTGCGGTGGGGTGTGTGTGTGACTGTGGGGCACTGTGTGTGTGTGTGCATACGTGTGTTGTGTGTTGTCTGTGCATGCATGGAAGGGGCGCACTGGCATGCATGTACGTACACAGTTGGTCAGGGGGAGGGTGGGGAGAGGCTGGCGGCGGAAGGGTCAGGTGTGCAGGAAAAAGCAGGCTCCATGCGCCGGTGCTGGTGCTGCACCAGTGGCACCTGTTTTGTACTGACACCTTGCCAGAGGCAAATCGCACTTCATCTGTCACAGGCACCTGCACTTCATCTGTCACAGGCACCCCTTTCGCTACGCCCATGCTCTGGGTCCCAATTGTGCACACTGCTTGCGCACCCTCCCTCACCTGTTGCTCTGCTGGTTTGCGAGCAGCAACAGGCGGAGGCTTGTCTTTGTGCGCACCCCTGCCGGTACTGCAGGCCCCTGTCGATACCGCAGGCCCTGCAACGCCCACCCCATTCCCCCACCTGGTGCTCCCCTCCGCATGCTGTGCACGCACCACACTTGCACCAAGCCTGCCTCGTGCACACAAACAAGCAGGCCTGCCTAACGCGAGCAGCACTGAGGTCCACACTCACTTCCCGCAGGCCTGGGCACACCACGCACGCACTGCTGCGCGCATCAAGGCACGTGTGTGCTGTGTGCAACACATGCTTCCTGCTTGCAGCAGGCTCGGCAGCGCACGAACTTGCAGGCGGCCCTGCCAGCAGCACCCACAGCGCGGCGTGCCCCCCTGCCCAAAGACACTCTCCCAGCCCCACTATCCTGCACGGCGGCGATGCGGCACGGGGCGTCGACGTGCGTGTGCACCTGGTGCTGGGCCGCATGCTGCCTGCAGCCTCCTTGGCCGCAGCCCTGGGCGCGCCCCCCCAGCCCGCATCCGCCTCCCCCTACCACTACAGCACCAGCATTGCAGGCAGCACGCCCGACTGTGCTGCGACTGGGGGGCCTGTGCCAGGCAGCAAGGCAGCCCACCACCATCGCCCTGGCAGCTGCATGCCCCAGGACACCGCCAGCACAGCCCACCTTACCGTCCCCATGGCCCCTGGTGCAGCGGCTGCCACGCCAGCCGCCGCCCATCTCCCTGCTGTGCCAGGGGACGCAGGCCGTGGCAGACACGAGGCGGTGACGCTCGCTGGCAGCGGCCGACGGGTCACATGCGTCTCCGTGCAGGCACGGGTGGGACCGCTTGCCCTGCAGCTCGCGCCCGCGCACGTCCCGTGTGTGGCTGCCTTGGGTCACCACGTCTTGCAAGGCAGCGGACACAGCTGCAGAGACGGCGGTGGCACTGGCGCCGGCAACACGGGGGCGGCGTGTGGTGTGCGGCAGCACAGCACGCGCGCTGCTGGGGTCGCCCCTCCTCATAGCCGCAGGTCCCAGTCTTCCCCAGTCAGCCAGCGTGGCGCCATTGAGCTGCAGGGCCTTAGATCGGA
>LKMJ01004170.1_pt1 | contig 13563 bp, 16 predicted proteins | sample 643391 | NCBI WGS metagenome assembly LKMJ01 (sample SAMN04112250, study PRJNA286221) | soda lake metagenome | biome: soda lake; feature: Kulunda Steppe; material: water; isolation source: sample PL-Br10 brine of Picturesque Lake | place: Russia: Kulunda steppe | collected 2010-07
CCATTCATACAAGTTTACGTTTGACCTTCAGCCAGGTAGTTTGACTGATCAGGTTGCTGGTGAACACCAGCCATAAAAAAACATCCATAAGCTCTGAAATAAAACGATAGGAATCATTAGTTTGTTCCTGAAAAAATGAAGACATCTTCAGAACAAGCTTGGGAGAAATAAAAACTCCAGTCTGATTGACAGTAATTTTGTGTGCCATAGGTAAATTGCGAAACAATCCATTCATACAAGCTGCTTTGATCATTCAGAAAACATGCTCGCAGTAGTGTGCTTGATCTTTGTCAAACCACACGACCAACAATCGCCCAATTAGACAAGGTAAAGCAGACATGATGCCACCTAGCATACTCTAAAAATCGATGTAGAACAGACATGACGTCACCTGGATCCTCCAGCCGGCTAGTACCATAAGCTTCTCTCCCCCCTTGACACTGCCCACATTACTCTTAAATGCATTGCTGCCCACTTTCACCTGTGTGTGTGCGTGTGCGTGTGCCCGCATGTGTGTTATTCAAAAGCCACCAAACTTGAGTATGCCAGCCACTTGATTTAACTCAACCAAACACCATAGATTGAAGAAGCCTGTGCCAACCTACCAATGCATGCATACCTCTAATGCAAACATACGATACAAATGTTTTATGAAGATATTGCGCTAGACTGAGAGCATGCTCCTTGTTCATGCCTTTGCCTAGTGTGCGCCCTTCCTGATTTTTGTCTCCTTATCTTTCCTTGTGAGGAAGGCTCTCTGTACCAGTCTTCCAACATCCTGTTTCCCACTCCATGGGCTCAGATACAAGTCAGTGCTTGCCGCTGTCTAAGGCAGACTATTAAGGTGTGAGGTGTCAAGGGGGCTATTAAGCTACTTACAATGCCACACTTTGGAAAATATCTCAAAGTCAATATCTCAAAGTCAATGTCTCAAAGTGCTCAGGAAGCTGCAACCAACCTGACGTGTGCACACTTTCAGCTGTCTCAATCATCGCACGTATGCCTATGCATCAGTCCACATGCCGTTATCTGTTGCAGGCACCTAGTATGTGCTTTAACGTGCAGACCACTCAGTTACCAACATGCAGCACCAGCACCAGCATCAGTGCCATCATCACCAACATCACAAAGCTCACCTGGCGAAACTTTTGCTCTTCTGGATGCTCAAGCACATTGTTGAAAATCTTGAGCAACATAGCCACACAGTCAGCAATGCGAACCGGATGGTTGTGCTGCAACAAGCAACAAGGCAATTCAAAGCTTTTTCTTGAGAGATTGGACTCATCCGTGCAATTGGCTGCACACTTGCTAGGGCTTTGATGGAACCACTTCCTTGTTAAGACTTATCACAATCAGCAAGCGACAAAACGGGCACATAGCACAATATGTGTTTGGGTGACTTTTCTTGACATCAGAAGCCATTGACATATGGCTAATACAGTCGCTTCCATGGGCTTGAATGACTGCAAAACAGGCACACAGTCAAATTGAGGTTTTGCCATGGCTCTCCAAGACCTTCAAGATTGAAGATGGCCTTTCCGAGCTTCTGCCTAAAGACTAGATGCATAGGGCAGACCACTGTCATGGCACTGTCCTTCCGCCCCACCCAAATGGAGATCTCTGCCATGTTAAGAGACTAGGGTAGGTCAAACCAAGCCTAACCTTGTAATCTAGAAGATGGTCATCCATATGCTTGAAGAATTCTTTCTTTGCTTCAAGAACACCTGGGTCGGGCTTGGGGGGCCCTAAGATCTGGGCTGCAGCGACTGTGCGAGCCTCGACTGCAACCAAACAAGAATATGAGCGGCTTCTGCATGAGTTGAGTGGACAATCAACAATTAGTGGCAAGCGAGCATCTGAGGCCTCTATATAGACCTGATCAAAGGACACGGGGATGGGGTGAGTGATTGATGCTGCTCAGCAAACAAGTTCAAACTCGTGTTCTGCCCACCTGCTTGCAAAATACTTTCAGGGTTCCCAGCTCTGGCAGCGGACGCCAGTTCTGGTGCACCTCCCTCCTAAACAGAAGCCAAGGAAAGACCACAGGCGCATTATCACACAGTTGTGTATGACTTGCCCGCTGTGCCTCCTTCTGTGAATGAATCAACGAGTGGAAGGTGCGAAACAAAAGAGATTCAGCATCTGCAAAAGTAGCTTAAGATGTGTTCCTCCTGGCAAACCTACCTGGTGGCCCTCATCCACATCATGAAAGCCTCCTTCTGATGAATGTGGAGCTGACATTCAAACAGCAGTCAATAATTCATAATTCTTTGAATTTAACATTGAGATCGTGATCAGAATCCGGCGCGATCGCATCTTGAGCGACCAAAATCTCCAGAGACAATGCGTGCACAACGCTCAACTTGTCACAATGCGAAAGCTTCACGTATATTCAAGCAAGCACACACGCGCAAACCCAGAGGACGCATTCCCAGCTGGCCTGGGAAGCTGTTTACAATAACAAGCCCTATCACACGAGCAGCAGCTGCCAGCACCTCCACTGAAGCTGGCGCAGAGGTGGACCACAAACCTGCACGCAAGCTTGTGCTCGTACTCGCCCAGCCGCCAGTGGTGTTTGTTTTTGAAAAGCAACCAACTCTTTTTAGGCATGATAGCCACATGTGTCTGTCTCGAAACACGCAGGATGTGGGCTCATCATGGAGAAACGTCGCTTGCATCACTGCCGTGGCGATGCTCACTTGCAATCTCCACCGCTCAGTGTTTACTATGCTCCTGCCCGATGTGTCTGCGCACCACCTGCTAACACTTAAGGATGTGGTGGGTCTTTGATGCACACTGCCTTGACATCTGCTCAATCTGAACGTACTCTTATCCTGGTTGACAATTCTCCAGCCTTATGACCTGATCTTTAGGTAAACCGGCAAGACAGCAGTCATTATGATTTAGGATGAAATGGCCAACTGCCCTGCTTGTCTTTCGAAGTGCTTGTGAAGCTAGTCCACCTGAAGCCTTGTGGGAAGCATGCAATTGCCACCCAATGTACTGCGTCTTAGGTTCGATGCTGAGGTCTGCTGCTCGTTTTCCTTGGCCCCTTCTGCTCGTCCAGGGAGTGATGAACTCTGCTATGCTTGGAGGCTACCTAGCTGGCCAGATTCCAGCCGGCTTCTTGTCCGACCTGCTTGGAGGAGAGCGGTTGGTACCCTCAGAAGCCTGTATGGCATTCATTTGCGTCCCTGGCTTTGTTAAACTATGTGAATCCAAGATGCTTAGCAGTTGTCGAAATGCCTCATGGGATGGATTCCTGACAAGTGTGCCCACACGCCATTGCGTTTGTTTGCTGACAAGATGCACATGCTGACAAGCTCATGCTGACTCCTCAAATTGCATGCAGGGTACTATTGGTCGGGCTGCTGCTCTGGTCCTTGGCAACAGCTGCAACAGGGCTCATGCCTAACCGAGCAGGCCTCATCGCTTCACGCGTGGCCATGGGTAAGCAACTGATGGCTCATGCCAAACCTTGCAAGCCTCCTTTGCTCCACGCCTGGTTTGGGCGAGCAGTTGATGGCCGAGTGCTCCATGTCTTTTCCATGATCCGATCGTGATGGTCCAGCTTTCTGCTGTCCATCACAAGTTAGGAGCAAAAATTTCACAAGGGTCTCTTCATCCTCAGAAACATCAGGCTCCATGGTGTGGCACCACCCTTCACGGATGGTAACATGCGGCGTGTGTCGCTGACTTATGGGCTCACTCAAAATTTATTGAGCAGAGACTCATGAGACATGGCCTTGAAATGGCTGTTCAAGGCACTGGGCTTCCAAGTGCTGCAAACTCCGCTTTGCATGCGAAGGAGCCACGTCAAAGCTGCCGCGCAGCTCAGTCTGAACAGCCTGACCTGCATGACCTTGCAGGCCTCTTTTCTGCGTGTGCCATGCCTGCTACCTCAGCCATGGCTGCACGATGGGTGCCACAGGAGGTGAAGTCGTCTACGCTTGCCACCATCTACATGCTCTTCAACATGGGTAGGGCTACTCAACAGTGTGTGGGAGCTGCGCTTCATGAAGCTGTGCCCGGTCTATGTGCAGGCCTATTTGCACCACGCTGCCTGCGTTCGGTTTGCTTGCACCACCTGCCAGCTGCCCGCCTGCCTGTGTGCTGGAAGGATTGAAGAAAAGTAGAAGTGCATTGGCAGTAAGGCACCAACAATGCCGGGAAGGTAAGCCCTCCCTCCCATCAATACGAAAAGGGGATGTTTAGGGCCGAAGCACACCATGACTCCCCTTGCACATTCGGAAAACTCCACCTCAGGCTTCCACACAAGGGCAGGGGTAGAAAAGCAGACACACCCACCTGCGCGGTTGAAGCAAGTAGAGGGCAAGTCCCCAGCCACTGTCAGAGAAGAGTAGAGCTAGCCACCAGGACAGCCTACCCTGTGCGATGCACTGCCTAAGCGGTACACCAACCAAACAAGCCCAAAGCTAGCACACCAACCAAACAAGCCCAAAGCTAGCACACCAACTAGCAAGAGGACAGGACAGCAGCTGGCTCGACAGCCAAAACCAGCACACTGGCTACAGTTCTGACACTGGCTGAGGACACAGCAAGCAGAGCTCACTGACTGGCCATGGATTCTAAAGAAACAAGGCCACCGAAGTGTGTGAAGCACCAGCACCAGGAGTCTCAATTGACTGAACGGACCCCCACAGCCCGTGTGGGGGAGCAGTGTCAGCAAGGACAACTTCCCAGAGCCACCCATCTGCGCCTGCGGCGGTCCCTGACGTCAGCGTCGTCAGCACAAAGGACCAATGTAGCCCTCTCTTGCCTGCCCCCCTCAGCTGCTAAGAGCAACGCAGGACCTGCGCACAGTCCAGGCCCTCCTTCCTGCCCGCGCACGCTCCGCGCACCAATAGCCAGCTTGAAGGCTGCCGCTGCTCATTAAGCCGCGTATGATTCTTAGCTGCCCTCAATTGTTTCCGGGCGTGTGTAATGGCACACGAGAGAGTTTCCAGGGGACACCATGCGGAGGTGTTCAACATCGCCCCCCACACCCTGCCTGCGTACTGACCTGCGTGCGCCGCCTGCCACCTGTCACAAGGATTTACAACTGCTGCCACCTTCTGTGCAAAATCCTTAGAGAGTGCAATACGAGCTGCTCAAAATGCTCCCTTTCATTGTTTTCATCTTGCATGCCCTGTTTGGTGCGACCTATCGTGGCGGTCACAAGCAGCAAATGTACACGTTCACACTCCTATCACCTTTGCCAACAGCCACAGGGAAACCACCCACACAGGCTGCAAGGCCGACGCATGCACATGGCTGCAAGGCACATGGCTGCACGTGGCTGCAAGGCACATGGCTGCAAGGCAGACGCATGCACATGGCCTCACAGGTCCCACAGCTGGGGTCAACCTTCAGCCAGGCCTTCAGCTGGGGTTAACCTTCAGCTGGGGTCAACCTTCAGCTGGGGTCAACCTTCAGCTGGGGTCAACCTTCAGCCAGGCCACAGGGCTGGCCATCGCAGGGCGAATCGTGTCAGTCATCACAAAGCACAAAGCACTGAGCTGATGGTCAGCCAGGGCGGCTTATGGACAAGCCTTGGGTTGATGACCAGCCAGCATCACAAGCCCTGCCTGTCTGCAAGATCCACCACCCATGTTTCTGTGTGTGTGTGTGTGTTTCTGTGTGTGTGTGCCAGGGGGAGTGCTGGGCCTCGTGGCCACGCCCTTCATCGCCCAAGTCTGTGGCTTCTCCTCCACCTTTCTTGCCACGGGCCTGGCAGGTGCCCTCTGGGCTGTGGGCAGCTGGCTTTGGCTGCCCCATAATGAGCCCGACAGCAAGCATGTGAGCGGCACAGGCAGTAGCCCCAGCAGCAGCAGCGCCTTGGACGGCAGCAGCAGGAGCAGCGGCGGCGGGATTGGCAGCTACAAAAGTGACAGCAAGGGAGGTGCTGCAGGTCTGCAGCACCTGGATGTCAGCAACAGACGGAACGGCGCTGCCAGCCAACATGGCAGCGGCGAGGCAAGCACCAGTGGTACGCACAGCAGCTTGTGGGCATCCAGCCAAGTCCGCAGGAAACTGCAGGAAGATTTAGACATAGGGCAATCCTTGGCCAATGGAAGCAACAGCGGCAGCAGAACAAACGCGAGTGAAGCACGCAACGGTGCAAACGGACAGTCCGGGATAGACGCAAGTGTTATGACTGTAAGAGGCATCGATAGAAGCGGGGAGGTTGCAAGGAGTAGGGAAAGCGAGCGCGGTGGGAGGGGCTCAAAGCAGGTGGGAGGGGACGCAGGATGGGCCACAGCTGTAGGAGCAGCGCCTGGAGGCGCTGCTGTGGCTTTTGCAGATCCTACTCTCCAGCAGCAGCAGCAGCAGCAGCAGCTCTTGAACGTGGAGCAATGCAGGCAAGAGGTTGGGAGTGCAGAGCAGGCAGATGCGTCCCAAAGCCTGGCATCGCAGCCTGAGGTCAAGCCAAGCCAGAAACAGCAGCAGCAAAGTGAGCAGGCACCTATATTGGCGCAAGTGCTTGTGCTGTGCTGGGCACATGCAGTCATGGGCTGGGGCTTCTTCATCTTCCAGAGGTGTGTTTGCAAATGTGTTGTGCATGCAAGTGTGTGCTACAATCTTTGAGTGATCTGTGAGACTTGCTGCTCCGAATATGTTTCTTCCCTGTTGCCTATTGAATGCCCTGTTGATCTCTCTCCTTGTGCACAACACTTGCATCGTCTCAAATTCTCATCACAACCTCTTGCAGCGCCTTCCAAAAGCTGAGTGCTTCAGAGGTGTCAGCGTCTGGGAAACTACCTGCAGCGCCACATGCGCCAGCTTTGTACGCGGGCAGATGTATGCACACGCGCGAGAGCATGCACACGCACGAGGGTGTGCACATGCACAAGGGCATGCACATGCGCAAGGGTGCATTCACGCACACACACGTGGAGCACCTCCCTCTGTCAGGGGATTTCAAAAATCAGGCTGCCACAACATCGCATGTCCATCGCGCGCTGCAGCTGGATCCCTCTCTACCTAGCCTCCTTGGGTGTGGCCAGCTCTACGAGCACGGGCCTTCTTGCTGGAATGCCCTGGCTGGCAGCAGGCCTGGTGGGAGCCGTGGCAGGCAACCTAGCAGACGGGTGGGTGCAGTTGCGCGTGCTGCACCAGTTCTGTGAGTGCCTTACCACCCGTCGTTGTACATATCTAGTTCTACAGTGCGACGTGGCGGTGACAGACACAGCTTTTGCTTGCAGCTGTGACTCCCTGCAACCTGAGCAGTTGCAGTTGTGACTCCCTGCAACCTGAGCACTTGCAGTTGAAGCAGTTGCAGTTGTAGCAGTTGCAGTTGCAGTTGTGACTCCCTGCAACCTGAGCACTTGCAGTTGTGACTCCCTGCAACCTGAGCAGTTGCAGTTGTGCAGTTGCAGTTGTGGCAGTTGCAGTTGCAGTTGTGACTCCCTGCAACCTGAGCAGTTGCAGTTGTGCAGTTGCAGTTGTAGCAGTTGCAGTTGCAGTTGTGACTCCCTGCAACCTGAGCAGTTGCAGTTGTCACTCCCTGCAACCTGAGCAGTTGCAGTTGTGCAGTTGCAGTTGTGGCAGTTGCAGTTGCAGTTGTGACTCCCTGCAACCTGAGCACTTGCAGTTGTGACTCCCTGCAACCTGAGCACTTGCAGTTGTGACTCCCTGCAACCTGAGCACTTGCAGTTGTGCAGTTGCAGTTGTAGCAGTTGCAGTTGCAGTTGTGCAGTTGCAGTTGTGACTCCCTGCAACCTGAGCAAAGCAGCAATGCTTTTACAGCCAAGGCCACAGTACAAGCTAGTGCTCAAACACAGGCACACACAGGCACACATAAGTTCACGCTCACGCACACATGCACACGCTCACGCACACATGCACACACACACATACACACACATACACACACACCAGCAAGCGCATGTACTAACCATTCCATGAGCACGACATGATGAATGCCTGTCCATCTGCAGGTTCATTCGGCGCGGCTCCCCACGGCTAAATGTGAGGCGCTGCGCGCATGCCATCAGCACCCTGGGCTGCGCTGCATGCGCCATCCCTCTCGCGGCAGGCTGGGCCACCACTCCTGCAGCTGCCACGGCATGGCTGGTCCTGTTCCAGAGCTGCTACGCCTTCTCCTTTGGGGGCTTCCACGCGTACGTGCAGGTATGGCTCAGTTTTTGCACTAGCAATGCGCTCAGCAATTGGGCCTTGCCTTTCAAGCTTCATGGCTTGCTCCCTCTCAATCAATGAGGCTGATTGGTTGCATTGAGCGCACGATGAGCATCGCATGACCTGCTCAGCCTCAATGAAGTGCCAGTTTGAAAATTGTCGGGCAGTGTCCATGTTAAAGCCAGGGCTGCCTTGGTGAGCATTGTTGAGAGCAATTGGCTTTGGTTGACCTTGGCGCGTGTCTCCCCGATGCGGACATTACTTGTGCAGGATGTTGCACAAGCAAGCGCGGGCAAGCTGTTGGGCCTTACAAATTCCTGCAGCATTGCGCTTGGCATCGTGGGCAACCTGTGCACAGGCGTGTTGGTTGAGAGCACTGGCAGCTACTCGGTGGTGTTCCTGGTAGGTTGGAGCAGTGCTTCCTGCATGATGCCAAGGAGATCATGCTCTCGTTATTTACAAATCAGGGTTTTGTGTACTTATAGCAAGCCACGGCTTTGCAACTCAAGTGAATGTGATCTGGTCTGTCGGGGGCATGTATGACCTGAAGTGAGCAGTCCATGAGGGGATGAGCTGTGGCACCTGACTGATATAAGAATTTCATCTTGTAGCCAGCTGTATGCCCCCCCAAAATCTACTGGGCATTTCTAAAGTACTGTTAAGGGGTTGGCGTATAACGTTGAATGAGAAGTTCTATAACGTTATATCATGTTATATACCAATATAACGTTATAAATCGTTATGCATATCTTTTGAGATCTCAGTGCACCCCCAAGGGCAATGAATTCCACCTCCAATTTTTTAGATGTGTGGAAAAATAATTCAGTCGTGGGCTGCCAGCTAGAAGGTCAGAATATAATGTTATACTGAATCTGGCCGGGCACTCCCCATGGCACTCGTCATTGCCTCAGTGCTATTGTTCAAGCTCATTGAAGTTGCCTGCTGCTTCAAGACCGGTCCTACTTATTGTTGCCTAGCTGTACCACTCCTCTGGCATGTTTGCTTCACAAGTACTAGCTTCTCCGCTGTCTCAATGCCAAGGCTGTTGCGCAAGCTGGTGTAGATGCGGCCCCGTGCACTCTAGTTGCGCTTGGCTGCGCAAGATGTGGCATGGGCTGAGAGAAGCTTGTTGGCAACCACTGCCAGGTGGGGGAACAGCTTGTTGGCCTTGGCCAGCCAGAAGTTGCACAAGAAGTCTGGCCTGATGGGGATGATGATCTACAGCTTGGCGGGTCTGCCAAGTAGTTACACTTAATGGTGGCGGGCTACATCTGCTGACTTATGCCAATCACCCATGTCCAGCTCTATGAGCTCCTTGCTGACTGCTGCTATCACGCTGCAGTCACCCCTGCCTCCGTTCAGGCGTACTACGAGCATGAGCACCTCCTCCTTGTGCTTGGTAGTCAGCACATAGGGTGTACCGAAAATACCTGCATGTGTGCAATCGCATGGGGGCAGACAGTTACGGAAATGCCAAAGTGGTTTACTGGCGTTCTGGGAGCCATCTTGAACACTGAAATAAGCTGCCATTCCCTCCAAATCAAGCATGAAAATTGCCTTTTTCAGAATTATCACGAAGTGCAAAGCCTGGACATTTATGCAAGCACTTGACTCACCCTCCTCAATGATGAAGTTGGTGGGGTCAAGTACAAATGCTGCAACATGTGCTGGGGTGTGGTGCTTGCTTCGACAGTCTGGTAAAGCGCTGACAGCGTGCTTCTTCAAGGCAGCAGGGAGGTCAGCAGGGAAGTTCAACCCGTCTGGGCCCCGGAGGTATCGACTAAGCTTTGGCCCGCCGGAGGTGCGGGCCAAAGCTGGTCCGGGTCACCAGCAATTTCATTTGTTGCCCTTCTGGGCGTCCGGAAAGATAGTAAATTGACTTCCAGGCAGGTAAAGTTAGGATAAGATTGACGAAGAAAGGGCGAGGGAGAGGAGAGGAAGAGGGAGATGGCCTTCCCAACCTGCCTCCTCCAGGGATACCTTTGACCTCCCTGCAGGTAACCCAAAAAGGAGGGCAGAGAATGCTGCTGCATGGTCTGGCTTGAAAATCTTCTTTCCATTTGGCGAAGGGCCTCCTCCTCCCAGTCCCCAGCCCCCAGCCCTCAGGCCCTTCTCCTCCCAACCATCCCACAAAGCCTTGGTATTGCCCTGAGCCCTGGACTCCAGAGTGGATGCTGCAGCATCCAAAACCCACTTTCAGGCAATTACTGGAGGACTTGTTTCTCTCTGACTATACCTTCCGGGAGATTTGAGGCATTCTACAAGATGAGCCAGCCCGTCCCATTCGCGATTGGCCTGATGGGGTGGGGCCTAATACAGCGCCTCTGGCAGATGGGGTGTCCATGGGGTTTGCCATTCCCTTCCCCGCTTTCACTCCCGCCCCCGCCCCCCCTCCTGCTCTTGCTCCTGCACCAGTCACTGCTGGAAGTGCTGTGTGGAGGAAGGGAAAATGGATGAGGCATGCATGGCAGAGGAAGTAGACGATCTGTGAGTGGAATTGTAACGTGAATTTCAGCCATCCCCTTCAGCAATCATCCAGCTAATACCTGTGCTTAATCTGAAATAAAGGTGGTCATACAGTGCAAGTTAGAACAATTTAATCCATTGCAAATTGAGCGATGGCTTTATGAATATTGTACACCACGCTCCCAGCTGCAGCAGTCATGCACCTAACTCAAGCTTATTGGAGAGTAAAAGCTGGTATTTGAGAGTAAAAACATTCATATGACCAAGGAAGCCCCCTGTCATGGGAAAAACTCCAGGCAAGGCTACAAGCACTTGTTTTATTTATAGATTGTATACACAGTGACTCACCCTTTTCGAGGGTCAAACCGGAAACATTTGGAACAGGCTTCCGGGGAACCAGAAGTTTTCAAAATGTAGTTCTGGGCAAACCGAACAGGGGGCAGACCCCCCTGAACTTCCCTGGAGGTCAGGGTGTCTTCCTGCCCATTGGGCTGTGTTTTGGGTGGCTGCTACACACGCCGGCTGCTGCCAGTGCTGCTGCTGTGAACTTGTAGCTTTTTGCTGCCTGGGAGGGGTTGGTGCGGCTGACATAAGCCTTGCACCTCTTGCACTCCAGCACACAGAGTCCCCCACATTCTGGCTTTACCACTGCTTTAAACAGTCTCCCACTGCTTAGGCTTGCCTGGCGTGAGCTTCCTGAAAAGCTCTTCAGGCTTCATGTGCCCTTGCACGTAGGGTGGTGTACCATCCTCGGCCAATTCTATCCAATATTGATCCCCTTCTACTATATCTGCCATGTTTATACATAAACAAGTTGCTTGTGAAGATTGGGAGTGTAGAGGGTGCCAAAGGGCGAATTTGACCTAAATTTAGCCCTGTTGTATTTCAAAAAACCTAAAATGTTACATAATGGTATATAATGTTGCATAACATAACGTTGTATCTAACAGGGCCGACCCCTAGTGCTGTTACATTGTTCACAAAGAATAGTGACGGTCTCAAGGGAACGTAGCCTTCCCTGCCATTTCCATCCCTTACATGGACAACTACAAAGTGACTTGCACAAAGAATTCCAAATTGGGAATCGTGGCTGGGCTAGGTCTGACAAGGTGCGAGCCTCACTTGTTGCTCCGTTGCTTGCAGGTCACCATTGGCCTGTACCTAACAAGCCTGGCAGCTTTCTTTGGACTTCTCCGTGGCGCGCCCCTCAACCTAGCCTGAAGCGGTCTCGCTAGCTAGCGACCTGTAGGTCAGACCTAGCTGGCCTGGGTCTCGCTGTCATAGCTTGTGATTTTCTATTTACTAAGTTCCGGATTCCGTGATCATCAACCCCTGAATTTGTGTCATCAGCACCTAATGGCTTTTGTGGGGACAAGTACCAAGAGGTTTTCTGCACCTAGTTCACAACCTGTAGCTTGAAGCTAGGATTACCACGCTTAGCTATACTTGACAAAATTAGGCTGATTGATTTGTGGCTGGTCATTGCCAGCCAAAAAGTAGTCAGTGACTTCTGTAAAGATGAAATAGTTAAGTTTGTTGCGCCGCTGAGAAAGGGAATCAAAGACAGCCCGAGTAGTCAAAATATGCAATAAGGTAAGTTTACTAGTTTAAGTTTGACCTTCAGCCAGGTAGTTTGACTGTTCAGGTTGCTGGTGAACACCAGCCATAAAAAAACATCCATAAGCTCTGAAATAAAACGATAGAAATCATTAGTTTGTTTCTGGAAAAATTGAAGACATCTTTAGAACAAGCTTGGGAGAAATAAAAAGCTCCAGTCTGACTGACAGGTAAGGTAAAAGCCTTACCTGAGGTTTCAAGGCTGTATCCGCCGAACGAGGGCAGCTTAGCCGGCTGTGGCCTCCAGTAAGGTTCGAACCCCGCCGCCTGCTTGATTATCCGGAGCCATTGCATGCAAGGGCACAGAAAAAGAGCGTGCTTTTCATCTTGAATTGCCTGCAAGCCACATTTATCACAGGTACCATCATGATGTTCCCAGCTCATCGTCTCGACTCGCAGCGCATGGAAATGTAACCTGAAACGTGCCACGTTGCGCTGTGTTTGCTTGCCTAAATCCAGATGCAGATACCTAGGTACAGAAAAAGGCGTTCCATCAACAGTCACCAACATAAGAGGCAAAACAACCCAATTATGATATTTTGCAGCCTTGTCCAACTGATCTACATTGCCTAGCTGGTTTGCCAATAAGGTAAGGGATTTCCAAAAAGCCTGGCCAGAGGAAGGGAAAGGAAGGCCCTAACTTAGGTTAGGGATGAATCCCGGGGTTTATACTTAGGATTTTTGTGTGTGACATTGGAAAAAACGCAAATAAACGCTCAAGATAAACCCCACCTCATTTTGCATAGATGCCCAAGGGCACTTGTTACAATGCACATTTCTACCATGCCAAAGGGAGGATACAAGGTTACATGAATAAGGCCTCAGTCAAATAGCTATTTGTTACTATAGTTCGACTGTTGGCTTGCTTTAAAAAACAGTAGAAATGGAATTGAGTCTTTAACAGTAGTACCACGAAAGTTTACCTTGGAAAAACCCCTTGAAACAAGGGGGGAAAAGAGTTGTTAATTTTAGAACCTTGCAGCACTGAAGAAAAATCAGTCAAGAAATATATTAGGACCGACTGACTGCATCAACTAGAGAGGGGGATCATCATTTAAGCGTTTGCAGCAAGTTAGGAAGGAGCACAGGTTCTATCTATCACACTGAGGAAACCAAGGGTGACGTCAGAAATGTTTGGGCTATTGATTCAACCATGGTCTGTTTGTTACAAGACGCGAGCGGACACAGCAATGTCCTTAAGGCAGGCAAGGCAAAAGAGCTGAAAAACGCTAGGAAAAGGAGAACTGCCAGAAAAGCCAACTAGCTAAGAGGTCGCCCCCAAGGCTACGAGGACAGCTCAGGCTTGGGCTACCAGTTGGCCCGCGGGCAGGCCGGCTCAGG
>LKMJ01004171.1_pt1 | contig 13562 bp, 12 predicted proteins | sample 643391 | NCBI WGS metagenome assembly LKMJ01 (sample SAMN04112250, study PRJNA286221) | soda lake metagenome | biome: soda lake; feature: Kulunda Steppe; material: water; isolation source: sample PL-Br10 brine of Picturesque Lake | place: Russia: Kulunda steppe | collected 2010-07
CCGGCTCGAGCCCGGCCATGCCGAGGGTCAGCGCCAGCAGCAGGCCGCACCAGACCATCGGCCCCCGCCAGATGCGCCAGGCGGCGGACAGCGGCGCCCGGGAAACGCTCGATTCATTCATCGCGGCGCGCCCCGACCAGGCGGCGCAGGGAGAGCTCCCCCACCGCCATGTCGTCGTCATCCACCACGGCGAGCCGGTCGGCATGCTCGCGGAACATCACCGCCAGCGCCTGGCGCAGGGTGGCGTCGCGATGGACGCGGGCCTGGGGCAGCAGCCGCGGCGAGAGTGGCTGCATCCGCTCGCCGACCCGCAGCAGCGTGGTCTCCTTGAGGCCGCGGTCGTTGCCGCCCAGCAGCGAGGCGACGAAGTCATCGACGGGGTCGCGCAGCAGCTCCAGGGGCGTACCCTGCTGCACGATGCGCCCGGCGCGCATCACCACCAGCCGGTCGGCCAGGGCCAGCGCCTCGTCCATGTCGTGGGTCACGAAGACGATGGTCTTGTGCAGACGCGACTGCAGGTCCCGCAGCTCAAGCTGCAGCGACTCGCGGGTGATCGGATCCAGGGCCCCGAAGGGCTCGTCCATGAGCAGGATATCGGGGTCCGCCGCCAGCGCCCGGGCCACACCCACCCGCTGGGCCTGTCCGCCGGAGAGCTGGTGGGGATACTTGCCGGCGAACTGCTCCTGAGGCAGGCCCAGCAGGGTCATCAGCTCCTCGACCCGCGCCTCGACCTTCGCCCTGGGCCACTTGAGCAGCCTCGGCACCAGGCCGATGTTGCGCGCCACCGTCCAGTGGGGAAAGAGCCCGGTGCTCTGTATCACGTAGCCGATGCGACGGCGCAGGACCTGCTCGTCGAACTCCCGCACCTGGCGTCCCTCCAGGTGGACCTCCCCCTCGCTGTGCTCGATCAGTCGGTTGATCATGCGCAGGGTCGTGGACTTGCCGCAGCCGGAGGTGCCCACCAGGGCGCACAGCTCGCCCCTCTCGATGCGCAGCGAGATGGCGTCCACGGCGGTCTCGCGGCCGAACCGCTTGGTGACTTCGATAAGTTCGATCATGCGCTGGCTCCAGACGCGAGTCGGGGGTCCAGGCGACGCGTCAGGGCGCCCAGCAGGGAATCGGCCGCCAGCGCCATGGCCAGGATCGGCAGCGCGCCGAGCAGCACCAGATCCATGGCGGCCTGTCCCAGCCCCTGAAAGATGAAGGTGCCCAGCCCCCCGGCGCCGATCAGCGCGGCCACCGCGGTCAGCCCGATCGCCTGCACCGTGGTGATGCGCACCCCTTCGAGCACCACCGGCAGGGCCAGGGGCAGACGCACCTGCCAGAACACCTGGCCGCGGCTCATGCCCATGCCCCGCGCCGACTCCAGCACGCCGGGGTCGACGCCGGAGAGGGCCACGAAGGTGTTGCGCACCATGGGCAGCAGGCTGTAGCCGAGCAGGGCCAGGAAGGCGGGGGCCCAGCCAATACCGCGAATGCCCAGCGCATGGACCCAGCCCACGTTGGCCGAGAGCCAGGCCAGCGGCGCCAGCAGCAGCCCGAACAGCGCCAGGCTGGGAATGGTCTGCAGGAAGTTGAGTACCGTGAAGCCGATCCGCTCCACGCCGGTGTGCCGGCGCATGGCCAGGGCGATGCCGGTGCCCAGCACCAGGCTGGTGCCTACCGCTCCGCCCACCAGCAGCAGATGGTCGACCACCGCGCCGGCGAACTGGTCGCTGCGCCCCTGATACTCCCGCCACAGCGCCAGCGGCTCGAGCCAGGGCGTGGCCAGCCACCAGGCGGCCAGCACCAGGGCCCCCAGCAGCCAGCCGGCGACGGCACCCAGGGCGAGACGGGAGCGCAGCTCGATCACCATCAGCGCGAGGCAGAAGAGCAGCAGCCAGAAGGCCGCCCCCAGCCCCATGCGCGCCTGGGGCTGGGACGGATCGATGGTCAGGGCCGCCGCCAGGGCCAGCCAGGCCGGCAGCCCCATCAGCAGCAGCATGGCGAGTGCCAGGGCCAGCCACAGCCGTCGCGCCGAGGGGCGCCAGGCCAGCGCGGCCAGCCCGAACAGGCCGGGAAGCGCGGCCAGGGCACCCGCCCAGCCGAAGGCCTCATGGGCATGCAGCGGGGTGCCGGGCACGATTCGATTGGGCGCAAGGCTGGCCAGCGGCAGCAGCAGCCAGGCCGCCACCGCGACCAGCGTCAGCGCCAGCAGCACCCGATTGGGAGTCGACACGTCCCTGTGCACGCCGGCCTCAGTCGCCCAGGCCGTCGAGGAAGTCCGCGGCGACCTGGCGCGGGTCCAGGCCGTTGACCGCCACGTCACCGTTCAGCCGCTGCAGCGTCGCGAGATCCAGCGCCTCGAACAGCGGCCCCAGCAGGGAGTCGATCTCGGGATAGGCCTCGAGCACCTCGGCCCGCACCACCGGCGCCGGCTGGTAGACCGGCTGCACCCCCAGGGTGTCCTCCAGCACCACCAGGTCCAGGGCGTTCAGCCCCCCGTCGGTGCCATAGGTCATGGCCGCATTGACCCCGCTGGTCTGCTGGGCGGCGGCGCGCATGGTGGAGGCGGTATTGCCGCCGGAGAGCACCAGCAGCTGGTCCTGGCTCAGCGCGAAACCGTAGGCCTCCTGGAACGCCGGCAGCGCCTGCTCGGACTCCACGAACTCGGCGCTGGCGGCAAACTTGAACTCGCCGCCCTGCTCCAGGTAGGCCGCCAGGTCCTCGAGGGTGGTCAGGCCGTGTTCACGGGCCAGGTCGCCGCGCACGCTCATCGCCCAGGTATTGTTGGCCGACGCCGGCGTCAACCACACCAGGCCGTTCTCGGCGTCCCTGTCGCGGACCGACCGGTAGGCCGCCTCGGCATCGTGCCAGACATCGCTGTCGGTCATGTCGAAGAAGAAGGCGCCGTTGCCGGTGTACTCGGGGTAGAGGTCGACCTCGCCGGTCAGGAGGGCCTCGCGCACGATGCTGGTGCCGCCCAGCTGGAGCCGGTCCTGCACCGCGATGCCGCCCGACTCCAGGCGCTGGAGGATCAGCTGGCCCAGCACCGAGCCCTCGGTGTCGATCTTGGAGGAGACCACCACCGGGTCATCGGCCTGGGCCGCGGAGAGGCTCAGGGCGCTAGCGGCAGCGAGGAGGGTCAGGCGAGAGAACGGTATGCGCATGGCGAATTACCACCCGGAGGATCATGAATGTACTCTGAGTATAAGGATTCGCGGGAGTCATTGCAGACCCCGCCGCCAACGCACAGGACGCCCCGCATGCCGCCGGCCACCCCGCCCCTGCTCGACCGCTGCCATCACCCGCTGGTCCGCGACCTGGCGTGGCTGCTGCTGGCACCGGACCTGATCGACACGCCCTGGCCGGGCCGGCCCGGCCGCGAGGTGCTGGGACTGAGTGACGATGCCCGCCTCGCCGGCTGGCTGGACGACCTCGAAGCCTGGCCCGGCGAACTCGAGAGCTGCATTGGCGAGATGCTCACCGGGCGAATGGGGCTCTACCACGAGCGGCTCTGGCAGTTCCTGCTGGCGAACGCCCCCGGCACCGAGCTGCTGGCCCATAACCTGCGCATTCACCGCGGCAAGCAGACCCTCGGCGAGCTCGACCTGCTCTATCGCCGGCGCGGCGAGACGGAGCTGGTTCATCTCGAGGTCGCCATCAAGTACTACCTGGGACTGATGGAGGGGCCGGGCGGGCCCCATGACCAGGCGCGCTGGATCGGCCCCGGCGGCGCCGACAGCCTGGCCGGCAAGCGCGAGCACCTCTATCGGCACCAGCTCCGCCTGACCGACCAGCCGGAGACCCGCCTGGCCCTGCGCGAGGCGCTGGCGAGCGATGCCGTGGGGGCCGACCGCCCCCTGGTGATCCACCGGCGGCTGGCCATTCCGGGCGTGCTCTTCTACCCCTGGCAGCAACCGCTGCCCACCCCCCGGGAGGCGAACCCGGTTCACCTGCGGGGCACCTGGCTCTGCTGGAGGGCCTGGCGTGACTACCGGGATGGTCTGCCAGCCGGCACCCACGGCGCCCGGCTGCACAAGCCCCACTGGCTCGCCCTGCCCCGCCCCGAACGCCTGCTGCCCCTGGCCGAGATAGAGGCGCTGCTGGCCCAGCATTTCCGCGTGCCGGCCTCCCCCCTCCAGATCGCCCTGTGGCAGGCCGACATGGGCTGGCGCCGCCTCTTCGTGGTGGCCGACGACTGGCCGCGTCAGATTCCGCTGCCGCCGCCCGACGTTGACCAGCAAGGCCTATCGCCTCGCTGAGGTGCCTGGTCAGGGGAGTTATCGGCCACCGCCGAGGCCATCGACTCAGCGAGGCGCCCTCCCCTTGGGTACGCTGTTCAGCCAATCCCTGAGGCCGCTGTCTTCCAGGGCATAGGCCCCGCGCCCGGACTTCCAGACCAGCCCCTTGGCGCGCAGCGCATCGAGCCCGGCCTGGATCGACTGGGGTCGCACTCGACCGTTACCGCCATGGGCCTCCAGACGCCTGGCGATCTGGCTGCTCGCTTCCTCGCCGAAAAGCGCCTGTGGCGCCGGGCCGCTGGCGTGGGATGCCAGCACGTCGAGCAGGGCCTTCTGGATCGGCGTCAGGGAGGAGTAGAGCCCTTCATGCTCTGCCCACAGGCCGGCCTCCACCTCTGCCGCGCCCTGCGCGAGCAGCCTGCCCAGATCAGGCGCCGCGCCCAGCTCCAGGGCGACCTGCTTGACGACAGAGGTGAGCAGCTCGGGGCGGTGGCCGACACGGGTGAAGGCCTGCTGCATGTCCCCGGCATCGAAGGTGTTGCCCGGCGCCAGCTTGGCGTTCATGTCTTCCGTATAGGCCGCCACGAAATCATCCCCCAGCAGCGGGAAGGGTGTGACCTGATTGCCGAAGAAGGGCTGGTCGCGGTTAAGGACCAGGGTGGCGAGCTTGTCGCGGCTGGAGCCGGTGAAGATGAGCCGGAGCCCGTCGCTTTCCGGGCCCAGGTTCATCGCGTCTCGCGCGGCCTTGAGGGCAAACATGCTGTTCATGCCATGTTCGGTGTTCAGCGCATGCTGGGCTTCGTCCACGATCAGCAGCACCGGCTTGCCCACGGCCTGGTGCAGCGCCTGCAGGAGCTGGGTCAGGGTGGCGCCCTCGGGGCGCGGCTCGTCATGGAGCCGCCAGCGCAGGGTCTGCTTGAGCCACACCTCCTCGATGCCAGCCGACTTCAGCCAGCGCTTCACCCGCGGCTCGTGGCGGCGCAGGGCGTCCACGATGGCGCCATCGATCAGGCGGCCGGGGTCGGCATCACGATCCGTCCAGAGGTCCACGTAGACCACCTCCCAGCCGCGCTCCGTGGCGGCTGGCGCCAGGTCGTTGCGCAGAAAGGTGCTCTTGCCGGTTCGCCTCGGCGCGGCCAGGAAGAGGCCGGCGCTGTAGTCGATCAGCCCGCTGCCATCCAGACCGTCGAGGATGCTCTGGGCCAGCTGTGGCCGATGAAACAGGAAGCGCTGGATCATCGAATTACCCTCTTTTATGCTTCGTTATAGATAATTATAGCAGCTTATATAATTGGCGGGATTTCAGGATGAAGCGAATCCATGGGCGCAGGGGCATCGAGCAGTGCGACCTGGCCTCGACGAAGCGCCCATGACCAGGCAGGAGAGCTCGGCCCTACTCGACGGTGACCTGGGTGGAGGGGGTGCCGTTCAGGATCGCTCCGGGTTAGTTGCCTGGCGTCAGCGCCTGCTCGAGCAGGCGTCTCTTGCGGGGCAGCAGACCAACCTCGAGCCCCAATGGCCGGAAGACACGGTCCATCACCTCGAGCGTGGCGTTGCCCTTATCACCCTCCAGATCGGAAAGGCTGCGACGGCTGATGCCGACCAGCTCGGCATAGCGCGTCTGGGAGAGGCCGAGCACGTCGCGCCTCAGCGCCCGCAGCAGTTGCCCCGTGGTCAGCTCGTCTGCGTAGAGCCGTTGAAGCAGTGCCACCAGCACCGCTTCACGGTCGTCGGGATGGCGTGACTTCACAGGACCTCCCAACGGCGTAGCCTGTCGTTCAGCGAGCGGAGCCCGACTGCTGGCATCTCGAGAATACGCGCAGGCACGCCGCGCGCGGCCAAGCGCTTCTCCAGACCCTCCAGCGCGACGCCCAGCGTCTGCAGCTCTGTCATCAGACGCTCTGGCTCCACCAGGTCAGCCAGGGAATCCGCAATGGCGCGCCAGTCAAACTCACCGCCCACCTCGAGGGGCGCGCCCCACTGGGTCGTTCGCGTCACCCCCTCGGGGTCGGCCTTCATCGGGGCGAAATCATAGACCGGGGAGAGCCAGACACCCTCGGGGCGCTTGAGCAGCGCCGTGTTGCGACCGTGGTTGTCGGAATTGCCGAAGGCCACGTTGAGCAGGTCGCGTTTGACCCACTCGAGGACAAACTCATGGGTATCGAAGCAGGCCCCCTGCTCCCTTACCCGGTACTGCGCTTCCAGCAGGGTAACCAGCCGCCGGAGCGTTTCGCCGTGCCGGAGGAAGCTTCCCGGTGCCGCCCCCAACAGCGAATAGACCGATTCCAGTCCATACCTTACCCAGATTCCGTCGAGGTACTGCATATCGAAACGCGGCAGCCAGAGGGAGGGATAGCGGTCGCCCTCGATCAGCTGCATGCCCCGAGTGTCGATGGTGTCGACGCCCAGCGCCGCCAGTTCCTGATAGTAGTGATACTCGGCGCGCAGGATGTCGCAGTCGTCGCTGGAGCGGCTGCCTCGGGGAAACTTCACCAGCATCGGCCTATCCGGCTGGCCACTCTCCTCCTGCCAGGTATCGATCCAGACCTCACCTGCTTCGCTCAGCCGCAGCAGCAGCTTGGGCGCCTCCCCACCGGCTCCCGTCGCCCCACCGCTGGCCGCCCCCATCTGCTGGGCGTATTCCAGGAAGTCGGTGTCGCGCTCCACCACGCTCAGCATGGGAAAGCGCCGCTCAATGAGGGCATTGCCAGCGGGCCTTGCGGGAATGGCCTCCTTGATGCGCAGGTTGCCCACCGGAGCGATGGTGCCCCTGGCCAGCAGCTCCGTGTCCTGGCGCCCTTCCGGAAAGTCATGCAGCCCCAGATAGTCGACCCAGAATCGACGGCTGGCCCCCGCCGGCATGATGTCCTCCAGAAAACCAAACCAACGAGGCGATTCGTGGGTCAACATCAGCTCCACCGGCAGCATCAGGCTGCAGGCGTGCAGGTCGTCGTGGAACATCCAGTCGACGGCATAGTGGGTTGCATAGCGCAGCCGAGACTCTCCCCGAGCCCCGCGATCGGGACTGGGCAGCATCAGCAAGGCCGCGTCGTGCCAGGCCTGATTGAAGTGGACCTGCACCGTCAGTTCCAAACTATACTCCTGCGCAAGATATCGCTCACATATGTCGAGTCGGCCTAACATATGAGCAGTATAGCGCACACAAGCTCGAGGCGTTGGTACGATTGAGCAAGATAGCGCTCAAGCCACGCTGCGCCCCGACATCAGAACGCCCGACTCGTCTCGCGGCGGGCCGGGCGTCCTGATCGGGGCGGGAAACGAGAACCTCAGCCTTCGGGCTTCTCGAACACCCAGGTGGTGCCTTCACGGGAGTCCTTGAGGATGATGCCCAGGGCGGCGAGTTCATCGCGGATGCCGTCGGCGGTGGCGAAGTCCCGGGCCTTCTTGGCGGCGGCGCGCTCGCCGATCTTCGCCTGGATCTCCTCCTCCGAGAGCGGCAGCCCGCTGGAACCGCCCTTGAGGAAGGTGGCCGGATCCTGCTGCAGCAGCCCCAGGATGCCGCCCAGGCGCCGGAGTTCGGCGGCCAGGGCCGGCGCCTGCTCGGGCGATTCCTTCCTGGCCCGGTTCAGCTCCCGGGCCAGGTCGAAGAGCACCGACAGCGCCTCGGGGGTGTTGAAGTCATCGTCCATGGCGGCGGCGAAGCGCGCCTCGAAGCGGTCGCTCACCGGCCCGTCTTCGAGGGACTGACCCTCGAGAGACTGCCCTTCGAGAGCCAGCCCTTCGAGGGCCTGTCCTTCGAGTGCATTGTAGAACCGCTCCAGGGACTTACGCGCCTCCAGAAGGGACTCCGGCGCGTAGTTGATCGCGCTGCGATAGTGGCTGGCCACCAGCAGGTAGCGCACCACCTCGGCATCGTGGTGCTCCAGCACCTCGCGGATGGTGAAGAAGTTGCCCAGGGACTTGGACATCTTCTCGTGATTCACCCGCACCGCCCCGGCGTGCATCCAGGTATTGACGAAGGGCTTGCCGTTGGCCGCCTCGGACTGGGCGATCTCGTTCTCGTGGTGGGGAAAGGTCAGGTCCGGTCCGCCGCCATGGATATCGAAGGTGTCGCCCAGGCAGCACCGGGACATGGCCGAACACTCGATATGCCAGCCGGGACGCCCCTCGCCCCAGGGTGAGGGCCAGCTGGCCTCGCCTGGCTTGGCCGCCTTCCAGAGCACGAAGTCCAGCGGGTCCTCCTTGTGCTCGTCCACCTCGACACGCGCCCCCGAGCGCATCTCGTCGAGGTCACGGTTGTTGAGCTTTCCATAGCCCTCGAACCGGCGCACCCGATAATAGACGTCGCCGTTGTCGGCGGCATAGGCATAGCCCTTGGCGATCAGCGTCTCGATCATCGAGAGGATATCGTCGATATGGCGGGTCGCGCGGGGCTCCTGATCCGGCGGCAGCACCGCCAGGCGCGCCTCGTCCTCATGCATCGCCGCGATCATGCGCTCGGTCAGCGACGAGATGCTCTCGCCGTTCTCGTCGGCGCGGCGCAGAATCTTGTCATCGATATCGGTGACGTTGCGCACGTAGGTGACGTCATAGCCGCGATGGCGCAGGTAGCGAGTGATGACGTCGAAGGCCACCATCACCCGGGCATGGCCCAGATGGCAGTAGTCGTAGACGGTCATGCCGCACACGTACATGCGCACGCGGCCCGGCTCGATGGGCGCGAAGGCTTCCTTGCGACGGGTCAGCGTGTTGTAGATCTGCAGTTCAGCGCTCACGTTCACCCCTTCTTACCGGCATCTTGCTTCTGGGCTTCCTGCTTCTGGACCTTGGCCCAGGTGTCCTTGAGCCCGACGGTGCGGTTGAACACCAGCTGGCCGTCGCGGCAGGCGTGGCGGTCGGCGCAGAAGTAGCCCACCCGCTCGAACTGGAAGCGGCTCTCGGGGGTTGCCTGGGCCAGGCTCGGCTCGCCGATGGCCCGGCACACCACCAGGGACTCGGGGTTGAGGTGGTCGAGGAAATCGGTGTCCTTGTCCCGGTCGGGCTGCTCCTCGAGAAAGAGGTTGTCGTAGAGGCGGATTTCCATGGGCACGCCGTGGGCGGCGCTGACCCAGTGGATCACGCCCTTGACCTTGCGGCCCTCGGGGTTCTTGCCCAGGGTGTCGAAATCCACCGAGCAGTGGAGCGCCTCGATCTCGCCGCTGGCGTCCTTGATCACCTCGTCACAGCGGATCACGTAGCTGTTGCGCAGGCGAACCTCCCTGCCCGGCGCCAGGCGGAAGAACTTCTTGGGTGCCTCCTCCATGAAGTCGTCGTGATCGATGAAAATTTCGCGCGTGAAGGGCACCTTGCGCACGGCCATGTCCTCGCGGGCGGGGTGGCCCGGGACCTCGTAGACCTCTTCGTGGTCTTCCGGGACGTTGGTCAGCACCACCTTCAACGGCTTGAGCACGGCCATGGCCCGCGGCGCGTTGTCCTCGAGGTCGGCGCGGATGGCGTGATAGAGCATGGCGATGTCCACCAGGCCACCATCGGCACGGGTCACGCCGATCATGTCGCTGAACTTGCGAATCGACCCCGGCGTATAGCCGCGACGGCGCAGGCCGGAGATGGTCGGCAGGCGCGGATCGTCCCAGCCATCGACGATGTTCTCGTCCACCAGCAGCTTCAGCTTGCGCTTGGACGTCAGGGTGTAGTTGAGATTGAGTCGAGAGAACTCGATCTGGCGCGGCCTGGCCGGCACCGGCAGGCTGTCCAGGAACCACTCGTAGAGCGGCCGATGGTCCTCGAACTCCAGGGTGCAGATGGAGTGCGAGACCCCTTCGATGGCATCGGACTGGCCGTGGGTGAAGTCATAGGAGGGGTAGATCTTCCACTTGTCGCCGGTCTGATGGTGGCGGGCGTGGCGGATGCGATAGAGGATGGGGTCGCGCAGGTTGATGTTGGGCGACGCCATGTCGATCCTGGCCCGCAGCACCTTCTCGCCCTCGGCGTACTCGCCGGTGCGCATGCGTTCCAGCAGATCGAGATTCTCGTCGGCCGCGCGCTCACGGTAGGGGCTCGGACGACCGGGCTCGGTGAGGGTGCCGCGATACTCGCGGATCTCGTCGGGCGAGAGGTCGTCGACATAGGCCTTGCCTTCGCGAATCAGGTGCTGGGCCCAGGCGTAGAGCTGGTCGAAGTAGTCGGAGGCGAAGCGAACCGGACCGGCCCACTCGAAGCCCAGCCAGCTGACGTCCTCCTGGATGGCATCGATATAGGCCTGCTCTTCCTTGGCCGGATTGGTATCGTCGAAGCGCAGGTGACAGTCACCACCGAACTGCTCGGCCAGGCCGAAGTTGAGGCAGATCGACTTGGCGTGCCCGATGTGCAGGAAGCCGTTGGGCTCCGGCGGGAAGCGGGTCACGATCTTGCCGGTGCGGCCGGCATCGATCTCGTCGCGGATCTGGTTGCGGATGAAATTCGGCGCGCTGGAGGTATCGGTGGTCATGGTTGGAGAAACAACCTCTGGTTGAAGGTGCGGGCGGGTCACTTCGCCCATCGAAGCAAAACCGTTATTATAGCGCCACGCCCATGGGCAACGCCAAGGCGAGGCCCCTTTACCGTACAGGAACTTATCGATGATCGTTCTGCAGACCAATTATGGTGACATCAGCGTCGAGCTGGACCATGAGAAGGCCCCCAAGACCGCTGCCAACTTCGAACAGTATGTGCGCGAGGGCTTCTATGACGGCACCCTCTTCCACCGCGTGATCGACGGCTTCATGGTCCAGGGTGGCGGCTTCGACACCGATTTCAACCAGAAGCCCACCCACGACCCGATCGAGAACGAGGCCGACAACGGCGTGCTGAACGAGGCCGGCACCCTGGCCATGGCACGCACCCAGGACCCGCACTCCGCCACCGCCCAGTTCTTCATCAACGTCGCCGACAACGCCTTCCTGAACCACAGCGGCAAATCCATCCAGGGCTGGGGCTACTGCGTCTTCGGCCGCGTGGTCGAGGGCATGGAGGTGGTCGAGAAGATCAAGAACGTACCCACGACAAGACGCGGCATGCACGCCGACGTGCCCGCCGAGGACGTGATGATCCAGAAGGCCTACGTCAAGGGGGAGTGATGACGACCCGGCTGATTTCCGACCTCCACCTGCATCCCGGCGCCCCCGAGATCACCGAGGGCTTCCTGCACTGGCTGGAAGAGAGCGCCCGGGGGTGCGAGGCCCTCTACCTCCTGGGGGACATCTTCGAGGCGTGGATCGGCGATGACCTGCTCGACCTGGCCGGCGGCGACCCCACCGGACAAGCCGATCTGGCCGTGGGGGTCGCGCGGGCACTGCGGCGGCTGGCCGACGGCGGCACCGCCGTTTATCTCATGCACGGCAACCGCGACTTCCTGCTGGGGAGCCGGTTCGCCGAGCAGGCCGGCGCCACCCTGCTGGCGGACCCCAGCGTGGTCACGCTCGGCGGCAGGCGGGTCCTGTTGATGCACGGCGACAGCCTGTGCACGCTGGATACGGCCTACCAGGCGTTCCGCGCCAAGGCGCGCGACCCGCTATGGCAGGAGCAGGTGCTCTCGATGCCGCTGCCGGAGCGCATCGCCTTGGCCAGGCAGCTGCGCGAGCAGTCCGGGGAGGCCAACTCCAACAAGGCCGAGGAGATCATGGACGTCACCCCGGTAGAGGTGGTCAAGGCGATGGCCGAACAGGACGTGACCACCCTGATCCACGGCCATACCCACCGCCCCGCCGTGCACGGGCTCGAGGTGGACGGCCAGCCGGCCAGACGCCTGGTGCTGGGGGACTGGCGGCCGGACCGGGGATGGGAGATCGTCATCGAGGGAGACGGCGAGCCGCGGCTGAAGGAGATCCCGCTAGGCCATTGACGGCGATGGCAGCCGACAGGCGTCGAGGCGCTCTTCCAGCGCCTCGACGTCGGGCATGCGATCCGTCTCGCCGATCACCTCGAGGCGCGAATCACGGCGCCAGGCGCTGCCGGTCAGGCTCACCGCCCCCGCGGCGCGATTGTAGAGCTTCCAGCCGGCGTCGGTGTGGAAGACCCCCTTGACCCGCAGTGCGGCCGGCAACTCCCCCAGCACCATCGCCAGACGATCCAGGTCGAAACGCTCCCCCGGGTGCCAGCGCCACCCCAGGGTGGCATGACCCAGCGCCTCGCCCTGCTCCCGCCGGGGCCGACCCGGTTCGGGCAGCACCGCCGCGAACTCATCCAGCACCACGCCCGTCAACTCGAGGGCATCGCTCGCCGCCTCGCGCAATCGTCGATGGGCGTGGCTGTCACCCACCTCTCTCTCCGCCCCCGTGTCACCCTGCCCGATCAGCCGCGACAACGGCAGCGCACCGTGGGGCGCCTCCATGATCCAGCGCTTGGCGGGCCACAGCTCGGACAGCCACGCCGTCGCGGCCGCCCGCTGCTCGGGAGTTGCCAGGTCGACCATGGTCAGGGCCACGCCGTCGGCCAGGGTCAGCTGGTCGCGGAAGGTCTCATGCTCCCTGGCGCGGGGATCATCCAGTCGACGGGGATCCAGCACGGCGACGATATCCTCCACCCTCAGCACGCCCTCGAAGGCCTCGCCCCTGAGCACCTCCAGCAGCCCCGCCGGATGGCCGAGCCCGGAGGGCTCGATGATCAGTCGATCCGGCCGATAGCGATGCAGCAGGCTGACCAGGGTAGCCTGCATGACGAAGGCCAGCTGGCAGCAGAGGCAGCCGCCGGGCAGTCCCTTGACGATCAGGTCGTCGCGCTCCTCGAACATCGCCTGGTCGATGCCCACCTGGCCGAACTCGTTGACCAGCACCGCCCAGCGCTCATCGGCGGGTTTCTGATCGATCAGCCGGTGGATCAGGGTGCTCTTGCCGCTGCCGAGAAAGCCGGTGACCAGGTGGACGGGGACGTTGACCAGGGGGGCGGGCATGGGGAATCCTCGGGCTGGAAGTGGAGGGAAGCGTTATAACATAACACAGGGAGCGAGGAGCGAGGGGCGAGGGGCGAGGGGGAGACCAGCCATAAAAAAAGGAGCAAGCCAAGGGGGTCCCTTGAAACTTGCTCCTTGAGCCCTGGGCCCCGGGCCCCGGGCCTTGCCGCAGGCCTTAGCGGCGAATCTCCGCCTTGTCGCGCAGATCTTCCAGCAAGCCCTGGATGGCGGCCTGGGCGCGCAGGCGTTCGGCCATGCTGGCGACGAACTCCTCCACCTGGGCATCGAGCTCGCCCTCCTCGACCCGCTCCAGGGCGAGCAGCACTACCCGGTCGCGGTCCGCGGCGCGGCCATAGACGGGGGCGTCGCCCTCGGGGGCCGGCAGGCGGAAGACGGCATCGATCACCGCGCGGGGGAGGCCCTGAGTATCTTGGCGGCTGACGCCCTCGGCC
>LKMJ01004172.1_pt1 | contig 13561 bp, 23 predicted proteins | sample 643391 | NCBI WGS metagenome assembly LKMJ01 (sample SAMN04112250, study PRJNA286221) | soda lake metagenome | biome: soda lake; feature: Kulunda Steppe; material: water; isolation source: sample PL-Br10 brine of Picturesque Lake | place: Russia: Kulunda steppe | collected 2010-07
GATTATCTCCACACCAATCTCTGAACCGGATTCTATCATATTCGTCTTTGTAGAATTGGATTTCGAACGAAATGGAAAACCGGCTCCAAGTGGGAGACAGCTAGCCGAACATCTTGCGCATCATCGGATGCATCTCCATCAACTGCTCTTCGGCCATCTGCTCGTACAGCTTGTACGTGATGGACACGGTCAGCAGTAGACCCTCGCCGGAGACGCCGCCGATGGTGCCGAGCATGTTTGCACCGACTGCCAGCACACCCACGAGTGCACCACCGATGACGGTCACCTGTGGGATGTACTGGTCGAGCACGCGCTCGATACTCGAGACGTTCTGTCGGAAGCCGGGTATCTGCATCCCGGAGCCGTGAATCTGCTGAGCTGTCGCTTCCGGCCCCATGTCGGTCGTCTTGACCCAGAAGATGGCGAAGATTGCGCCACCGATGACCATGACGGTCAGGTCGACCGAGACACGGAGCAGAATTTCGTACGCTGCCATCCCGTGTCCTTCGCCGATGAACCACATCCAGTCTTCGGGAGTCTGAATCGGTGCGGTGTAGTAGAAGAACCCGCCGACTGGATTCTGGTCGCCGTCGTACTCCCCGAGCCATGTGGGCATCCCGGCCCACTGTGCGTCGAGGATGCGGCCCATGAACTGAACGTTCATCTGCAGTGCACGCACGAGAATCATGGGCAGGACGCTCGCGTAGATGAGCTTCACCGGGAACCGTCCGCGAGCGCCCTTGACGCGGGCGTTCGAGAGGGGAATCTCGACGCGGACGCTCTCGGCGTACACGACGATGACGAAGATAGCGATCGTCGTGAAGATTGCGAGAACCTGTCCCTGACCGAATATCAAGTCACGGAGCCCCTGTGCCGTCATGAGGCCACCGGCGAGGCTGTCGTACCCGAAGAGTAACCGTATCCACTGTGGGATGATTCCGTACGATTCGACGCCATCAGGGGTGATGGCCGGAACTTCGATGAGGCCGCCAATCATTCGCTGGCTGACGCCGGCGATGATGAACAGGCCGACACCGCTACCGATTCCCCATTTACTCACGACCTCGTCCATATAGAGGATGATAACACCACCGATGAACACCTGCAGGAAGATGAACCAGTTCAGACCGGTCAGTCCGATACCGAGCTCTCCTGCGATGTTGGGGTCTGCCGGAAGGAACCCTCCGGCGAAGACCATCGGCAGCGCCGTCAGCGCGGTCATGATGACGACGAGCAGTTTCTGCAGTCCCTGGTAGAGGACCTGGTCACGTGGGTTGTTCTGCGTGTCGAGTCCGAGCAGGTCGGCACCGCCGAGCAACTGGAGCACGATGCTCGCAGTGACGATTGGGCCAATTCCGACCTGCATCAGCGAGCCTGACTCGCCAGCGAGAATCGACCGGAACTGGCCGAAAATGTCCGTTCCTTCTCCTTGTGCGACGCCGAACAGCACGACGTTCGTCAGGAAAAAGTACAGTACCAGTATCCCCGCTGTCCAGCCAAGCTTGCGCTTGAACGGAACGTGCCCGTCCGGCCGTCTGACCGAGGGCATGCGGGTGAGTATGGGTTCGGCGGTGTCCTTCCAGCTCATACTAATCCTCTGTCTCTTCTTCTTCGTCGTCTTCGACAGCCCGCTCCGAGAGTTTTACGAATCCGTCTGCGTCCTGGATTTTCTCTTCGGCACCCTCGGAGAAAGCATCTGCAGTCACTTCGAGTTGATTTCGTACCTGTCCACTTCCGAGCACTTTCACCACGTCGGCGTCGTGTCCGCCTTCGACGACGTCGCGTACGTCGATGACGTACCGGTCGTTCGCCTCCTCGGCGACATCCTCGGCGACGTACAGGTGGATATCCTCGTCGACCTTCTGGATGTCGACGGTGAGGACGTCCTCCTGGACCTTGTCTGGCCGGGAGAATCCGGATTTGCCGAGCGGTGGGTGGTTGTGCATCTCGTGTTTGTCACGGCCGGCGGCACCGCGACCGCCGCGATGACCAGCACCGCGGCGGTTCTTGTGGGTACCGCCGCCGTGGGTTCGTGATCCGCGTTGTCGTTTCTTTTTCTTCGTCATTATCGCATCGCCTCCAGTAGGGTATCGAGGTTCTCGGTGTCGTGAACGCCGAGCTGCCCACCGGTCGAGATGGGCTGTTTGAGTCCCTTGTGTCCGCCACGTGGCGGATGCAGTCGGAGCGTCGGTGACAGCCCCGCTTCCTGCAGGGTCGTCTCCTCTTCGACCAGCGCACCGGCCAGTGCGTCGATTGAGTCGTAGTCGGTGTTCTCGTCCACCCACTCGTCATCGACGGTGTCGTCGCCACGCGCTGGCTCCGCGCGCTCGCTGAGCAGCAGCGAGATGGTTTCCTCGCTTGGCTCACCGTGGGCGACGAAGTCGTTGACCTTCGTTATCATGCCCGTGTACGTCGGCTCCTCGGGGACGAGCGTCGCGTGGTTGACGCGGCCGAGATTGAGCATCTCGAGCGTATCGCGCACGTCCTGGTTCATGTTGACTTCGCCACGGAGCTGGACGATGGCCTTCATTCGACCACCTCCTGCTGTTCCATGGCGTGCTCTGGTACCCGCGTCTCGGCGGTCTTTCGCAGAGCGTCGAAGGTTGCCTTCGCGAAGTTGACGGTCGTTCGCGTGTTGCCGTCACTCCGGGTCCAGGCGTCTTCAACGCCAGCGAGTTCGAGCACTTTCCGGGGAGTCTCTGCGGCGGCGAGGCCGAGACCTCGCGGTGCGGGACGGAGCTCGACCGTCACGCTTCCCGCTTTGCCCTCGGTGTTCCGAACCAGCGAGTTCGTCCCACCGGGACGGTCCTCCCAGGAGCCACTGCCAAGCGGAATTTTCACGAGGTTCAGCTTGCCGATGTCGATGGCTTTCTGAATCGCGCCACCGACCTGGTCGTCACGGCCCTCGGCATAGCCGATGAGGCCGTTGCGGTTGCCGACGACGACGACACAGCGGAACTTCACCCGCCGGCCGGAGTCGGTCATCCGCTGGACCATGTTGATGTCCAGGACCTCGTCTTCGAGGTCGGGCACCAGCTGGTCGACAATCTCCGGTTCTTTCAGTGGGAGCCCCGAGTTCAGGGCGTCCTCCATCGAGTCGATTTCGCCGTCGGCGACTTTCCGTCCGAGTCGCGTCTGTGGTTCCCATCCGTCTGCGCTCATAGTTCAACCTCTCCTTCCAGCAGTGTCTCGCGCATCTCGTCGAAATGCGCTGGCAGGTCCGTTGCGTCGAAATCCCCGCTGTAGAGGCCGTCCTGCTGGTCGGCGTACTCGGCGATGTGCTCGCCGCGCGTGCGTGGCCACTCGGCCAGCACGTCGTCGTTGTGGGGGATGTCGAGTCCAGCGTCGATTGCGCCTTCCTGTACTGCGAACACCTTGTTCCCCGGCGTCGGGGAGTTCAGACCGATGTCGAGAACGGCCTCGTCGACGCCTGCTTCCTGCGCACGGAGGCCCGCGAGAAGTCCCGTCAGGTAGGCCGCTGGCATGTTGCCAGTCGGAGCCTCCCAGCCGTACTCCTCGAGGTCCTGTGAGCGTGCGCTCGCTACTGTCTCGTCGCCTTGCGGGCCGGTCACGACCAGCTGCGCCCTGACGTGGCTGTTGCTCTTGCGAGCAACGAGACGTGGCTTGCCTGATTTCAGCAGGCGCAACCGCTGATGGTAATCTGTCCGGGCCTCGCGGCGACGCCGCATCGGCACCGTGTATCGTGGTCCTGTTGCCATTATGCTTCACCGTAGGTTTCGTCCATGTATCGTTCGAGGTCTGCGATGCTGTCGAACTCGCCGCCTCCCGCCTTGTCGTAGAGGTCGCGGTACTGCGTACGGTCAAGTTCGCCCTCGTCGCGGAGTTCGCGCAGATGTCGTCGGAGCGCGCGAATGCTCGATTGCCATTCCTTCTTTGGGTCCTGCCGTCCGCCGGCCTTGCCCTTCCGTGAGCCGGGGCCTTTCTGGTGGCCGTAGGACCGCTTTTTCTGTCGTTCGCGTGCTCGGCCGCGGGAGTTCCCCTTCGGGGGGTCCGCTCTGATAACTCCTTCATCGACCAGTTCACGGATGTCTTCGCGGGTAATCGCTTCCGCGATATCACCTTGTCGGTCCGGGTCGAACCAGAGCTTGTTCTTCCCCACATCGAGCACGTCCGATGCAAGTCGTTTCTGTGCTTTGAGGTCAGTCATTCTACTTCAACCTCCTCGTAGGTCGGGTTGAGAACGCGAATCTCATGGTCCTCGGCGACCTCTTCTATCTGCTCTCGCTTCCGACCGCCCACTGTCGAGGCGATGCGTACCGCCTGCGTGTCGGGGTCGACGCCGTCGAGGTCGTCGGTGTTGTGGACGCGAACCTCCTCGAATCCGGAGGGGTGCAGTCCGCGCACCGCCTCCGGCGTGCGAAAGCCTGCTTCCACGGTGTCACCCTTGCCTTTGACGCCCTTGCGCTGTTTCGAAAGCTGACCGCGGGGGCGTCGCCAGGAGGTGGGCACGCGCTTTTTCTTGTGGTGGTCCTGCCGGTTGAACTGCGGCTTGCTGATACGCGCTCGCTCGGTGAGGAGACGCTCGGTCTCCTCGTCGAGGTCGGGCGTCTTGTCGACGAGACCGCGGGGTCGAAGCTCAGTCTCGACCTCCTCGTCCGGTTCCTCGTCTTCATCAGCTTCGATTTCGGCCTCGACGTCCTCGCTGACTTCGAGGTCGCCGATGTCGGCCTTGATTCGGGCGGCAAGCGCCATCCCGATGCCGTCGACGTTCGCCAGTTCGTCCTGGCTTGCGCCCTTGACCTTGGCCACGTTGTCGTAGCCGGCCTCGCGGAGGTCCTCTGCTTTGGAGTCGCCGACGCCGCTGATGTCGGTGAGCTCCTGAATCTCGGGCTCGTCGTCCTCGTCTGCCTCTTCGGCCTCGTCTTCGTCGCCGTCCATCTCCTCGATGTCGGCTTCGACATCCTCGCTGACCTCGACCTCGTCGGTCTCGGCTTTGATTCGGGCGGCCAGCGCGGTGCTGATGCCGTCGATGTCCTGCAGCTGGTCCTGGCTGGCGGCGCTGACGTGTTCGACGCTCTCGAAGCCGGCCTCGCGAAGCGCCTTGGCTTTCTCTTCGCCGACGCCACCGAGTTCGGTCAGGTCCGAGAGCTCCTCAGTTTCCTGTTCGTCGTCCACTTCTTCCTCGACGTCTTCGTGTTCGTCACTCATTATGCGTCACCTCGGTTCGGCTTTGCGGTGATGTAGACGCCGTCCTGGAAGACGCGAACGTCCTTGTCGGTCACGCGCGTAAGCTGTTCGATGTCGGCAGCTGTCTGGCCGACTGCTTCGATGTCGGGGCCGCTGAGGATAATCTCCTCACCGTCGACCTCGACATCGGTATCGCCGTGAATCGGGGCGCGACGCGGTGCGCGTTCACCGAGGAAGTTCTCGATGACGATGTCTCCGCCCTCGACGTTCACCTGCATGGGGAAGTGAGAGTAGAAGACTTCCATCTCGTACTCCCAGCCCTCAGTGACGCCGTGGAACATGTTCTCGACGTGACTCTCGAACGTACCAAGCGTCGACATCGTTTTCGCGTCGTCGTTCTCGCTCTCGATGACGACGTTTCCGTCGTCTGCTGAAACCGAGATGTCGGGATACCACAGTCGTCGCGTGACGCTGCCGTTCGGTCCCTCGACGGTGAGCTCGAGATGGTCCATCTCGGCGCTCACCTCGTCCGGTATTTCGAGTTGTACTTCTGGCATTGTTAGTAGACGTATGCGATGACCTGGCCGCCAATTCCCTCGTCTCGTGCCTCGTAGTGGCTCATGATACCCTGTGAGGTGGTGACGATGAGCGTCCCGTAGTCACGGGCGGGGAGGAATCGTTTCTCCCACTTCTCGTACTCGTCTGCGCCGACGGAGTACCGGGGTTTGACGGGGCCACACTCGTTGATGGCTCCTTTCAGTTCGACCTCGAAGTTGCCGGCTTTGCCGTCGTCGACGTGTTGAAAGCCGTCGATGTACCCGCGGTCGTAGAAGACTTCGAGTACGCTACCGATCTCGTTCGAGGCGGGCTGTACGACCTGTTTCAGATGCCCGACGCTCTCGGCGTTATCGAGCGCGGAGAGCGCGTCGGCGAGTGGGTCGTTTCCTGTCATGAGTATTTCTTGAATCCCATGCTTCTGGACACCTCACGGAAGCACTGTCGGCAGAGGTAAATCTCGTACTTGCTGACGAGTCCCTGCTTACGACCACAGCGCTGACACTCCCGTAGCTGGTCCGTCCGCTTCGCGGCTTGCTCGCCGGTTGTGGGCTCTTCTGTTTCGCTTTCGCTCATTCTGTCACCTCCACGTCGAACGTGGATTCGATGTACGCAACTGCGTCCTCGACATCCAGTCGGTGTGTCGAGGGAATCGGGCGCGAGGCCTTGTCTCGCTTGGCGACACGGTATCCCGGACGAACCAGGTTGACCGTCACGTCGAGCCCGTAGATGCCGATGGTCGGGTCGTACTCCTGGCTCGGGAACTCCGTGTGGTCCTCGACGCCGAAGCTGAAGTTACCTGTCTCGTCGAACTGGCTTGCCGAGAGGTCGATCAGCGTCAGCGCGGTCTCGAGGAACGCCTGTGCGTCCTCTTCGCGCAGGGTCACCTTCGTTCCGATTGGGTCGCCCTCGCGGATGCCGAACTCCGGCTCGGTCTTTTTTGCCGTCGTCCGGACCGGCTGTTGCTCGGTCAGCTCCGACATGATATCCTCTGCTTCGGCGAGCTCGGTACCACCCTGGCCGACGCCCATATGGACGACGACCTTCTCGATACGCGGCTCGCGCATCTCGTGGAACTCGGTCGTGCTCATTCGTCACCCTCCGTGTCGTCGTCGACGAAGTTCTCGTCGATAGTGACGATGTACTCTTCGACGGTTTCGAACGTCTCGTCGCCGTCGTACGCAGAGAGAATCACGTCGTTCGAGGCACTGCTCTGGGAGACGATAATCTCCTCGATGGTGCCGATTCGACCGGCGTGTCTACCGGCGACTGCGGTCGCCAGCGCGCCCTCCTCGTACTCGAAGTGAGCGACGATGCTGTCGTCTTCGTTGTCGACGACAAGCGAGTCGCCAACGCTGTAGTTGCTGTCCGCTTCGACGAGCAGCGTCTGCCCGTCGTGCATCGTCAGCTGAACGTCCCCACCGGGGACGTTGTGCTTGCCGTCGATTTTGCCGAGCTTGCTTCCGGCCGAGTCCGCATCGAGCGGGGTCAGCGTGAGCCGACCACCCTCGTCGGGGAACACCCGGTAGTACTCATCGCGTTCGGTGAACGCAACGATGTCGAACATTCCCACGGGCCGTTCCTCGTCGTTGATTGGGGTCCCGTTAATGAGAACGCTATCCTGGTTCAGCGCGTAGCGGGCTTCCTTGCGGTTGTCGACGTAGCCGAGCACGTCCCGAAGGAGTATCAGGAGCGGCACTCCCGACTCTCCGTGTGGACCGGCACCCGCCTTGACGGTGAACATCTCCTCTTTCCGTTCGACTGGCCAGCTCTTGGGAACTGACAGCCGTTTCTGGTGGTTCGTCATTCGTTATCCTCCTCCAGACGCTCCTTGCGTCGCGCATCCGAGACATCGAGACTCGTCACGCGCAGGTTGCTGGCGTCGAGCGGCTTGGGGACTTCTTCCCCGTCGACCGTCTCCACGGTCGCGCCCTCGACGTGGACGACTGCGTCTCTGAGGTCGACGCGGACGACTTCGCCTTCTTCGCCGGCGAAGTCACCGCGCATCACCTCGACGGTGTCTCCCGCGTTGACACGGACAGAGCGCTGTCCGTACTCGTCGCGAAGGTCCCGCGACAGCGTCGCCTTCACCTGCTCGTGTTTCTCGTGCAGTGGGGCGTTTCGTTCGCGTTTTCGCTGTTTGTGTGGTTGGCGAGTCATACTATCATCGTAGCTGTTGATGCGATTGCTCCGAACCGCTCTGCGACTTCGCGCGCAATCGGACCCTTGATTTCGGTCCCGCGCGGGTCCTCGTTGTCGTCGACGATGACGGCTGCGTTGTCCTCGAAGGACACGCGCGTGCCGTCGGGGCGTCGAATCGGCTTGCGCTGACGGACGATGACGGCTTCGAGCACCTGGCGACGCATCTCGGGCGTCCCCTTGGTGACCGACACCGTCACCTTGTCGCCGAGGCCAGCCTTCGGCTGGCGGTTCAGGCGACCCGAGTAGCCGTGTGTGCTGATAACCTTCAGCTCACGGGCCCCCGTGTTGTCCGCACACGTGACGAGCGAGCCCTTCTTCAGGCCCTGCGTGACGTCTGCTTTCATCGCTTCCATCACTCGTCACCTCCTGCTTCCGAAACGACTTCGACGACGACGTGTGATTTCGTCTTCGAGAGCGGTCGTGTCTCTGCTATTCTGACGGTGTCGCCATTCGAGAGGGGCTCCAGCACGCCCGGCACATGGGCCGGGATGCGCGAGCGCCGCTTCATCTTCCGGTCGTACTTCGGCACGTTGACGTCGTACTCTCGCTCGACGACAACCGTCTTGTCCATCTCCGTCGAGACGACTTCACCTTCGAGAATCTGTCCGCGAACGGAAAGTTCGCCGTAGAACGGACAGGTCTCGTAGTCGTACTCGTCCGGATTCTCCGGTTCTGGTGGTTTTGCAACGTCTAATCCTATTCCCATTTCGAATCACCCTTCTGTTCGGTGCGCCGGGCTGGTCGAGCGATGAGTGTCTCGCCCGCAGTCTCTACTGCTTCCCCGGTGGGAAGCGTCCATTCGAAGGTGGCGCAGTCCTTCGGAACCTGTGACACCCGTCCGTCTCGTTCGATGCCGAGCGTCCGCGTCGTCTCGGAGACGACGGTCCCCTCGAGCCCGACGACGTCGGGGTTCGATGCGGAGACGACTCGGACATCCAGGCCGACAAGTTCGTGTCGTGTCAGCGTCTCGGGTGTCACTGGCATCCTATTCACCTCCGTCCTCGTCCGCGAAGTCGCCTTCCTCTTGCTGGATGGTCTTCATTCGCGCGATAGTTCGTCGCAGCTCCTTGATTCGGGAGGGATTCTCCGGCATTCCGCCGGTGGCCTTAATGGCTTCTGCGTTCAACAGTTCCGTCTCGAGTTCTTCGAGTTCGGCCTCCCGCTCTGCGGGAGTCATATCTCGAATCTCGACTGGATGCAGTATCGTCATTCGTCGTCACCCTCCGTGTCGTCATCTTCGTCTCCGTCGTCGCCGGACGACTCCATCTCGTCCATCAGTTCGTCTGCTTCGGCCTCGGTCTCTTCGTCGAGCTCCTCCTCGACCGCGGCGTCGAGGTCGTCGAGTTCTTCCTCGACATCGGCCTCGTCGGGGACCTCCGGCTCGTCGAACTCGGCGTCTTCCTCGACGACTTCCTCGTCGAGAACTTCTTCGTCAGCGTCCGGTTCGGCCTCGTCGTCTTCCGGCGGTGCGCCGAGAGTCGGCTCGTCGCCGTCCTCGGCTTCCTCGGGTTCGCCCGAGAGCAGGTCGTCGACGCTGTCGCCTTCCGCGATGTAGTCCTCGACCTCGACATCTTCGTAAATCTCGAAGTCGTCTGGGAGTTCGGCGTTCGGTGGGATGATTTTGACCTGCACCCCGATGGTTCCGAGCTTCATCACTGCCGTGCCGATCCCGTGGTCGACGATCTCCTCTGCAGGTTCGCCGTTGTGCTTGATGTAGCCACGGTTGAACTTCTCCACGCGCGAGCGTGCGCCCGTGACCTTTCCGGAGAGGACGATTTCGGCACCGAGTGCGCCGGAGTCCATGATGCGGTCGATGGTCGTGTGACCGGCTTTCCGGAAGTACCAGCCGCGTTCGAGAGCGTTCGCCAGTTTGTCGGCGACGATACGGGCGTTCAGGTCGGGTTCGTCGACCTCCTGAACGTCGACCTGTGGGTCGTCTAGCCCGAACTCGTTTTCGAGCGTGCTGGTTATCTTGCGGATGTTCTTTCCGCCTTTGCCGATGACCATTCCGGGCTTCTCGGCTTTGAGCACAATCTGTGTGCCCATCGGCGTCTTGGCGATCTCCATGCCGCCGTAGCCTGCACGACCGAGTTCGTCCTGGAAGAACTCGTCAATCTGCGTGCGCTGGAGGCCGTTTTCGACGAACTGGAGTTCGTCTGCCATTATTCGTCACCTCCTTCGTCCTGCTCTTCGAGGACGATTTCGACGTCACACTGGGTCGTGTTCCAGGGTGAGGCACGCCCCATCGCGCGGGGCTTGCGTCCTTGACTCTCGCCAACCTTGTGTGCGGCGACGTGCATAATCTCCATCGATTCGCCATCGAATCCCTGGTTGTCGGCGTTGCCAATGACGTTCTCGAGCAGGTCGAGATACGCGTTGGATGCCTTCTCGGGGAACCGACCGGCGTCCCAGCCGTCGATTCCGCTTCGGTGGCCGACGCCAGAGTTGTGCTCGCGGAAGGGTACGACTTCGTCGCCCTCGACAACGCCCTCGAGAAACTCGACGGCGTCGCCGGCGGTCATACCCTTGAGCTCACGGGCGATGGCCTTGCTGTGCTTGAGACTGATGGGCCGCTCACGGAGCATGGCTTTCGCCGTCGTGTCCGGGTCGGCCTCGACTGAGTAGCTGATTCCCATGGTTTATTTCAAGGGTACGAACTTCGAGGAGCGCGTGGCTCCGATGCCAGCCTGTCCGTGTTCGACGCTCGTCCGCGTCAGCTGGAACTCGCCCAGGTAGTGGCCGAGCATCTCCGGCTCGACTTTGACGCGCTCGAAGCTCTGCCCGTTGTGGACCGTGAAGGTCACGTCGACCATCTCCGGGAGAATTGGCATATCCCGGAGGTGAGTCCGAATCGGGTTGTTTGCGGTCTCCTCTTCGCCAGCTTCGCGTGCTTTCTCGAGCAGCTGCTGGTGTTCGTAGGACAGGCCGCGTTTGATAGTTCGCCGCTGTCGAGCGGGTAGCAGTTCCGCAACGTCATCGAGCTCCATCTCCTGCAACTCGTCTAGCGTGTGACCACGGTAGGTAAACTCACCCTCGTGGCCAATCTGGTAGTCTGATTCGCTCATTTTTCACCACCTCGTCCGGTCCGCCGCGAGGCGATGTCCCCGACCTTGCGTCCCGGCGGTGCATCCCGGGAGACGCTTTTCGGTCGACCGGGGTGCTGTCGGCCACCGCCACCGAAGGGGTGGTCGACCGCGTTCATCGCAACACCACGAACGCGGGGCCAGACCATACCGCGTGATTTGACCTTGTGGTGTTTGTTTCCGGCTTTGACCATCGGCTTCTCCGTCCGGCCACCACCGGCGACGACACCGATGGTCGCCCGGCAGTCGGGCGCGAGCCGTTTCATCTCGCCGCTCGGAAGCTGGACGACCGCGACGCTGCGGTCGTGGGTCAGCAGCGTGGCGTAGACTCCCGAGGCGCGGGCAAATCGGCCGCCGTCGCCTGGGTTTGCTTCCACGTTGCACACCGGAACTCCTTCAGGAATCTCCGCGAGCGGGAGCGTATTACCCGGTTCGATTGCTGCAGAGACACCGACCTGAATCTCGTCGCCGACCGTGATGCCCTCGGGCGCGAGCACGAGGCGCTGGTCACCATCGTCGAACTCGACTGCAGCGACCGGGGAGCTCCGTGCCGGGTCATGTTCGATGTCCACGACCGTTCCGGAGATGAGGTCGCCGTCCTCGACGGTTCGGTGGGAAAGCTCTGCCTTGTATCGGTGTGACGGGGCACGGAACGTCGGTGTGCCACGTCCGCGTCGTTGTCCGCGAATTCGTCGTCCCATAGTCAGAACACCCCGATTCGTGACGCAATCTCCTGTGCGTCGTGGTCGTCAGTGAGCTGTATCTCGGCCTTCTTCTTGCCCTGTGCCGTGACCATCGTGTTGATGCCCTCGGTTTCGACGTCGAACTGCTGTTCGACTTCTGCGACAATCGCTTCTTTCGACGCGTCGGGCTGGCAGATGAAGACCATCTTGTTCTCGAAATCCATCTTGTCGACGGACTTCTCCGTAACGTGGGGGTAAAGCAGCGCGTCCATCATCGGTCTTTCACCTCCTCGAGTGCGCTCTCGGTCCAGACGGTGAGTCGGCCAGCGTCCGTCCCGGGTGCGAGGTCCTCGGCGTTCAGTTTTTCGGCCGTCGTCACGTCGGCACCCGGGAGGTTCCGGGCTGCACGCGACTCCTCTTCGCTCGTTACGAACAGGATCGACGTGGGCCGGCGGTACTTCCGACCGCGTGTCGTTCCCTGTCCGGCACGAATCTTCGTCTCGTCGGCGCGCTCGATGTCGGCGTCCAGGCCGAGCGCCTCGAGCGCCTCGACTGCGTCCTTGGTCTTGGTCAGCTCCTCGAACTCGTCGCTGACGACGAGTGGGAGCTCGACGTCCTCGTCAAACTCGTGTCCGCGCTCGCGAACGAGTTCTGTGTCCGCCGTGGCTGCGATAGCCGAGCGGACTGCCTTCTGGCGCTCCTTGTCGTTGATATCGTAGGAGCGGTCTTTCTCTGACTTCGGCGGGTGAGCCGGGCGACCCCCGACCGTCTGGGGGACGCGTCGGCCACGGCCACCCTCTCGGGGGACGTGTGCCATACCCCGGCCGCTGCCGAACGATTCGGCTGGCGTTCGGAGCCCGGCGTACTCGTCAGCACCGTAGTCCTGTTTGCGGTTCGCCTGTGCAGCAAGCACCGCACGCCGGATAAGGTCCGGCCGGAACTCACTGTCGAAGACGGCGGGGAGGTCTATCTCCCCGTCCGTGTCACCGTCTACTGTGTGTACTGGTACTTGCATTGGTTATCCCTGATTCGAGGCTGTCGAAACGTAGCGCACCTCGGGGTCGAGGCGCGGCTGGTCGTTCGGACGCACTGCGGGGCGAAGCCGAACCAGGCGTTTCTCCGGTCCGGGAACCGAACCCTTCACGAGCGTGTAGTTGCCGTCGACCTCGCCGTAGTTGACGAAGCCGCCGTCGACCGTCGGCTCGTCGCCGTCGCCGATGTCGACGATACGCTTGTTGAGTTCGGTCCGCTGGTGGTAGCCCGTTTGTCCGAGCTGGGGAACCGTCGAGCGGACGCGCGAGGGGTTCCAGGGACCGAGGTTGCCGATGCGGCGAACCCATCCCTGCCGTTTGTGTTTGCCCTTGCGCTTCTGGACCCCCCATCGCTTGACGGGTCCCTGTGTGCCCTTGCCCTTCGTGACCGCCGCGATGTCGGCGTACTCGCCGGCGCGGAACACGTCGTTCGTGTTGTACTCGCCCTCGTCGAGGAGTTCGAGTCCGTAGTCGACGCGGTCGGCCAGCGAACCGCCTCCGATGCGGTTCTCCATTACGTCGGGTCGTTTCTTGGGCACTCCGTCGAGTTCCTTCGGCGTCGTGTGCGTGATGGCACGAACGTCTCCGAGGGTTCCCGCGTCGAGTGCGTCTTGAATCTGTTCCTTGGCAGCGTCCGCGTCGTGGTCTTCGGGCGGGCTGAGTGCCCGGTCCAGTTCTGGGTCGAACTCGTCGGCCCAGACCTCAGTCAGCGGTCGCTGTCCGTACGGCGTGTCTTCGTAGGCTCGCAGTGCGACGACCTGCATCGGGGGCGTCTCGATGACGGTCACGGGGACCGTCTCCTCCATCCCCTCGCGTGCAGAGTCGGGCTGGTCGTTGATCATGACGACGTGGCTCATCC
>LKMJ01004175.1_pt1 | contig 13559 bp, 12 predicted proteins | sample 643391 | NCBI WGS metagenome assembly LKMJ01 (sample SAMN04112250, study PRJNA286221) | soda lake metagenome | biome: soda lake; feature: Kulunda Steppe; material: water; isolation source: sample PL-Br10 brine of Picturesque Lake | place: Russia: Kulunda steppe | collected 2010-07
GTTCTCGTACACCTCGACGTCGACGCTTTCCATCCCGGTGTGTCCGAATTCGGCGTTGATCGCTTCGGTCGAGTTCGTTAGCAACCACTCTTTGAACTCCGGATCCGTCCACGCTCTGGCGACGACCGCAGCCCCGTTCATCGGGCCGATGTCGTCTTCGAATTTGCTGATGACGGCATCGACTGCGTCCGTCGACAGCATCTCTTTCTCGACCAACAGCGACTGGAGTGCTCTCGCTCTCGCTTCCGGATCCGTTTCTTTGTCGACTGGCAACTCTTTGCTCTCACTCATAGCTATCGTACAACTTCTCGTTGGTATCTGTGAACACTTTAAACTTTACTCCGGCAGTAGTCGGCAATCCGCCATTCAGTTAATAATACAGTGAAATATTTTAATATTCTGTGGCTGGCGATCGTGACTCGCTCCGGCCGATCGCGACGACCCGCTGGCAGTCAGGTCGACAACGGAGCGTCGTCGGACTCCCGGCTACAGCGGAACACGAGGCAAGCCACACTGCACGGCCACGACTGGGCGGCCCTCCCTGTCGCTCGTCAGAGCCGACTGCTGACGGAACCTCGCAGGCCGTCTCTCGTGGAACGACTGTATCCAACAAGCAGATATACACGTCTGCTGACGCCAACACTGATACCCGCCTGGAGCGAATACGTTGTACCGATATCGGATCGTCCAAGCGGAGCGGAGCGGATCCGGATCTCGAGTTCCGAGCGTAGATTCGGTATCTCTCAGCCCAGTCCGTGAACGAACCGAACCCGCGCAACGCGGGCGTGTCAGACCCACTATGTCCACCATCCCAGCGAACCCGCCAGAAACGTGTCCCGTGTGTGAGACGGTCTACGACTCCGTTTCGGAGCACGCCGAGGGGCTGATGGTCGGGTTAGCCGATAACGAGCGGTACCGGCGTGTCTGTTTCGAGCCGCATACGGCCGACGACGAAGCACGGATCCGGTTCTATCATCACACACACCACCAGGCCGAACCGGAGTAAGCCGATCGACCGATAGCCGCGCTAGCCCCTCACGGCGCCGGAGGACGTGACGAGACTGGTCTGTACCGGTACCGCCACGTGTGCGGAGGGCGTTTACGTCCCGCCGATCGGCTGATTCGGTCCGGCTACAAGCGGGACGTTGTCCCACCCCGACAGTCGGTAGACGGACACGCCCGCCTCGGACAACGACAATCTGTCATCCACCGATCAGTTGAAGTCGTCCAGCGATGCTTGCGATGTAACTGTGTCAGCGGGGTCCTCAGCTCTATCAGACCCGGCCTCGGTATCAGTGTCAGTGTCGCTCCCCCCGGTTCCACCGCGTCGTGAGAGCGATGCACGGCGAGCGATAACAGGATCACGCAGCGCCCGCTTCGCACGATCACGTACCCGGTCGATCTTTTTGTAGATACGTTCCCGGGCTGCTTCGTACTCGATCACTGGATAGGGGTAGTCATCACCGATCGAGATCTCACACTCGGCTTGGATCGCCAGTGGTGTCTTCTCCGGCTGGTCGAGAAACTCGATGGGGAGCGACTCGAGTTCAGGCACCCACTTCGTGATGAACTTGCCGTCCGGATCAGTGTCTCGAACCAGTTTCCGCGGATTGTATACTCGTTCCATATTCACCCCGACGACCCCGGCTTGTGTCTGGAACTGCGTGTAGTTGATCGCCGGGTCTGCATCGATGAGATGGGAGTAGAACCAGTCGGCACCGATCCGCCAGGGTTGTTGCATGAGATCACAGAACACTGGTGCACGCATCGCCCGCATTCGGAAATTCAACCACCCGGTCTGCTCGAGACAGCGCATCGAGGCATCTACCATCGGGTATCCGGTCTTTCCGTGTTTCCACGCCGCAACGAGTTCCGGATCGTACGTGTCCGCGTGGAACCCCTCCAGCACGGGATTGACCGCTCTCTTGGTCCATCCCGGCCAGTCAACCAACTTCTGATTGTAGTGTCGGTTCCAGAACAACCGGGACACGAACAGCGCTACTGCGCTTGCATCTGTTGCGTGCTCGGTTACGTACTGATAGACTTCGCGGACGGAGACACATCCGAATCGAAGGTACGGCGACAGCCTGCTCGTTCCCGTCGCTGCATCACTCGGTGCTGAAATACGACCTAGATACGTCGAAATAGTGGCTGTGAACTGTTCGAGCCGGGACAGCGCCGGTTCTCGACCGCCCGTCGGAGCCGTCGTTTTCGCCGGTGTGACATCGTACGCGGCGCTAACCCGGTCCGGTGTGATCGACATCGAGACCGTCGGGAGGTCGACAGCCGCTGGCGACCAGGTCAACAGGTCGTCGGTGAGCCACGTCTCGACGTGGTCACTCCATCCCTCACGCGGATCGTCGGCGTTCCTGACGAGCCCATCCCCATCGATAAACGTGACATCACACTGCTGGGCTGCGGTGTTGTCCCGATCGTGGCCGTACCGGCTCGCTGGGTCAGCCGTCGCGACGATATCCCAGCCGCGATCGACGAACCGTGACAGAATCTCGATCGGGTCACCGTGACCGTAGACCAGGGTTGCGCCACGTGCTTCGTACTGTCGCTGGAGATCGGTGAGCAATTCGTGGAGGAACTGGATGCGGGCGTCACACGCGAGTCCGAAATCGGTGTAGAACGCTGGGTCGAAGATGAACAGTGGGAGGACGGTATCGTAGTTGGTCGCGGCAGCGGTGACTGCAGGATGGTCTGTCGTCCTGAGCTATCTGCGGTGCCAGACGACGGCACCGTGTTCGCCGGATGGGAGTGAGTCGGCTGTTGGTTCGATCGGGAGTGCAGGTGGTGGCCCAGTCATAATCGGTGTTGCCGAGGGTAGACGGTGTCTGGGGAACGGTAGTAGAGGAGACTGTCAGTGCAGGTTCTCATACGGTCTGTCGGATCACCAGCGAGTGGCCGCTCGCTGTGAACGCAAGCAGTACCACTACACTGGTTCGTCGAGGTGTTCGAATATGGTTCGGATTTCGACGATCGTAATCGTCCTCGCTATCGTGCTTGGAATCGGTCTCATCCCGATCCCGGTCATCCCCGGTGTCGGGATTCTCGTTGGCCTCTCGGGTCTCGTCCTCGGCGTCGTTTTGCGGCTGCTCGGATACTGACCAGGATCTGGGTCCGGTCTCCCGTTTCCAGTTGTCATCAGACTCGTTCCGATCGGCCGATGTAGCGACCGCGCCCACCGGTTGTCGGTCGGGACCACAGCGCGTTTGCTGTTCCCCCCAGGATCGTCAATGGCACGACCCCGTATCAGGCAGGATCGTGACCGTTCAGGATGGGCAACTGAACTATCGTCCGATCGATCAGTTCCAGCAGCATGGACAGCGAGGGTTCAGTTTCGGTGGCCCCAGGTTCGGGGTCCGAAAAAGTAATTAATATGTTAGATTCTGCTTGCTATATCTCTCCAAGAATGTTTACGATGGTCTGGTTCTCGTGGGTTACGTCTCGAAATCGGCCCCAGGCACAGCATACCTGCGAGGTCGGTCCGTCTCACGAATTGCCAGTAACCGCCCTATCGGTGCCGTCTCCCCGATTTCGCATCGTAGCGTTCTCGCTACGATCGGCCCTCACCCGACAACTCCGCTGTAGGGTGGTCTTCGTTTTCGGCCCAGGGTGTACAGTAAACACCACCAATGCACTGGAGTACGGGTCTCGTCGATTCAGACGGCAACCGCCCGTGTGGCAGCGGTTGCAACCAGTGATGATACACCCGGTTGCCCACGGCCGATCGGAGCCGCACAGACCAGAGCTATTCAGAAACATAGTAGTATACGAGAGTGATAGCTTACGAGTGGACCGGGCACGTTGAAACTGAATAATCTAGATTGCACGCCGGCACCGATCGTTACCCAGTAGCGTCATCGATACCGCCGTCGTCGGGCTGCGCCCGACTGCTCGCGGCGCGTGGCGCCGCGTTGATCGCCGGCAACGAGAACGGGTCGGCGATCGTCGGTACCGACGGACACGAAGCAGTGAGTGACGATCGGTCTGTCCGACTACGGCCGTAAACGGAGTCCCCGGAAACCGCCTCTTTTGGGCACGTTTCCACCACCGAATTTATTTACTAGGCATCCTATGAGGCCACAGTGGAACTCAAAGGAACCATCATCGCTGGTGAACAGATGAATCCAGTCGAGGGGACGGTACGTATTAGCGATGGGGTTATTCGCGAAATCGATAGCGAACCGGTCGATTCATCGGACATCATTATGCCGTCGTTCGTCAATGCCCACACGCACATTGGAGATTCGATTGCGAAAGAAGCGGGACGTGGGCTGTCAGTCAAAGCGGTCGTCGAACCGCCAGATGGGTTGAAACATCGATTGCTTGCCGATGCTTCCCGGGACGAAATCAGACAGGCGATGGAAACGACGATCGAATACATGGCTCACAGCGGGGTCGGAACGTTCGTAGATTTTAGAGAAAACGGAATCGACGGGGTCGAGACCCTGCGGGCGGCCGCACAGGGACTTCCGATCGATGCTGTCGCCCTCGGGCGGGGGGATCCATCCGTCGTCGAGATCGGTGACGGTTACGGCGCAAGCGTCGTCCATTATCGAGATTTTGGACCAGCTCGCACCGCGGCTACCAAAGCAGACAAACCGTTCGGAATCCACGCTGGGGAACGAAATACGGCAGACATTGGGCCGTCTCTGTCGCTCGATCCCGACTTTCTCGTGCACATGAACTGTGCCAGAGACGAAGATCTTCGAACAGTCGAACAACAGCGCATCTCCATTGCCGTCTGTCCCCGTTCGAACCTGGTGACCGGGGCTGGATTGCCGCCGATAGAGCGATTCCTCGAAGCTACGACGGTTGCACTCGGGACGGACAACGTCATGTTGAATTCACCGTCGATGTGGCGTGAAATGGAGTTCGTGAGCAAACTGTGCGACGTGTCCGACCGAAACGTGCTTCGGATGGCGACAGTAAACGGCGCTCGACTGTTAGGCCGGGAAAATATTGGGACAATCGACGTCGGAAAGCGAGCGAGAGTAACGGTGTTAGATGGTTCGGGGTCCCTTTCGGGAGTACGCGATACAGTTGCCGGCATCGTCCGTCGTGCGGGGACGGCAGACGTGAAATCCGTCGTTTTCGAGACTAGTGTTACCACTCGACAGTAACCGATCGCCGCCGGCCCACGACGGTTTCGAGCCAGTGTCAGACGGCCTCTGGAAAACCCATCTGGAGACCCAACTCACTGGTGCAAATAATGCCAAAGTTTGATTAGTGATGCCAGACGATGAACGTACGTTGAAATATCGAGGTCAGTAATGACGAATATAACCATAAATAACGTCACACACGTTTACGGCTCAGGCGAAGAGAGTGTAACCGCACTCGAGGGAGTCTCCTTCGACGTCGCCGACAGCGAATTCGTCTCACTGCTTGGACCAAGCGGGTGTGGCAAGAGTACGTTGCTGTACATTACTGCTGGATTCTTCGAGTCGACGTCGGGAGAAATTCGGGTTGCCGACGAGCTGATAACCGGTCCTGGTCCCGATCGTGGCGTCGTGTTCCAGGAATATGCGCTCTTTCCGTGGAAGACAGTGCTCGGAAACGTGAAATTCGGGCTCGAACACACATCCAGCAAAACCGATACCGATGTCGAGGCGGTCGCTCGGAAGTACATCGAACAGGTTGGACTCGAGGGCTTCGAAGACAAATATCCGAAAGAGCTGTCGGGTGGAATGAAACAGCGGGTCGCAACGGCGCGGACTCTCGCATACGACCCTGATATCCTGCTGATGGATGAACCGTTCGGGTCGCTCGACTCCCAGACCCGGGAGATTCTGCAGGACGAGTTGCTCAATATCGCTGCAGAGACACAGAAAACGATAATGTTCGTGACGCATAGTATCGACGAGGCCGTCTATCTCTCAGACCGTATCGTCATTTTGAGCAGCCATCCTGGGGAAGTACGGGAGATTATCGACGTCGATCTCGATCGAACACAGCCTCGCCAACAGATAATCACCTCGGAGGAGTTCGAAGCGAAGGCGGCGAGAGCGAGACAGATCGTCCAAGAAGAGATCGTCGCCGCGACCCAGACCTCACAATGACACACAAACAGCGGTACTGGATTCGGAAACTGCACCACGTTTTTATCCGAGAGCACGAAATCAGACGGCGACTTTGGCTCCAAGATCAATGAACCGAAAATCAATGGACATAGGAGAAGCAGCCGAGGGATACCTCGAAGCGATGCGACTGAACGGTGTCGACTACATTTTCGGATCACCGGGATCCGACGATGCACCCTACTGGCGGTATATCGAACAGCGTCAACAGGAGGGGTTGGGACCGGCGTACGTGGGGTGTCGACACGAAGAGCTCTCGGTAGATATGGCCAAGGGATATGCCACGGTTACAGGGAAGCCCCAGGCTGTCAAACTTCACGTGACCGTCGGCCCACTCAAAGCTGCGATGAGCCTCTGGGGAGCGTATCACGCGTCGATCCCACTGGTCGTCCTTTCGTCACATCTGACGACACACGAAAACGAACTCGCCGGAGGGACTGCAGGCCCACATTATCTGGATTTCGCTCACCCTGGCGGCCACGAGAACAATTTCTCCAGATACACGAAGTGGGGAATTACACCAGAAACGAACAAGAATATCGGCGAGTATTTCGCACGGGCATTTCGCATCGCGAACACCCATCCCAAGGGGCCAGTCTATCTCAACATCGCTCGCGAGTTGACGTTCGAAGAGCGAAGCCAGATGGAAATCCTCAGCCGGGAGCCACCGTCCCCGTACGCTCCACCACCGGACACGATCGCCGAAATCGCATCGCGACTCGAGGCGGCAACCCAGCCGCTGTTTATCCTGGGACGAGTCGGAACCAGTGTCGAACGTATCAAGTCGACTGTCCCGAAGTTGGTGGAACTGGCGGAGTCTGTTGGTGCTGGCGTGTTCGAGGGGTTCAAGTGGCACTTCAATTACCCGATGGACCACCCGACCTATCTCGGCAGTAGTCACACAGGAATCCACAACACGATCGACGAGTACCCGTTCGACGACGTCGACCTCGTGTTTGTGATCGACTCGGAGCGACCCTGGTACCCGCCGACTGCGGGCGCACCGGAGGCCGACGTGCTCATGCTGGACCGGGAAGCGCCGCGGCCGAAACAGCTGTACTGGAATTACGATGCAGAGACGATGGTCACGGGCGTCCCCAGCCAGGTGATCCCGGAGCTTGCAGCGGCAGTCGATCAGTCGAAAAACGTGGACAGTACTCCCTGGGCAGCTATACACGACAACTGGCACCAGCAGTGGCAATCTCGGGTGCAAGCAGGCACGGACAGGTCGCCAGTCGATCCGTTCTGGCTCGTCGACCAGCTCGACCAACTGATCCCATCGGATGCGATACTCGTCAACGAGACGGTTTCGCATGCATCGGTCGTCACAAACTTGTTGACCGATGGGGATGACCACGACCGGCTGTTCCTCTCGGCGGAGAAGCTGAGTGCCGGTGGGCTCGGCTCCGGGCTGGGAGTGGCTCTTGGAGCGAAACTCGCCGAGCCAGACCGAACGGCGGTCGCTCTCGTGGGAGATGGTGCCTTCAACTACAACCCCGTACAGGCTGCCTTTGGCGCGGCCCAGGAACACGACCTGCCGATACTCGTCGTTCTGTTCGACAACAACGGCTATCAGGTGATGAACCCGGCCTACGACGAGTACTATGACGGTGAGTCAGCGTACGGAACGGACATCGAACCAAAGCCGGACTACAGTTCACTGGTAACGGCGTGGGACGTCCACGGAGCAACGGTCGAATCGTCCACGGAGGTACGGGCTGCGATCGAAGAGGGATTGCGGGTGGTCCAGGAGGAAAACCGCTCTGTGCTACTCGACGTTATCTTGCCGGACCGCTCGGTCTCGTTCCCGGCGTACGAGTGACTGCAGTACCGTCGCAGAACTCGATAACCGTCCGAGCACCGAGCAGGGTGACACACAGCTGTCTCCGGCCGAATCACCACTCTCCAGTTTCGTCTGCCCACCGGAGCGTGTAGGAACGTATCCCCGTGAACAGCCTGTTTATGACGAGCCCAAGCATGACGGCGGCGATGACAGCGACGAGAGCTCGTGGTGTCTGGAAAAACCGGAGCGATCGAACGAGGAGCTGACCGAGGCCGCCGGCCGACGTCAACATCTCGGAGACGAGCGTGACGATGATCGCAGAGAACAACGCGATGTTCAGTCCGTTGAAAATCGACGGGAGGGCTGCTGGCATAACGATCTTCCACGTGGTCTGTAGTTTCGACATCCCCATCGATCGGGCAGACCAGATCAGTTCCTTGTCGACGCTTCGCGTTCCGTCGTACGTTGCAATGATGACCGGAAAGACAGCAGAGGTCGCTGCTAACAACACGATCCCCCGGGTGCCGAACCCGAACCAGAGCAGGTATATCGGGACCAAAATCACTTTTGGCATCGGAAACAGCAACGAGACGATTGGATCGAAGAACCACTCCACGGGCCGGTACTGGTTCATCATGAGACCGATCGCAACTCCGACGACTGTCGCGATAGCGAGCGCGAGCAGTGCACGGTGAGCTGTTGTGCCGATTTCCGCCAGTAGCTCGCCGGAGACGGTCAGTTCCATGAATACACGACCAACCTCGTAGGTGTGTGGAAGCGCCTGCTGGGGGATCAAGGATAACTGGGCCACCAGCTCCCACAGCACCACCAACCCGATGAGTGGCTTGAGATAGGTCACGAGAGAGCGGAGCCTCACTGACGACAGGTACGCCGTCACTGTCCCCGTTTGCTGGGTGGTCCTGTTTTTCAGACTCATATTCCACCTACATCGTCTTCGCTCCATCGTACCAGGTACCGAGAGACCATGAGGTACGCTCTATCGATACTCCCGACCATGACGACGATCCAGAACGCGGCGGCAAACACTCTGTCGTAGAATCCAAATTCGCCATACTCCATAATCAGCAACCCCAGTCCGGTCTGTGCCATGATCATCTCGGAGGAAATCACCGTCACAAACGAAAATATGATACCGATTCGAACGCCGGTTAGCACCATCGGAAGCGCCGCCGGAAACATGATTTTGCGCACCTCTTCACGGGGGGTGAGCCCCATTGCCCGCCCCGACCAGATCAGTTCTTTGTCGACGTTTTTCGCCCCGTTGTATGAGCCGATAAGCATCGGAAGCAACCCGCTTATGGCTCCAAGAAAGATACGCGATAGATGGCCCATCCCGAGCCAGAAGATTACGAGCGGGATTAGCGGTGATTTGGGTGACGGATACGTAATACTGATCACAGGCTCCATATTTCGGCGAACGAACTCACTTCTCACCATTCCGAAGCCAACCGGTACGGCGATACAGAACGCGACCAGTGCAGCAACTGATCCGCGAAACAGTGTGTGTGCAGCGTACAGCTGCACCTGCGGATCCGTCCCCAGAGCGACGATCTGTGAAGCCGTGGTTGTAAACGACGGGAGAATTCGGGGGTTGACAAGCGAACCGGACGCCCACTGCCACAGGAGAATACAGATCGCGATCGGACCGATTTTATCGAAAACGGTTCGTGCCGATACTCGCTCTCTTAGATACGTTATTGCTGCTAATCCACGCCCAAAACCTGATGATTGTTTAACTTGAACCATATTTTCCTTCGTTATCGTTTCCTGAGACGGGTTGACACACTAGTAGCTGTGCAGCGACGATGATAAACGTTAGGCCTCGGGGCAACCCGCAATCAGTGGCCTAGAAACCCCCGAGCGACGGCGGCTCCTGTGCTTCCGAGGGAAGATACGAATTATCCAGATAGTCGCCCATATCCGGGACCTCGTCGATGAATCCCGTCTCCTCCATCGCGTCGACCGGATCCTGGATTGCGGATGGTTCCATCGCCAACCCATCGTGTCCGCCATACACTTCCCACTCTTCGGGGTCATCCAGCAGCGGCTGAATCACGTCTTCGGAAAGTTCGCTCACTTCCTCGAACACGTCGACTTTGTCGTCGGTGCTTGCTTCGTTCTGCCACCACTGATGCCCCTCCCAGAGGTCTTCTAACATCATTTCGACTAACGCTTCGTTCTCTTCGAGCACGTCGTTACGAACAGTGTAAAATATCTGTGCGTAGTTTGTAATGGAATTGCTATTGTCGAAAATAACGTTGAGATTGTCTCTATCTGCTAGATACAGATCCGGCAGAAACGTCCCGACATCGACTCGCTCCTCTTCGAGTGCAGCCGCCATTGCCCCGAATCCGATTTCACGCATCGAAACGTCTTCTTCGGGTTCCAGTCCTGCGTCGAGAAGCGACATCCGTGCCGTGATGTCGATAGCCGAACCGAAGCTGTTTACTGCGAGTTCTCTCCCCTCGATATCTGCAATCGTCTCGATGTCCGAGTCGGACCACGTACAGTACGTGTCTTTGACACCCCACCCCTCAGTGATGAGTTTCATCGGGGCAACGATCGTGAACCCGTCACTGATTCGCTCCTGAAGAATCGCATTAGCGGCCGACGAATACGCAAGTTGGCCTGCCATCGCTTCACCGGCGGCCATCGCTTCGACAACGCCAACCGAACCGTCGGATGGAACGAACTCGACCTCGTACTCCTCACCCATATTTGGGAGCTGGTCGACGATCTGTTCGGAGCTGAAAAACCGCTGGAAATGATCACCGACCACCGAACCTGGGATACTGGCATACGTCAGCGTCGGTATCCCATCGTCATCATCACCGCCCGTACAGCCAGCGATCAGCGAGGCAGTAACTGTGGCTCCGGATGCCTGCATAAATTTTCGGCGACTGATTGGTGAAATTATGTTACTCGACCCGGTACGAGGAGTTTCATCTGAACTCATATCAGAGCAGTAGAAGGGAGTATTATTAAAAACTTCGGTAGCATTTCTGCGTTTAGCTCGCGGTGTGTTGCAATGATGGGCTGAATTCTACTGGATTGCACTTCTGAATAGAACCCTTTGTTCCCGTGCGTGTGGGTGACAGATAGGGATCGCAGACGAACGAGCAGGGGGTACGACCTGAACTGGGTCGTGATCCGTCCAGTTGGGTATGATACCTGTCACCGTGGGTTCTGGCCGTCCGACTGGGCCGGATATTTAATTCCGATTATACGAACCGTGCTATGATTCTTTATTACAGTAGTACGTTTGTAAATACGTCCCGGATATCTCCTCGAATCGTCAGCTCGACCGCCAAATACGCGATTGCTTCAATATCACAGTGGTTGTACTTCCAGTGTGGATGGACACAGTCGTCTCAGACAGCGAGAGTGACTCGGAGAGCGTACTGTCGGCCATATCGCGTCGATACCGCCAGCAACGAGCGGACCACAACAGGTTACTCCGTATGGACGATACCCAGTTCGACGACGTTGGCTGCACTTTTCACGAGCTTTGGAAACTCTTCGCGAAAGACGTCGTCCTGAAGCCGACTCGTCGGCCCCGCCAGACTGATGGTTCCGATGACAGTGTCGGTGTCGTCTCGAATCGGTGCAGCAACACAGCGGAGTCCACGGAGCCGCTCTTCGTCGTCGAATGCGGTGCCACGTTCACGGATTTCTTCGAGATGGTCGAACAGTTCGTCCGGATCGGTAATGGTGTTCTCGGTCCGTCGTGGTAGTCCGTGAGTCTCGATAATCTGACGTACTTCCGCTTCCGGTTTGTAGGCCAGAATCCCCTTCCCTGCTGCCGTTGTATGGAGGTTGATCCGGTATCCATCGTAACTATCGAGCTGGACAGCGTTCTGTCCTTTTGGTCGACACAAAAAGACACCTTTGCCGTGTTCTTCGACGGCGATCGCTGCCAGTTCGCCGGTTTTGTCGGCAAGCTGTTCCGCCTCCGGCCTCCCTTCTCGATATATTTTCTTCTTGTTGCGTGCAACCTCCCCGAAATCGAGAAACCGGAGTCCGAGATCGTACATCCCATCGTTCGAGACGAGATACTCGTTTTGTTCTAACGTGCTCAGATGGCTGTGAACCGTACTTTTGGGGTAGTCGAGATCCGCCGCTATCTCCGAGACGCCGATCGAACCACGTTGCTTGATCGTTTCGATTATTTCGAGAGTGAGTTCGATCGTCCCAATCGAGGCCGTTTTTGGTTCCATACGCACTCTTATTCGCGCATACCACTTATACATGTTCAACCTGGCAGGATGTGTTAGATCGGTAGCAAATGCTGGTGGGTGCACGTTCGGGTCGTCGGAGAACCTGTTTCCAAAAGTACTTTTATTCCCGGTGCGAATCGTGACTACCGATGATAGTCGACTTTGGCGGTCACCTCTATCCTGGAGTCTACCACCCACCAGCGGTCCTCCGCAATCCTGATGCCGAACTGATCGGGCCGCTGTTGACAGATCCAGACGCACTGTGCTCGTACATCGAAGCCAGTCCGCTCGACAGAATGGTTCTGTCACAGCCGTACTACATGGGGGCTGACGATCTCGAGGCCACGACGCGAGCGAATCGAACGCTTCTGGATACCGTAGCCGATCACGACGAGCTATATTCGCTTGCTGCCATTCCGATCGGTGCCGGCGGCGAACCGGCTGCAGCGGAGTTCGAACGCGCCCTCGACGCGGGCAGCCATGGTGGAGCGGTGGAGGTCTCACCCGCGAGGGATGGGCTCACAGATCCGGTTTACGAACCAGTGCTGGAAGTCGCAGACCGGACTGGCACACCAGTTCTCGTCCATCCAAAGCTCGATGAGTCGATCGGTTCGGGTGAACTCGACGACTCCTACCGGCTGAACGCGATCTTCGGGCGCGAAATTGCGCTGACCGACAGCATCTGGAAAGTCGTCCACGAGGAGCTGTTCTCGTCGTATCCGAACCTCAATCTCGTCTATCACCATCTGGGCGGGAATATCGCGAGTATGACTGGTCGAATAAAACTCCAACTCGACTCCGATCGATGGGCGGGCGAGGACGGACTCAAATCGTTCGCCGAATTTTCGGCCACCGTTGCAGACAACATTTACGTCGACACCAGCGGCTTCTTCGGGCACGAACAGACACTCGAAACGGCGATCGAGCTGTTTTCGGCCGAGAACATTCTGTTCGGGAGCGATTATCCCTACGAACCGCGGACGCCAGCAGAGATGGCAACACTGGTCGAATCCGTCGGGTCGGCCAGCAACGGTGTCGACAGTGACCGGATACTGGGTGAGAACGCGCTTTCCCTCCTCGATCAAACGGCATAAACCGGCGCTCTGATCGGTCAGTCGCTTCCCCCGTCTGCACGGTCGGGGAAGCGATGTCGTCCGATCGGTGTGCAACGGGTTTCAGTCGTCAGTATAGTAGGTATCGAGGTCGTCGACCGTGTCTTCAGCGATCCGCGTTCGGATCGTCTTCGTCCGGGTAAATTCCTGCAGTGTCTCCTCGAACGCCAGCTTCTTGCCGGCGCCAGAGCGGCCGAAGCCGCCGAACGGGGCCCCGAGAAACGTTCCGTTGTCGTAGTTGTTGAGATAGACGATGCCGGCATCGATTCGGCGGGCGAGCCGATTGCCGACGCGCATATCTTTCGTCCAGACAGCACCGGTCAGACCGTACTCGGTA
>LKMJ01004176.1_pt1 | contig 13557 bp, 13 predicted proteins | sample 643391 | NCBI WGS metagenome assembly LKMJ01 (sample SAMN04112250, study PRJNA286221) | soda lake metagenome | biome: soda lake; feature: Kulunda Steppe; material: water; isolation source: sample PL-Br10 brine of Picturesque Lake | place: Russia: Kulunda steppe | collected 2010-07
ACCTCGTCGAAGAAGAGACACTCGAAGGCACCGAACGCGAGGACGCGCTTCGGGAGTAACCCGAGAGTGCCAAGCGACGACAGTCAGAACCGAATCACCAGACGGCGAGCAGCGTCAACCTACCAGGTGCCGTGGAACGTATCGAACTCTAGCTCGTCGAGCGGTTTTTCACCGATTGCGATCTTGTACTCGCCAGGTGTGAGCATCGGGGAGTTGAACTGCGGGCCGTCGTCCGTCGTGATCCGCGGACAGCCAGTGTTAACGTAGGCGTCGAGTCCGAAGTTGAGCAGTCGATCCGGGGTGACTTCGTCCATCGTCAGCAGGTAGGCGTCGTCGTTTTCCTCGACGATCTCCTGGGCAGTCTCCCAGCGACCCTGGCCGATCTTCGTACAGAAGATCACACCCCAGCTGTCTGCATCCATCGCCTTGTGGACCGACGCGTAGCGCTGTTTCATGAACTTCTCCGTGTCGGCGATAGTGACGGTGTTGTTCACCGGGTCGGCGATAACGACCGTCTTCTCGGGGTGTTCCATCGCCAGCCCGAGTGGGTGGAACTTCCCGCCGCCGACGTACAGGATCTGGTCGGCCGCAACGTCCGCCGATGCGTAGTTACAACCAAGCACCTGTCCTTCGTGGGTGAGTCGTTCGTCACCGCGGCGCGTATGGACTGTATAGCCCTCGTCTTCGAGATACTCGCGCATCTCGCCGAACTTGTTCATATGCTGGGCGGTGGTGACGAGTCCAACGTCGGGATCTTCGTCGGCGGGGGCAAGCTCCTCCTCGATAGAGCGCTCGACGATCGGCAACACCTCGACGTTCGAAAACAGCGGGACGTAGATGATCTTGTCTGACTCTTTCATCGGCGAGTGGCCGAAATGGACGAACACGTCCGTTCGTTTCATCATGTAAGTATCCAGATCGCAGGCGCCATAGCAGGGCTGACCCGAAATCATGACCGTCACATCATCTGGCAGCGTCTCCCGCAGGTCGGAAGCAACGCCGGGACCGCGGCGTTTGAGTCCTTCGGGTAACTGCAGACCGACCGTCTTGGCGTCGCGTTCGTCGACTGCCTCGACAATCCGGTCGAGTTCGTAATCCCACTCTCTGTCGTGGCGCAGCGACATGCCGGTCTTTCGCAGATCGCCGTCGGGTCGGTCCCTCGATTCCTGGCTCATTGCACTGTCGTAGCCACTCGGTCCGTAAAACGACGGCGTTTCACAGTTTCCCGGTTTTCGCAGACCGATCCTGTTCGTGCCAGTCTGCGCCGTCGAACAGCCGTTTTTCTAGTTGGATACCGATCCAGACCATAGCGAGAACTGCAAGCAACATGGCGGCGTCAGCGTGGCGACCAGTGAACAGACCGGCCGCGACTGGCACCCCTCCGATACCGACAAACAGAACCGTCTGGTCTCGGACACGCCGGCGGATCGCGAGTCCAACAGCGAGAAAGCCAGCACCGATCGCAACACCAGCAATCACATCGCCGGGATAGTGCACACCGAGTGCGACACGCGAGGCGGCAATCATTGCAATCATCGTCCCGGCCCCGAGGAGGCGACGGCGAAACGTCCCAACGCGAAGGTCGACGGCCAGCAACCCCCAGAACACCGTCGCTGCGATGGCGTGGCCGCTTGGGAAACTCTCGGTCGAAAAGGAGACTGCCCGCTCGTAGACGAGTGCAAAAAGCGCAGGGAGGGCATCGACAGCGAGTGGGCCATCGACTGGCGGCCGCTCTACGCCAAACAGTGGTTTCAGCGCGACAAAACAGCCGTAGGCACCGATAACAAACACCGGCCAGCTGGCTGCTGCTCGTCGGTTTGTGAGATAGGCAACGGCGACGGCTGGCGCGATGACGTAGATACTGCCCAGATACGAGAACACGAGTACCAGGACGACGGCCCAGGCTGGCACTGACTCGACAACCAATTCGACGAGACTCGCATCGAACCACATATGCCCTCGTCTTCCATCGTCTGTATTATAAATTGAGTTGATCTGTCTCTCACGGGGAAACTCTGGGCTGGATTCGTCGCGTTCGTTCATCCAGGATGTTCCGAGAAGGTTGTCGCGACAGTATCCGTTCAGTTCCACCAAAGAACTGACCGCAGCCAGTTCAGCGCCGCATTCAGATAAAACCGAACCACCCCACCGACTCGGCGGACACGCCGGGAGTGACGAGCAATCGGAACGATGAGTACGACGACAGCCAGCAGTCCAGCGGTCCCACCGGCCGCGTACGGCGGCCCCGTCTCGAACAGTGCCGGAGCCAGCGGAAACGCCTCGATGGCGACGACCAGCGGTGTCAGCGCGAGTACCGCCGATCCACCCCGAACGAGCAGTGGTCGCAGGCCATCGGAGGGGCGATCTAACCCGACGAGTTCGCCCGCGAGGATAACGAGTTGCCAGCCGGCGAACGCACCGAGTGCAATCCCGAGGACGATCACTGCCTCCAGATCAGCCTCGCTCGTGGAGACGTAAAACGTCCCCGTCACGATCGACAGGCCGAAGATGATCGTCCCCTGCCGAGCAGTCAACGGCCCGAGTAGTTTGAGCGCAACGACCAACAGCAGCGCCCCCAGCGCGACGCCGACGACGATGTCGACGAGGTAGTGGACGCCAAGCACGATCCGACTAAAGCCGACGATCCCAACGACTGTCCCAGCCACCGCAAATCGCTTCCGGCGGGTGCTAATAGTGGTCAGTACTGCTGCCAGCCCAAAATAAACGATCGTCGAGCTCGTGGCGTGTCCGCTGGGAAAGCCGTAGCCGCCTGCGGTTGCTGTAAGCTCCCAGAGGGGCTGTAACAGCCACGGCAACAGCTCCGGATCGAGTGGTGGCTCGTCAGGGCGAGGCAGTTCGAACAGATACTTTAGCCCGCGGTACAGCCCGAGACCGGTCAGTGTGATCCCGCCGACGACTGCAATCGCTTCTTGATGCTCGACCTGTGTCCAGTACAGCACTCCCAGAATGAGCGCGAGAAACCAGAAATCCCCGAGCTGGGTGAGAACCGCGATAATAACAGCTAGCCACTCCGGAATGTACTCCTGAATCGCGAACTCGCCGATGCCACGGCTCACAGTTTCGTTTCGGCACCGTCGAAGATAGGCCTTCGTGATGGCACTAGTACAATTCCGCGTGACGGCGATCTACCGGAGAGCATCGAGCAGTCGGTCGATATCCGGCGTCGTATTAAAGGCGTGGACGGAGACACGGCAGGCGTAGGGATCGGGGAGCCAGCGGATCTGGATGCCCTCCGCAGCGAGTCGATCGACGAGCTGTTCGGGATTGTCGGCGGCGAAGGTAACGAGCCCCGTCTGGGCGTCCCGCGGCGAGAGCAGTCGGTCACCAAGACCCTCCTTCAGCCGGTCGGTGAGCCGGGAAATCCGCGCCTCGACGGTCGCCATCCCGATGGATTCGATCGTCTCGATCGCAGTTTCGAGTGCGACGTAGGGCGCGATCGACTGCGTTCCAAGTTCGAATTTGCGGGCGTCGTCGTGGAACTCATAGCGTTCGGCCTGGTAGTCGGTGACCGAGGTGTAGCCGATCCGCTGCGGTGAGAGTTCGTCCAGTCCGTCGTCGCTCACGTACAGAAAGCCAGCACCCCACAGCCCGAGCAGCCACTTGTGACCCGACGCCGCGACGAAATCCGCACCCCAGGCGTCGACGTCGACTGCGTGCTGGCCGGGTGCCTGTACGGCGTCGACGAGCACCAGCGTGCCGGCGTCGTGGGCGATCTCGACGATCTCCTCGACCGGCAGCCGGGTGCCGTAGTTCCAGGTCGGGGAGTTTACACAGAGCAAGCGAGCATCGGAGACTGCTGAGTTGAGTTCGTCGAGGTCGATCCGACCGCGGTCGGTTTCAAGCACCCGTGTCTCGATGCCGTGGAGATCCGCCATCCGCTGCCAGGGAAAGCGGCCGGCGGCGTGTTCGCTGTCGGTCCGGACGACGACGTCGCCTGGCACCCAGTCGATCCCCGTCGAGACGTGGTTGATCCCCTCGACGGTGCTGTCGGTCAGCGCGATATTCGCGGGGTCGGTGCCGAGCAGTCCTGCGACCGCACCGCGAGCGTCGTCAAGAGCGGTTTCCGCGGTTTCGTACATCCCCTCTGCACAGGGTGCGCGGTACTGGTGGTGTCGTTCGAACTCGGTCGCAGCCTCGACGACCGACCGAGGACTGGGGCCGCTGGCACCCGTGTTGAGATAGCAACACTCCGACAGCGCCGGCATCTCCGCGCGAAGCGTCTCCGGATCCATACCGACAATGAGAGCGCTCGGCGTATGAAAGCGCCGCTCGCCTGATATCAGGGTCGCACGGGTCACGTGTAGATCGCGTAGTTGATCGCAATCGCGTAGCTCACCCAGAGCAGATAGGGAACAAGCAACGCGGCAGCGATCCGGCTAACGCGAGCGAACGCGAGGATGGTCGCGACGATTGCGATCCAGAGGGCGACGATCACGACCATTCCCAGTGCAGGACTCTGGAGGCCAAAAAACACCGGCGTCCAGGCGAGGTTGAGGGCAAACTGGAGCACAAAGAGCCCAACGGCGCTGTTGACTGCAGGCCTCGGCGTTCCCCGTTCCCAGACGAGAAACAGCGCAATCGCGATGAGTGTAAACAAAAGCGTCCAGACGATCGAAAACAACACTTCAGGCGGGTAGAACCAGGGCTGGTCGAACCAGTCGGTGTCAGTACTCACGAACACGGCAGGGAGCGCGCCGACGAGGTTCACTCCCAGAATCATCGCGATCCCGACGAGCGTTTCACGCGTCGTCAGCTGTCGATACCAGTTGCGCACACCGACGATACACAGCGGTGACATGAAGTAATTTGCACCCTGAAACGGCGATCATCGCAGACTGCCGTCATCGATGGAAGCGTTCGAGACAGAGCGGCCAGGTTGGCTGATGTGTACGGCTTCGGGGAGATGACCCAACGTTCATTAGCCATTGTCACAACAGTATCACGTATGAAAGTCGTCCTGATTGGTGTTGGACAAGCAGGCGGGAAGATTACGCAGGTCATGGCGGAGTTCGATCACGAGATGGGATTCAACGCAGTCCGCGGAGCCTTTGCCGTCAACACCGCGAAGGCGGATCTCCAGTCACTCGATATCGATACGATGCTCATCGGCCAGGACAGAGTCAAAGGCCACGGCGTCGGTGGCGACAACGAACTCGGTGCCGAGGTCATGCAAGAAGAAGCCACAGAGGTAATGGACGGACTCGACGGCCGCATCACGACAGAGGCCGAGGCTGTCGTGATCGTCGCCGGGCTGGGTGGTGGCACCGGCAGCGGTGGCTCACCCGCGCTTGCGAAAGAACTCAAGCGGGTGTACGATCTCCCGATCTACGTCCTCGGCGTGCTCCCCGGTCGCGACGAAGGGTCGCTGTATCAGGCAAACGCCGGCCGCTCGCTGAAGACGGTGATCCGTGAGTCCGACTCGACGATCCTCATCGACAACGACGCCTGGCGGACGAGCGAGGAAAGCGTCGGCGAAGGGTTCGACAATATCAACCAACAGATCGCCCAGCGCGTCGGGTTGCTGTTCGCCGCCGGCGAGGTCGTCGAGGGCGTCGGTGAGAGCGTCGTCGACTCATCAGAGATCATCAACACGCTCAGAAACGGGGGGGTGGCCTCACTCGGCTATGCCAGCGCCGACGCCGGCGAAGACGCCGGCGAGAACGTCAACACGATCACCAGTACAACCCGCAACGCCCTGCTGACGAGTATGAGTCTGCCGAACGCTGTCGAGGCCGAGGCGGCACTGCTTGTCGTTGCTGGTGACCCCGAACGGATCTCCCGGAAGGGTGTCGAGCGTGCGCGAAAGTGGATCGAAGAGGAAACTGGCTCGCTGCAGGTCCGAGGCGGTGACTTCCCGCTCGAAAGCGACCGACTCGCTTCGCTCGTCCTGTTGGGCGGTGTCGAACGCTCCCAGCGGATCCAGGAGTTTATGGAACGCGCACGCGAGGCACAACAACAAACAGAAGAGCGCGACCCTGTCGAAGAGTTCGGCAACGACGAACTCGATGATCTGATCTGAGGTAGTTCAGGTCGCCTGCTCGCGTGGCAATTACATGCACGGGACGCCGTCGTAGATAGATATATAAGTCTGGATCAACCCTATACAGATGCTTATGTCCAACAACGAGGATACGTCGGGATCTCCGGCGGATCGAGTTCTTCCAGGGTACACTGGACAGTACGTCTGAAATTACAGACGCACGACTTTTCGACACCACACTCCGCGACGGAGAGCAGACGCCACGAACCTCGTTTTCCTACGAAGACAAACGGGAGATAGCGGCGCTGCTCGACGAGATGGGGACCCACGTTATCGAGGCAGGGTTTCCGGTCAACAGCGATGCGGAGTTCGAAGCCGTCCGGGACATCGTCGAGGCGAGTTCGACGACGGTCTGCGGGCTGGCACGTGTCGTCGACGAAGATATCGAAGCCGCGCTCGAAAGTGGCGTCGACATGGTGCACATTTTTGTCTCCACCAGCGACGTCCAACTCGAAGACTCGATGCACGCAACCCGCGAGGACGCCCTCCAGCGAGCCGTCGAGTCAGCAACGCGCGTGAACGACGCGGGCGTCGACTGTATGTTCTCCCCGATGGACGCTACCAGGACAGACGAAGGATTCCTGCTTGAGATCATCGAGGCGACCGTCGACGCCGGCGCAGACTGGATCAACATCCCCGATACGACCGGCGTTGCGACCCCGACGCGGTTCCAGAAGATGGTCGCAAACGTTGTCGAGGTTGCGGATGCGGGTGGCGCTCGCGTGGATGTGCACACCCACGACGACTTCGGGCTGGCGGCAGCGAACGCGCTGGCTGGCTACGAGGCCGGCGCGAGTCAGGCGCAGGTGTCGGTAAACGGTATCGGCGAACGGGCCGGCAACGCCGCCTACGAAGAGGTCGTGATGGCACTGGAGTCGCTGTACAACGTCGACACCAAGATCGACACGACGGCGATCACGGAGCTCTCTCGAATCGTCGAGGAAAAATCCGACGTGCCAGTGCCGGGCAACAAACCCGTCGTCGGCTCGAACGCCTTCTCACACGAGAGTGGGATCCACGCTGCCGGTGTCATCGAAAACGCCGACACCTTCGAACCCGGCGTGATGACGCCCGAGATGGTCGGTGCGAAACGCGAACTCGTCCTCGGGAAACACACTGGGACACACTCGGTCCGCGAACGGCTGAAAGACGCCGGCTTCGATCCAACAGATGAAGAAGTCACCGAGGTGACCCGGCGGGTGAAAGATTTCGGTGCCCAATCACAGCGGGTGACGATGGAAGAGCTGAAGAAGTTCGCCCGTGAGGTTGGCGTCGAACAGGTCTCCGAGGAGGTCCGGGCGTAGGCCCATGACGGGAGCGGTGACCGTGGACGGCCGACAGCAGCCTCGAACGAGGGGTTGTCCACGACTATCACGGAACGTTTATTATGGCCCGCAGATAGATGTACATACTGATGTCACAGCACGCTGGTCACCGGTCGTCGCCGTCGACCAGCAGTCGCTCCGTCACGGAGCGCATGTTCCTTCTCGGCGGGATTGTAGGGGCGTTCTAGCCCCGTCACCACCATACTGTACCGACGTTCGTTCGCACAGATTCCGAGTAGAGAGCAGCCGACCATCCACTGACAGCAAACCGGAGAGACAGATGAGTGAACACCAATCAGTTCCGAAAGAAGAGAAAGCAAAGCAAGAGACAGTCGAGACTGGCGCGGAGTCAGTCGTCGCAGGGCTGGAAAACGCCGGCGTCGAACACCTGTTTGGCGTCCAGGGCGGGGCAATCATGCCCGTCTACGACGCGCTGTACGAACACGAGCAGATGGACCACATCACGATGGCCCACGAACAGGGAGCGGCACACGCCGCCGACGCCTACGGGATCGTCACCGGCGAACCCGGGGTCTGCCTCGCGACCTCGGGGCCGGGCGCGACGAACCTGATCACGGGCCTCGCCGACGCGAACATGGACTCCGATCCGGTCATTGCCCTGACCGGTCAGGTGCCGACAGATTTCGTCGGCAACGACGCCTTCCAGGAGACCGACACGATCGGCGTCACCCAGCCAGTCACCAAGTACAACAAGTTCGCCGAGAGTTCGGATACAGTCGGTGACAGCGTTGGTGAAGCCTGGGCACTGGCGAACGAGGGCCGACAGGGACCGACGCTCGTCGATCTGCCAAAAGACGTGACCCAGGGCGAGACGAGCGTCTCGCCAGGTGGCCCCGAGACACCCGACACCTACAACCCGGCGACCGAGGCCGACGAGGTGATCGTTCAGGAGGCAGCAGACACGCTCTCCCGGGCCAACCGCCCCGCGATTCTCGCCGGTGGTGGTGTGATCAAAGGAGAGGCCTGCGATGAACTCCGGGCGTTTGCCCGCGAGTACGAGATCCCGGTCGTGACGACGATGCCCGGCACCGGCGCGTTCCCAGAAGACGACGAGCTCTCGCTTGGCATCGCCGGCATGCACGGCACAGGCTACGGGAATCTGACGATCGCGAACACCGACGTGTTGCTCGGGATCGGTACCCGCTTCGATGACCGTCTGACCGGCGGCATCGACAGCTTCGCACCCGACGCCGACATCATTCACGTCGATATCGACCCGGCGGAGATCTCGAAAAACGTCCAGGCTGACTACCCACTCGTCGGTGACGCAGCAGTCGTCATCGAACAACTCGACGAAGCGCTTACCCAGGCACCGCCAGCAGACGAGTGGCGCGAGCAGTGCCAGAGCTGGAAAGCGGAGTATCCACTGGATTACGAGATGCCAGACGATGACCCACTGAAACCACAGTACGTCGTCGAGAAGTACGACGAGGTGACCGACGACGACTGTATCGTCGCGGCCGGCGTTGGCCAACACCAGATGTGGGCCTGGCAGTTCTGGACGTTCACAGAGCCCCGGACGTGGGTCACCTCCCACGGACTGGGGACAATGGGATATGCAGTGCCTGCAGCGATCGGCGCGAAAGTCGCTGCTCCCGATCAAGAGGTCGTTGCCTTCGACGGTGATGGCTCGTTCCTGATGACCGCACAAGAGCTCTCTGTCGCGGTTCGCGAGCAGCTAAACATCACCATTGTCGTCCTCAACAACGAGGCTGTCGGGATGGTCCGGCAGTGGCAGGACGGCTTCTACGAGGGTCGCCGGATGGCCTCGGAGTATCCGTGGATCCCCGAGTTCGACAAGCTCGCCGAAGCCTTCGGCGCGCAGGGACTCCGGCTCGAAGATCCCGACGACGTCGAGGAGACGATCCAGGCCGCTCGCGAGTACGAGGGGCCCTCTGTGATCGATGCGATCATCGACCCGACCGAAAACGTCTACCCGATGGTTCCAAGCGGTGGAGACAACGCACGGTTTGCACTCAACGAGGAACACCTCGATCAACTATGACACAAGGAGAACTTCCCGGTCCCGGACCACACGACCGAATGCACCCGGCGGGTCGCCGAAACAAACAGGGTATCCGGATCGATCCGGAGGTCGAAGCCACCCACGAGCCCGAACGGGCATTGCTGTCGGCGCTGGTCAGACACGAACCCGGCGTGCTCGCCGAGGTGTCGGGGCTGTTCAGCCGCCGGCAGTTCAACATCGAATCGCTCACCGTGGGTGCAACGATCGACGACGATCTCGCGCGGATGACGATCGTTATCGAAGAAACACGCCCCGGCATCGATCAGGCCAAAAAACAGCTCGAAAAGCTGATCCCGGTCATCTCGGTTCGCGAACTGGGTGACGATGCGGTCCAGCGCGAACTCGTGATCGTGAAAGTCAACGGTGAAGCGCCCGACAAGGTCAATGCAATCACGGATATGTACAACGGTGAAACGCTCGATGCCGGCCCACGGACGATCACCGTTCAGTTGACCGGCGATCACCAGAAGATCGACGACGCACTCGACGCCTACGAGCAGTTCGGCATCCGCGAGATCGCTCGCACTGGCTACTCGGCGCTCGCACGCGGCGAGGAGCCCACAGCACAGGTTGCAGAGCCGAATCAGGCACCAACAGACGCCCAGGTTGCCACAGAGCAGCGGGCAGACGACTAAGATGACAGACGAATTCACTACCACAGTACACTACGACGAAGACACAGACGTATCGGCAATCGAATCGAAGACAGTTGCAGTGCTCGGCTACGGGAGCCAGGGCCACGCCCACGCCCAGAATCTCGACGACAGCGGTGTCGACGTGGTCGTCGGACTGCGTGAGGACTCCGCCTCGCGCGCGGAGGCCGAAGCCGACGGACTGGCCGTCGAGACGCCTGCTGTCGCAGCCAGTCAGGCCGACATCGTCATGATGCTCGTTCCCGACACCGTACAGCCAGCAGTGTACGAGGCGATCAAACCCGAACTCGACGCTGGCGATACCCTCCAGTTCGCACACGGTTTTAATATTCACTACGGCCAGATCGAGCCACCCGAGGACGTGGACGTGACGATGGTTGCACCGAAATCCCCCGGCCATCTGGTTCGCCGGACCTACAAACGCGGCGAGGGGACGCCCGGACTGCTTGCTGTGTATCAGAACGCCACCGGCGAGGCTCACGAGGAAGGACTCGCCTACGCGAAGGCGATCGGCTGTACGCGCGCGGGGGTAATCGAGACGACCTTCCGCGAGGAGACCGAGACGGATCTGTTCGGCGAGCAGGCTGTGCTCTGTGGCGGCGTCACGGAGATGGTCAAAGCAGGGTTCGAGACGCTCGTCGATGCGGGCTACTCCCCGGAGATGGCCTACTTCGAGTGTCTGAACGAACTCAAACTGATCGTCGATCTGATGTACGAAGGTGGCAACATGGGGATGTGGAACTCCGTCTCCGACACCGCCGAGTACGGTGGCCTGACCCGCGGCGAGGAAGTCATCGACCGCGAGGGCATGGACACAATTCTGGAGCAGGTCCAGAACGGTGAGTTCGCAAAGGAGTGGATCACCGAGAACCAGGCGAACCGGCCGGTGTACAAACAGACCCGCTACGCCGAGCAGAACCACCAGATTGAGGAGGTCGGCGAGCGACTCCGCGATCTGTTCGAGTGGGGTGAGCAGGAATGAACATGAGCGAGGTCGACCACACGCACCCACACACCGACGAACCGTTCGGGAGCCAGTACTACGCCGACGCGGTCGCCGCTGACGGTGGGACAGAACAGGAGACAGTGGCTGACGGAGAACAGGAGACGATGGTAGACGTAGACCACGAGCCCCCAACAGACGGTACTGTACGTACCTTCGAACGGGGCAGCGAAGGACGCGAGAAGACGGTATAATATGAGCAAGAACACACTATACGACAAGGTATGGGAGAATCACAAGGTAACCGAACTGCCGAACGGCCAGGATCAGCTGTTCATCGGGCTCCATCTCATCCACGAGGTCACGAGCCCGCAGGCGTTTGCAATGCTTCGGGAGCGAGAGATCGACGTTGCCTTCCCCGAACGGAACTACGCGACGACTGATCACATCGCACCCACAGAAGCCGAAAAACGCGAGCGGCCACTGCAGGACGGCGAAGCCGAGGAGATGCTTTCGGCACTCGAACGGAACGTCACCGACAACGGCATCACCTTCTTTGGCTTCGAGTCCGGCAAGCAGGGGATCACCCACGTGGTCGCCCCCGAACTCGGCCTCTCCCAGCCAGGGATGACCGTTGCCTGTGGTGACTCACACACCGCAACACACGGTGCCTTTGGCTCGATCGGTGTCGGCGTTGGCACCAGCCAGATTCGCGACATCCTCGCGACCGGCTGTATCGCCGCCGACAAGCAGAAGGTCCGCCGGATCAACGTCGAGGGCTCGCTTGGCGAGGGCGTGTATGCGAAAGACATCATCCTCAAGATCATCCAGGAGCTTGGCGTCGACGGCGGTGTGGGCCACGTCTACGAGTACGGCGGCCCGGCCATCGAGGAACTGGATATGGAGGGTCGCCTTGCGGTCTGTAACATGTCCATCGAAGGCGGTGCTCGTGCGGGCTACATTAACCCCGACGAGACCACCTACGAGTATCTCCGCGGTCGAGAGTACGTTCCCGACGGAGAGGCGTTCGAGGAACTCAAAGAATACTGGGAGTCGATCAGCTCTGACGCCGACGCGGAGTACGACGACGTCGTCACGGTCAACGTCGACGACATCGATCCACTCGTTACCTGGGGAATCAACCCCGGCCAGGTGATCGAACTCTCCGAGCCGATCCCGGCCCCCGACGATTTCGAGAGCCGAACCGAACGCGAGGCTGCCGAGCAGGCGCTTGCGCACATGGATCTCGAACCTGGCGACTCGATGATCGGCTACGATATCGATGTTGCCTTCCTGGGAACCTGTACGAACGGCCGTGTCTCTGATTTCAGGGTCGCAGCGGAGATCCTTGACGGACACACGATCGCAGACGACGTTCGTGCACTGGCAGTGCCTGGCTCCGAGACTGTCCGCCAGCGCTGTGAAGAGTTAGGCATCGACGAGACATTCATCGAGGCTGGCTTCCAGTGGCGCAGAGCCGGCTGTTCGATGTGTCTCGCGATGAACGACGACTCCCTGGAGGGAGATGAGGTCTGTGCCTCCTCCTCGAACCGGAACTTCATCGGTCGACAGGGCTCGAAAGAGGGCCGAACCGTCCTGATGAGTCCGGCGATGGTCGCCGCCGCTGCAGTCGAAGGCGAGGTGACCGACGCACGGCGTTTCTTTGATAACGAGACGCCGACAGTTACCGCAAACGACGTCGAGGAGGTGGCAGACTAATGAGCGAGTTCTGTCGCACGCAAGCGCGCGACAACGTCTTCGTCATCGGTCTCACCCGAGGTGAGACGCGATGAGCGAAGACAACCACATCACAGAAGTCGGCGGCACAGGTGTGCCGATCCCCGGTGACGACATCGACACCGACCAGATCCTCCCGGCGCGATTTATGAAGGAGGTTACCTTCGACAACATGGCGGATTATCTGTTCTACGACGCCCGCCGTGACGACGCCGACGAGTTCAACGACCATCCCCTCAATCGGTTCGAGGGCGCGAACATCGCGGTCGTCAACAAGAACTTCGGCTGTGGCTCCTCCCGCGAACACGCCCCGCAGGCGATGATGCGCTGGGGTGTCGACGGCGTCGTCGGTGAGAGCTTCGCAGAGATCTTCGCAGACAACTGCAAATCACTCGGCATTCCCGCCATCACCGCCTCCTACGAGGAGGTCACCGATCTACAGGAGTGGATCGAGGCGAACCCAGACGGCACCGTCGAAATCGACGTCGAAGCAGAGACCGTTACCTACGGTGAAACCGTCATCGAGGGTGAGATCGACAACTCGATGAAAGAGGCACTCATCGAAGGCATCTGGGATACCACCGCGTTGATGTACTCGAATCTCTCGAAAGTCGAGGAAACCGCAAGCAAACTTCCCTACGTCAGAGAAGTCTGATCGCTGGCTGTCGAGTTCGAACGACACTGGAGGGCCGTATTCTGGTTTTATTCGTGGCAGCCATGTAATAGAGCACCAACGCATGTTATCTGAGTACTGCAAAACAGTAACGCGAGGTACGCCGTCCGCACTGGTA
>LKMJ01004177.1_pt1 | contig 13557 bp, 6 predicted proteins | sample 643391 | NCBI WGS metagenome assembly LKMJ01 (sample SAMN04112250, study PRJNA286221) | soda lake metagenome | biome: soda lake; feature: Kulunda Steppe; material: water; isolation source: sample PL-Br10 brine of Picturesque Lake | place: Russia: Kulunda steppe | collected 2010-07
AAAACCTTTCTGAAAAACATCAACAGTCCCGGTTTTACAACAAACGGTGTTCAAGGCGTTCAAGGCGTTCAAGGCGTTCAAGGCGTTCAAGCTGTTCAAGCAATTCAAAAACCTATTTCTTCGGTTCACAATGCTCTCGGAAAAAACGGGTTTGGAAAATCAACCGTATTTTGCGCCAATTGTGGAGGATTTGGCCACATATACAAGAATTGCAACTTTCCGATAACATCTTATGGTATCATATGTTACCGATTACGTACAGATTCTGAAACACACTGTGTATATCCCGAATATCTCATGGTACAACGGAAAGATTCGCTTAACTTTGTTGAATTCGTGCGAGGGAAATATAGTCTAGAAAAACGCAAATACATTTTGAAGATGTTTTCTAATATGACAGAAGAGGAACGTCAAGAGATTCGCGATCACGATTTCCCTTATATTTGGATGAAATTATGGAAGGTTGACAATTGTCATCATTTCGAAACTGAATTTAAAGATTCCAAGGCCAAATTCGAGCGGATTAAGCAAGGTTATTATCTGGACACGGAAAGTGAAAATGGTGTCATCTTTTTCGACATTAACTATATTCTTGATAATACCATCAGTACTATTGATGAATCCGAATGGGGTTTTCCAAAGGGCAAACGCAATATCAATGAACAAGACATGCATTGTGCTATTCGAGAATTTATCGAAGAGACTTCTATGCGCATTAAGTTTCTGAAATTGCAAAACATGAAGCCGGTCGAAGAAGTTTTTACCGGAACTAACAAAGTCCGTTATAAACACGTTTATTATTTGGCGACGTGTACTAGCACCAATGACAAAATTGTGTTTCATAGTAACATCCACAGTAAGGTGGATATCAATGAAATTAAAAGCGTTGGCTGGTTCAAATTTGCAGATAGTCTTGCATTAATTCGTGAACAAAATGTAGAACGAAGAGAACTATTTAAAAGGGTAAACCATCTGGTGCTAAAAAATATCTGTTTAGTGTAAGAAAAACGGAGACCTCATTTCTATTATTTTTATTTTTTGATGGCATCACGCATCAAAACGACTCCTCAATCAATAGATCAACTTGTCTTGGATATACGTCAAAAAATAAACATATTGGAAAGCAAAACAGAAGATAAGGATATTAAAGGCGCAGAAAAAATACGTAAAGAATTACAAAATATTCGATTAAAACTACATGACCCAAATTTTCGTAAACAAATAAATTTTAATCCCGACCCTGATCTCACAACCTATCCTGAATATGGTGATCCTGAGTTTTTAAAGAAAATTTTTTACAAAAAAGAGTTTTTCAAAGATCGCTATATGCCGATAGAGATTGAAAAAGGTTACGAAAAACTCGCCGAAGAAGAATGCTCCTCGATTCATTTTAGGCTCACACCCAACCAAATCTTTCTAAAAAATTTTATGTCACCTTACACACCATACAATAACCTCCTGATTTTTCATGGGGTAGGTGTAGGCAAATGCCATCAAAAGGACACGGGTATTATGTGTTATGATGGTTCCATTAAAAAAGTCCAAGATATCCGTGTGGGTGAAGACTTAATGGGTGAAGATTCTTGTCCACGACGCGTAACATCTTTAGCTCGAGGATGGGATACGATGTTTCGTGTTTATTATGACAAATGCGAGTTTACGATTAATTCGGAGCACATACTTGTCCTTTTATTTCGTCCACCTTGCACTTCCGGAAATTCATTTTATTCTTATCTAGAAAATGATATTATTCAAGTAACGCGCGTTTACGTAAAAAATCACCAACTTATTTATGAACAAACGTCAACACAACCTTTAACAAAACAGGAAGAAAATATCCATTTTTTTAGATGGATTTCAACAAAACCTTACAGTTCCAATAATGATATACATAATGTTCTCGGAATTCTTAATGGAACAAGTGGATTCAATGACGTAGTACATATTCGTGTCGACGAATACGTAACATTGCCCGAAGAAATTAAAAATATGTTATTTGTTTATCGTGTCCCAATTTTTCATTTTAAAGATTCGTATAAAACGGATTATTTAGACAAAGCTAAAAAAATATGCGTTTTTAAGTTAGGGAAATTTTGCGAAGACATATTACGGATTTCTGTATGTTCAGATGGAGAATTCAATAATCGTAGCACATGTGTTCGTTATATGAAAAATTTTAAAAAAGTTAATAAATATTTATCACAGCCTTGGATTAAATATGGAGAATGGTGTACTCGTCAACGTTTTATGGCTGGTTTTTTACAACACCAAATTACTCATCAAGAAAAACATATTTACCCGTATGTGCCCGATTTGGTATTTATAGCTCGTTCTATAGGAATTTATGTTGATGTCTTAATCGATTCATATGATCATACAAAAGAACCCTATGATCAAAAACATTATCCAAATTACTTTTACATGCAGAGATATGTCGATACCGATAAAGTAAAAGACAATGAAGGACAAGTCAAGAACGAAAGAGAACCGTATTTAGCTCCTCATGCGAAACCGATGTACATGAGGCTCAATCTTTTAAAGAAATTTACAAGTTTGGGTAAGCCACTTCCTGCCAATTCTACAACACACTATATGGAAATGTTCGAATTATTCAAAATGTATCGAGGACAGTATCACTGCGATATTGAAAAAGCCATGTTTCCATTAAGAGTGAAAAAACTACTTGAAACGCAAGAATACTACGGTTTTACTTTAAACAAAGACCATCGCTATCTCTTGGATGATTTTATTGTTACACACAACACATGTAGCGCGATAACCATAGCCGAACAATATCACGATGTTTACGATAAGAAAGTCCTTGTGCTTTTACCCAGTCGTTTGAAATCCAATTTCAAAAACGAAATTTTCGATGTTAAAGCTTATGAGGACGACCGCATCGAGAAAACTTGTACGGGATTAAAATATGTGAAACAAGTTCCTCAATATAACAGAAAAAGCGCTGATGTGGTAGGCAAAGCGGTTAATCGCAAGATCAATCAGAATTATGAGATGTTAGGCTACCAAGAATTTTCTAATAGGATCGAAGAAATCGAAAAAAAAATGAAACAAAGATTCCCATACGAAGAAGAACGCCAAGTCATTGAATTCAAAAACCGTTTAAAGAATCTGTTTTCCAATCGTGTTATTGTCATGGACGAAATACATAATGCACGAAGAGACGGTATTAAACCAGGTGCTAAACAAGATAAAAAAACACCCAAACGTATTATGCAGCTGTTAGAGTCGGTAGATAACTGCAAACTTATAATGCTTTCGGCCACGCCTATGTTTAACGAAGCCCGTGAAATCGTGCATATTATGAATTACCTACTTTCGAATGATAAAAAACCTATTCTTAATGCCAACGAAGTATTCGATGAAAATGATAGGTTAAAACCACAAGGTGCTATTAAACTTGCACGTGTAGCTCAAAATTATGTTTCTTATATGCGTGGTCAAAATCCCTTCTCGTTTCCTTTTATCTTTTATCCGGATATGAATCATGATCCAAGTGTATTGAAATCTCATCAAGTTCCGATACGTGATATAAACAACCAACGAATTCCTGAATCCTCACGATTGCGCTATTTAGTTGGTAAACTTGTTATTTCACCTTTAAGCGCGACCCAACAAAAAATATATGATTTCTTAAAGCCTGATTACATTGACGATAATAGCGCTAATTCGTTAAATTCGCAAATAGATATAGACTTTTTGGACGATTTGCACGAAGAGGATGAAAACGATGAAGATGAAGACGATGAAGACGATGAAGAAAATGATAGAGTGAATAAAAGTTTATCCAGTAATGAGAGTAAAAAGACAAGTCAAAACGAAAATCAGGTCACAAGTTTGACGACCACAGGTTCTTCCCAGAAACAATATAGTGTTGTGAAACTTATTCAAGCGTCCAGTTTATCTTTTCCGAATCCAAATTGTAAAAAGGCTTTCGGAAACAAAGGTTTTAAAAACTGTTTTGATATTCTTGATAAAAATCCACGAGAAAATCGCCGTCACATTCAGTGCCAATATAAACCTGCATATGTTAATTTTTTGCATTATGACAATCTAGGTGAGTATTCCAGTAAAATTAAGAAGATCGTTGATTATATTTTGAATAGCGAAGGTATAGTCTTTGTGTATTCAAGAGTTTTATATTCTTCACTTCTTCCTTTAGCTATTGCTCTTGAACATTTCGGTTTTCGTAAGAGTGATGGCACAGAGCTTCTCGCTGGCCCAAAAAAATTAGCTAAGCGCCCGTATTCAGTTAAAACGGATCATGGAGAATTCGCACCTCATTATACTATTTTTTCGCACGAAGCGATCGCCAATATGAATAAAGACAAAGACATGCAAATTCTTCGGTCTCGTGAGAACGCTTATGGCGAAAAAATAAAAGTTATTCTTGGGACGTCTGTTTCGTCCGAAGGTTTAGATATGAAAAATATACGTGAAATCCATATTATAGAACCTTGGTATAATTTGAACAGGCTGAATCAAGTCATCGGACGAGCTAATCGTAAATGTTCACATAAAGATTTACCCATCGAAAAACGAAATGTCACTGTCTATAAACACGTGAGTCTCCATCCGAAAGAAGCCCAAAAGAAAATAGAATCAGTCGATCTGCGGGTTTATCGTATCGCCGAACAAAAACAAAAAACGATCGATCATATTGAAAAAATCATGATGGAGAATTCTATCGATTGTGCTTTGAACAAATACCGTTTGTTTTACCCACGTGATGAGTTAAGTATGACGATCCCACAAGTGGTTACATCACAAGGTAAAATCATTAAACATTACCGTATCGGGGATAAAGAAGATTCTTTAAAAACACGTGAAACCCGTTGTGCATTTAACCCTTATGAAGCATCATCTGATAAAAATGATGATAAAATAAAAACAAAAATTGATAAACGAACATTTCGAGCAACCTTTTATAAAGAAGATATCGAGTATTATAAACAGCTTGTCAGTGCACTTTTTAAGAGAGCAGATATTTCCATATTTTTCGATATAGAACGTTTAAAGCAACATCTGAAACAAATGTTTGGGAGCAAGTTAGAAGATGATGTGATTTTATTTACTTTAGACGATATGATAAAGAACCGAGAAAGAATAATAAACGCTTATGGCGAAAAAGGTTTTATCGTATATTTTTCGAATAAATATATGTTCCAACCGGAGCATTCGCCTTATCTTTTTTTAACAAAGTATGAACGTAAGAACTATGTAACTCCACAACAAGGTCGAGTATTATTTGATGCTCGTCAGATTTTTGACAAAAACATGGAGCACAAACGACGTATTCCGAATAATACGTTTGGTAAACATAAAATGGGGTACGCAGATTTAGGCTGGATGCCGGCAAGTAGTAAAAAAATATCTTTATTCCAAACGGTTGTTAACCAAGTCAATACAAATATACTACAAGCCTACTTATTATCTGCTTTACCTTCTTCTGTTTTGAGCGCTTTACCACAAGTCACATACAGCATTAATACCCAAAAAAAGGATAGAAGAAATAACCAACCTTTTGTACAGATAGCCGATTTAATCGAAGTTTTTATTAAACAAAAAGAACCAGGACCTTCTTCCAATATTGTAATCTCCCAGAAAGACAGGCAAAAAACATATGCATTATGTTTAGCAGCACTCTCTTTGGTCATAGATCGGTTTAAAGATCTTGAAATTATAGTTTTTATGGAAGAGGTCGTGCAACACATAGACGAAGATAACCCTTTCATTAAAAAAGGTTCGCCTTATCATAATTTAACGAATAACACGAATAATAATTCTCCTTCGCATACTCAACAAAGAAAAAAACAAGCCCATGAAATGTTGGCTAATCCGTTAAATACGAAAGTCAAACTTACAGAAAGCGCTTATGAAATTGTAAAACCCTTCCTACAACCCAAGACACACAATAAACAAAAAGACACAAAACAAAAAATGCTTCCGTTTTTTACGGATGTTTACCATATGGCACTTTACGTTTTGTTAGATCATAAATACCTTGTTTTTATTCCGTATAAAAATGAAGAAAAAAGAACGGATGTTTATTTTCGTAATCCATTTTTTATGCACGCGTCCCTTGAATTCCAAGATAAGGATTCCAAACAGGGTTCCAAACAAGCGCAAAAGATAGAAAGTTTTGAAATCGAAAAGTCACTGATGACATATAATCGTCAAAAACAACACTTTGAAAAAAATATCATGTTAAATATTTCAGCTATATTAAATATGCCTGAAATGCGTAATAGTTTTAAAGAAGTGGGGCCAATTTATATGAACCAAATGGAAGGGTTTTATAGTGTAGATTCAAAAAATTCTAAACAAATGACCTTTAAAGTGATTGATAAAAAACCAGAATGTGGCGTAAAATGTGGCACTGGATCTTTAACACAAGCTGATATGGTCAACCGCATTAACCGTCATGAGCAACAACTTATTGACCGTGAAGTGGCGTATAAAAAAAGCCAGATATGTTTGATATATGAACTCGCGATCCGTTTTATTCGATATTTTGAAGGCCGTCCTGTTTTTGTCACAGCAGTCGAACGCTATTACATGAAAAGTCGGAACTTTAACTTACCATAGTGAGTCACGAGGGTGATCGTCGCGAACGTGGTGTTGACGGAAGTCGGGAACTAGATCTTGTGGGTTTGCGGGAATTCGAACGCCTACTCATTTCTGACATCAGCTTTTTCACCATCACTTTCATTCTTTCGAACTTGGGTATGACCTGTTTTACAAGATTGTCAAGTTCTCTTTTATAATAGGCTTGTCGTTCGATTTCTTCGATCTTTGTTTGATTATGCTGCATTATTTTTGTGATTTTTTATTTTAATTTTACCCGAAGATTATAAATTTTCTTTATGTGAAAAATTTGACGATATAAACAAATAAAGACTGAATAGAATATATAAAGAATAAGTGTAATTCGTTTGAAAAATTCGTTTGAAAAATATGGCTTCGTCATCGCAAGAGAAGGATATTTTTGTCCGAAGTATTTTGACAGACAAGGTGAAGATTAAACCTTGGGATATTTCTTCGAACGTGAAAGAAGTGATCCAATGGATCTTAGAGAACAAGTTTGAAGGAAAGTGTTCTTACCATGGTTATATTAAACCAAAATCGATTAAAGTGCATATGTACTCTTTAGGCAAGGTGATTGATATGACTTTGAATGGGGACGTCGAGTATACCGTACAATATTATGCCGATATTTGCAACCCAGCAATCGGGAGTATCATTCCAGCAACGGTTACAAACAAAAATAACTTTGGTATTTTAGCAGAGGCGTTTATAAATGTGCAAGGGAAAAAAAAGGAATCGATTTTGGAGGTTATCATTGTAAAGAGTCACCACACCGAGAAGAGCATTGATTTTGAAAGTGTCCAGCTAAACCAACGAGTAAACATAGAAATTATGGGTAAGAAATTCGAATTGAACGATCGAAAAATCTCGGCTTGGGGTAAAATGGTAAAATCTTCGAAAAATACGCTGTTGGACCATGTAGAGCTGCAAGATGAACGAAGAGATGAGCAGATCGACGGCGATGACGAAAAAGATTCTGTAGTTAGTGATATGAACGAAAACAATTCCGAAGACGAAGGTGACGATTTCGAAAATGAAGAAAAAGTCTTGATAAAGATCCCGAAAGTAAAGGATGACAAAGACGAAGACGTGGATGAGGATGATGACGACGATTTGGACGATGAAGATGATCTTAACGATGTTGAAAATGATGATGAGGGAGATGACCTAGATGACTAATTTTTCTGTCGTGGCTTTTTTATTTTTTATTTTTCTTTTTAATCATTACTTAAAGGATTTAAGTATATAAAGGTAAATGTCTTATTGTTAGTTACCGATCATTTTTGCATTCTATTCTTATTATTCTGCAAGTTTACCCTAAAGCCTTAACAAAAAATGAATTCCAAAAGCCATCCAGCCATCAAAAATGTTGACAATGCGGTATGTCCAAGTGTGAGTGTCGAGGAAACTGTCGAGGAAACTGTCAATGAAAATAACAATGAAAACATCAATGAAAATATCAATGAAAACATCAATGAAAACAGACGCTTTTCACAGCGGGAAATTAAAAGAATTCTACACAAGATTTCGAAGCTTTCGAGTATCGAACATCGTGGCATTTACAAAATCCTCGTTCAGAACAATCTTGCTTACACTCACAACAATAATGGATTGTTTATTAGTATGTCGACGATTCCTCATTCTGTGATTGCCGAAATCGAGAAATTCGTAAACTTTTGTATGTTAAACAACGTTGAACTAGATGCTCACGAAAAAAAGATGAATGAATGTAAGTATAATCAGTTTTATAAAGTGTCTTGGGGACCTCAAAAACAAGATAGTGGTGAAGTTCCCGAAAATATTGCTTATGATGACAATGGAAATACTGGAAATGCTGAAAATACTGGAACTTTTGCAGATGTTGTAAATGAATTAAATGGAAAAGGCGATATAAAAATGCATTACCCGGGCAAAATATTAAAAGAAGCGGATTTCGAGGACAACGTTTATAACACATTCATTGATAAATCCAGACACTATGTTTCTTCATATGGTGTTGAATTTAACAACCTCGGCGAAAGCCAAAACGAACCAAAGAAAAAAGGTAGCATTTTACATGCCAAGTCTTTTAAAAATGATGATGAAAGTCATACACGTAAAGGCAGTGACACAGAGGAGGTTAAAGAAGAGGTTACAGAAAAAGTTACAGAAAAAGTTAAAGAAGACAAAGATAATGAAGAAGATATAAAAATGGCCGAGTATACAGGGTGTTATAAACGAACCCGTAATGATTGGACAAATCTGCTTGACTCGCGTTTTTTAAAGGAACAAGATCCCGATGGAATAGTAGAAAAATACGTTAACCACATTGAAGACGCTGTTGAGTGTATCCACAAAAAGAGGATGAACATGAAGTATATGAATGCCAAAAAGAAGTTTGCTCGTAAAATTAACAATGAGAAAAGGGTTGAACAAGAAATTATGAACACCCTAACGTATGAAAACTATTTGCTTTAATATTTATAAAAAAATTACAAAAAATTGAAAGGTTTCTATTACCATTTTACCATTATATAAACAGAGTTTTGTTATATATCTCATGTTTCGTAAAACAAAAGTCATAAAATGAAAAGTACCGTGATTAAAAGCGAAGAGATTGAATCCATTGTTGACAAAATCGGACCCAATAAAGTTATTGGTGTTCCCGAAGAAATCGAAGGGTTTGTCCAAGGCCAGACGTCGTTTATAACACCAAAAACAGCTTTTAATTGTCCGTATAACATCTTTCGAAGCATGCGGGCTAGAAACTACGCAAATAGTTCTTGTGCGGTCGAAAACAACGTAAGCAAAAATACTAAGAATTATTTGAACAATCATGAGAAGAAAACTGAAATGGCCGAATGTTCTGAAGACAAATCGGAGCACAAATCGGAGCACAAATACAATGAGGGGTTTCCTGTTGTTCCGGGTAATCGTATTGCACAGTTTTTTATGCTCTTATTAGATCCGTGTCTTTCGTTGTCCACACCCGAAATGATTAAATCCCGTTTAAATCGGTTTAAGAGCGAAGTAAGCGCCAATTTGGACAACAACAAATCTTACTTTAAAAAGATGGGATTTTCGCGTAAACGCTCTTTGAAAGTGGAAACTATGAAAAACAATATTGAAGACTCACAATCCGATGAACACATCACCCCAGATATTTTGACTTATTATGCTAAGATTGTCGGAATCCACCTATGGATTGTGGATTTTATTGAAGAAGAACGGATTGTTGTGAATGGTGAAAAATTTGGCGACAACAAAAATGGTAAAAATGGTAAACATGGCAAAAATGGCGAAACAATCGGAGAAAACGATCAAAGAGAAGAAGACAAAGTGTACGTATATTCTTTAGATGAAAAAGATATCCTTACCATGACAGATGAAAAAGACGCACAAAAATGGGTGAAACAAAACCTAGAAAAACAAAACCAATTGACAATGGATTTGACTACTTTGAAAACACGTCCAGTATCTGATTTGAGAAAGTGGGCTAAGATGATCCATGGTGAAGATAAGACGAAGAAAACGAAAAAAGATGATCTGATTACTTTACTCACCTCACCTTTGTAATGTTCTTATTTGTGTTTATTTCTTTTTTTTACTTTGTCTGAAAAATTTGAAAGATATAAGTTGTAATAATTATATAGTCCATAAGTAAGAAAATAGATTGATTCTATATTTTCGTGAAAAACGCCCTCATCATGGGTATAGAACTCACGCGTCAGGATTTCTCTGCTATTTTGTCGATGTTTGCAAACGCCGATGAGGACACGGAAATCGAATGTAAGATTGAAGCACCTGTTATTAAAAACGGTCGTCGTGTGGAAGATGGTAAGACTATACGTTTTGATCAGTTCCAAAGAGTGTTGAATTATGCTAGCCAAGCGTTTTATCCACAAACGTTAAACAAAAGTGAAGTGCAGCTAGACATCCTTCATGGCGATAATCGTTTGACTTTGGTCGGCATGGACAATATTTTGTATTTCTGTCGACACAACAAGATAATTACAGACCATATTGGTGGTTCTGTTTTTGTAACTCAAAAGAATCGTTTGACAAAAGTGAAGCTCCATGAATATGATATATCGGTGAAAGATAGTCGTGAAATAAATCTGCGTGGCGATGAACTGCGTCGGGCGGTTGAAGATGTATTAGTTGCTGATCGCAGATTTTATCGTGTGAAGAATCGCTATACGGTGGTATTGCCAACAGGTCTGCGTGTTGATTTTACGGCTGTTAAAAGTTCGAGTGGCAGTTTGAGTAGCGGTTTGAGTGGCGGTTTGAGCGGTCAGGCAGCGACTTTAATGAAGAATCTCGACAATATGAAAAACGACTACGAAATTGAGATTGAAGTACTAAACCCGGCTCGTATAGACAAGGATAAACCTGCACAACAAACCGAAATGATTATGAATATGTTGAACACGATGTCAGAGATCCTTTTGGCGATGGAAGACCTTGATTTTTTGATGAAGAAAAGCACCGCTCTGCGTGTTTTGCAAGATTATACCCAATTAGTTTACCAAAAAAAGGTATATAATCCTTATGATATGCCAAAGCGTTGGTTTGCAGGTCCACAACCCGTCGGAATCGAAAAAGAAAACCTCCTCGAAGACAAAGAAGACAGTCCCATTAACATTCATGCTGAATATACTGTGACGTTAAAAGCAGATGGTGAACGCCATCTGTTGTATGTTGACGGCACTGAGCGCGCTTATCTGATTAATACGCGTTTAGTTGTCATAGACACAGGAATGAACATACGTGGCTATGCACATTCTCTTTTTGATGCTGAAGTGATGTCACCTGAACCACCGAAAAATGGCGTAGCCCAACCCAAAGACATCCTTCTGTTTGACACATATTATGTGAAAGGCCAAAGTGTTATGCACTTTCCATTGGTGAATTTACCGGAGCGTCCAGTGCGTCCGGAGCGTGTGAAAACGAATGCAAAAGATGATAAAAACCCGAGCCGTATTCGTGAAATAGAAGCGTTTCTTAAAGCACCTTCTGTATCCCATCCTTATAGAAGAAGGCTAAAACAATTCTGGTGGCCAAACCCTGGACAGCCTAAACGTATTTATGAATCTGTCCAAGACGCTTTTTCAAAAGCTGCTTCTCAAAATGTGGATTACGATTTAGACGGCGTGATTTTTACCCCGATGTATATGCCAGTCGGCGTCGATTTAACACTTGAGAGCCGTGAACAGCTTATGGAGAAAAAGCCAAAACCAGGTGGCACTTGGCGATCTGTCTTGAAATGGAAACCACCAACCCAAAACACGATCGATTTTCTCGTGAGAGAGGTGCCTTACCCGATAATAAACGATGAAGGTAAAAAATACCGAAGGTTTGCCCTTTTCTGCGGCCAACAAACAAGCGTTTTTGAAAACAGTTTTAGCTTGTTAAAGAATGCAGATAGTCCCAATGCTATGCAATCAGTATATGCTCGAAAACAATTTGATGCTCCGTTTTTAAAGGAGAGCAAGGATGGTAAGGGTATAGAAGAGGATTTGACGGTAGACACACGCCATATGTCTGTTGAGTTAGATGAAAAAGGAAATGCACGCGCTGAGAATGGAGACGTCATCCACAATGATATGATCGTAGAGATATACTTTGATATGAAGGAAAAGCGATGGAGACCACAACGTGTGCGCCATGATAAACTGTCGTCAAACATGAACAGCTATAACACTGCACTATCCGTCTGGAAAACCACGCTTGACCCAATTACCAAAAACAACGTAACTGGCATAGAACGCGTAAATAAAAGTATGAAACATGATGGCTCCCTAAGAAGTGGAGATGTAGATAAGGGCAATGAGCCTTATTATATGGAGAGTCAGAATCGCCGCGACCAAGCGCTGACATACCCTCTGAAAACTTTTCACAATAGATGGGTGAAAGAAGAAGCGCTTATTTCGAAACTGAAAAACAAAGGTATTGTGAAGCTGATGGACCCTGTGGTCGGCCAAGGTGGTGATTTACCCCGTTATATTAACGCCGGGATCCCAGTGGTTTTGGGGACGGATCTGTCCGAGAAAAACATTTACAAACAAGATGGGGCCAACGACCGCTTATTGAAACAAATGCGCCAAGGTCAGATTAAGAGACACTGGCGTTATGTTTTCCTGCCAATGGACTTTTCCAAACCCATTACCAAGACTTTAGATAATCTCCCGGCGCGCGATGGCGAAAATGACGCCACACTTTTGAAACTTATTTGGGGACGAAATACCCAATTACCGCCTGCCGTCATAAACCATCCGCGCATGAGCAGAATAAGAAGCGTGAAGGGTCTCGCGGCTACACCGTTTGACGTAATTAACATGCAATTCGCACTCCACTACTTTTTCGAAAGCCCTGCTACTATAAAAGCTTGTTTGGACAACATAAACATGCAATTGGCAGATGGTGGATTGTTTATTGGAACCTGTTTTGATGGCCAACTTGTCGATCAAATGTTTGAAAACAACCCGAACAGCGATGTTTTAGAAGGACGTAAGAACGGAGGAGTCATTTGGCGGATTCGTAAAAAATATGAAGGACCCTTTGACCCAAAGACAAGAGCGGGCATTGGCAAAAAGATATCCGTCCTTTTCGAGACGATTGACGTGAATGAAAAAGATGAGTACTTAGTAGGATTTCATTACTTGGTGAACGAACTTAAGAAGCGTAACATTCGCTTGCTGAGTAAGACGGAGTGTATCGAGATGAAACTGTCGCGTTACCAATCGCATGGATCGTTTAGAGAATTATTCGAAGATATGGTAAAACGCTATGGCCATAACCCTATGAGCGAAAACAACGAAAAAACAATCCCCCAAGCTTTAAGACCCGCTTTTAGTATGAGCGAGGACGAAAAAAGATATTCGTTTTTGAACAAATGGTTTGTTTTTAAAAAAGATATCCAAGATGATTGAATTATTGGTCTTGACTTGTCTTCTACCCACAAAGGATGTT
>LKMJ01004178.1_pt1 | contig 13555 bp, 11 predicted proteins | sample 643391 | NCBI WGS metagenome assembly LKMJ01 (sample SAMN04112250, study PRJNA286221) | soda lake metagenome | biome: soda lake; feature: Kulunda Steppe; material: water; isolation source: sample PL-Br10 brine of Picturesque Lake | place: Russia: Kulunda steppe | collected 2010-07
CACACACACACACACACACACACACACACACACACACACACGCACACACACACGCACACGCACGCACATGGACACACACACACAATCTTACACACAAAGTCACCTACACAAACAGGTGCTCAGGGATGAAGAGTCATGTGTACACATACCTCAACTGTAAACACCAGATCCAGCGTATGACATGCAACCTCAAGGAAAACCTAGAATCCCTAAGGGCCTCCTATGCCTCTCCACATAAATGTGGCCAGTTTATGCACAGCCTTTGTTCCTTGCCTCACCTACGCCTTTGCCGTCTCCCCCTGCACCAAAGCTTATTTAATTATCTTTGACACCATGATTGATGATGTCATCAAACACAAGTTCAAACTTTGAAAGTCCACCCCCACCGCTATGATAAGAGAAGACACCCTAAATTTTGGGCTTGAGGCATGCCTCAAGCCCAAATGCGCACCCTCGATCTGTGTTGAATACCATAGAAGTTTCTCCACTTACATCCAGCCTAGAGGATCAATAAGGCATCGCACAATTACCCTCAACCTTCTCACCAAGCAAGTGACGCACATTCGTCTCACCACAGAATTGCTGACCACAGGGGAATGAACCAACCTACATATCAAGCAACTATTGAGTTACTGTATGCGCCTGCGGCAACTCATGAGCATCCAGTCAAGCAAAGTCTACCTTATGAACTGCGGAGAGAGAAGTCTAGAAGAAATGAAAGCCATAAATGAAGCCATCCCACTCCGCAAGCCACTGTCCCACAACCTCTCTACCTTGATCACCTGCATCACTAAACCTCTCTTGTGTCTTGGCGGAAACTGACTCCATGACTTCACAACCAGCAGCGGAACTCATCATTTGAATTGCATAACTCCAGTCCAAAAATCCCAAGATTTCCGGCCAAAATCAATAGACAAGCAACTTGAGTCAATCTCCCTCCTACCACGTATCTCACTGCGGCTGTGATCCATGACATCCTTATCAATATAAACAATGAACCCAATACCTCTTCTGCATACCGCAAAATCAACAATGCACACATCAGCGGACTTGAAGACACCCACTTCAGTTGCCCACCCAATCCTAACTTCACCGCTGACACAGGCCCACCTAACCCACCAACAAACATCTTTCAAGCGCCCCCAACACAAGCGATCCCCCGCACTCAACCTCCCCCCATGACCCACTATGCATATTCGCTCACTGGACGCCGCATACCCTATCCACCAAAGCAACCAACTGCAATTTACACAAGCCCAATTGACTCTACTCCAAATCAGAACAATTTCCTACAGACATAGAGGCAAGCACTTACTTCACCCAACACACAACAAGTCCGTCCTGATGCTTTGGAGGCACCAGATAATCTATCCTCCAATGCTGATCCACCTTGTAAAAGATTGCGCTCCAATTATAGACAAAACACTGCAACGGCCGCCCAAGTAAGCAACCTACTTACTCTGCCTTTAAATCACTCCAACACGCCACCTGCCCAGTGTCAAAACAACAGACACAAAAGAGGAGGAGAGTCTCACACATAGAAACGGACCTTCCCTGCCCTTCAATCAACCCCGTGGATCCCTCATTCCGCGGCGGTGAAATTTGCAATTACAAGAGAAACAAAGTCTTACAGATTGCAAGAGAAACAACACCCAATAATGCCATCAACACAATTCACTACCATGACCTAGAAATCATACACATTGACTCATGGAGAATTGTTTCAGACGAGAAAAGGGACAGGCATGGCAACATGCCTCACAGCATAACAATGCCTCACCCATTATGCGCCCATAATTATGGAAAGGTGGGTGCTCCCTACCTTCAAAAAACGCTGGCTTCACGCCCAAGAGCACCCATCCAACATCTCTGTCTACCATTGAGTGTGCATGCTGTGAGGTCTGCTTCCTCTTCTGCGGAATTGAGCCTTGAAGAAAATTGAGCCACCCTTTGGTGGTGACATGTTCGGTGCAGTGGTGGCGGATGTGTTGCCTTGGGGTGCTTGTGTGGGGCCGTAGAACTGCACACCAGGCGGGTGGTGGCGGCCGCATGCATCGTGTTTGGGCCAACGTGGTGGCGAGTTGCTGGATCGTGGTGGTGAATACGTGCGTGCATCTTGTGCGGAGTGTGTGCGGTGTGTCTCCAGAGCCTCCACGCGTTTCATCATTTTCTCAAGCATATGCATGATCTGATCATTGCTCGCGCCAGAGGACCTGGGCGGTGGTGCCGGTGCCGGTGCATGCACCTGCGCAGGTGCAGACGGTGCAGGTCCAACAATACATCTGTGACTTATGCAACCAAACTCACTTGCCCAGCTTGTACTGACCTAATAGCGGAACAAAACAAAAAAGAAGCTACGAATCCTCGGACAAAGAGCTTATTAAAGAAATGTGGGAGCCCACTTGGGAACCAGAATAAACAAAAAAATGGCCCACATTCCAGGTATACATTCTGGATTTTGTGGCACGTAAGCATGAACTCGATCTCTCTACAACCTCGCCTGATGATACTATGATCAACCTAGAGCAACAAGGCTTCGCCAGAGAAGTCACAGATGACACTATGAACTTAAAAACAAAGTAAATTTTGACATAAATTTCACAAATTTACAAGCACATATCACTGCTACAGGCCGCTTTGGATTCTGTTCAAGCCAATACCTTTGGATTCTGTTCAAGCCAAAACCTTTAAGCACTCATCCCCTCAGACCTCCCAACCAAACAGTCCCAGTACCTAGAATATGCACCTCAAAGGAGGCATGCATCTATGACGTGACAGGGAAATGCAGGGGCACGCTCATTCCAGAGCGCTTCAACATCCTCTACAAAGCACTTCATGACACCAAACTTGCTGGAATTCATGATGCCATCATGCCTCCCCCCAAGAGCTTTGCCTCTTAAGTATCAGGCCTCCATCCTTGCTCTGCCTTGCACGGCAACAAGGCACCCATGAATAACAAGCTTATATACGCCTGCCTTTACGCGTGCTCTCCCTCTCCAATTTCACTTTGCCCTCCAGAAAAGGAGGGTAACTAGTACTAGAACTACTTGGGTACGTAACCAAAGAAAAAATGGCCTCTCCTCTGGACCACAACCACAAATACCTCAATTACTGGAGCAAGGACCCTCACAACAGAGCTTTTGGAGCCATTCCCATTTTCATCCAAATTTTCTGGCTTCTCTGTCTACCATCCTGTGTATGACAATCAATTGATGCATCGTGCCCTTAGACATGCTATTTACTCTGCCATGGCAAACAACACAGAAACAGCCACCTTCATGTTCCTTCCATATTAGGGAGGACAGATGAGCACCAGCCCCTACTCCTAACTCTTCAACACTTACCCCCACACCTGGATCAGGGACTTGCCTTTTCACATTCTTGAAGCGAATTGGACACTAGAACATCAATAATGATCCAACTTTCAATGCTTGCCACCTCATGATTACCGACATATACATTCTCAACCACACTCAGACATTACTCTTCCCTACTCGGTCTAGCCCACACATAGCCAAAAAAAGTGCCTGACTGGAAGGAGTGGGCATGCATAGACGGCAGATGCCAGATTCATCAAGGAGAACAAGCGACAGGGGCAGGCATATACCACCCTGCTACCTTTTCTCCCAGCTTTGTTGAATCAAATGGTATGGTCATGACGAACACCATTGGCAGGGCTGAACTGGCTGCCGTCACAGCCACTATTCTTCACAAATTACAAATTGCCATTGACAGCCTATTGTCGCTCCAAAAAATCAGGAAGCACTTGCTGTACCCTGAGCTTCAACGCCACCACGTACAAGGGGATCTTTGAAGATGCTCATATAAACTGTCCACAAGTCACCAAACCAAACTCTGTGCACCTATTTTAGGTCGAATCCCATGCTGGTGTTGCTGGGAATGAGTGCGCAGATGCTGTAGCCAAGTATCAGGCAACACCAGTTACAGCACATCATACAGGGATGCCCTATGCTGGCATTGATAGTGACCCTTTTCATGACATAAACTGGCTTGCCTTTTAAGGGGACACCCCGTCTGATGCAACAATCTCAAGCCCCCATACTACCTGCCCCAAAGCTTATTTGCTTCTCAAACCTTTGCAATGCTCTGAAGGCACATATGCACTCAAAACACAAGCTTGGTCATGCTAACCCTAAAACCTGTTACTACTCGTATCACCAGGGTCTTTCCTTAGCCCACAAAAACATCATTCAAGCAAAAAAATATCATTCTGGACAATGCTCCAACTGTCTTGTAAGATAAAACTTTTCACTACCGTAAAGGTAGACCCTTTTTATCAGAGCGCGCTGTTCGCTTTAAGACCTTGACCAGCCTTCAATGCCTCCTTTATCATCATTCAGACAGCGCCTCCCACATTCTATCAGGTGTTCAACGACAGACCGTCTCCAGTATGATTACTGAGCACCACTACAACACTTGTAGTATTATCATGAGAGCTATACAAACGGGCTCCTAGGGGGGACGTTTTGTCCAAATGGATGTTGGCAGCGAAGACCACTTGGCATCACAAAACCTTCAGATCCTGGTAGTATCAATCAACTGAACCATCTCTGAATGGCTTTTCCCTCACCGCTTCCCCACTAAGCAAAGACTAACTACTAACTACTAGCTGTCCAGACGCTATACCAGTTATGGAAATGCCCTCTTAAAGAAGAAACCTACCAGATTCCCAACCAAGATATGCAATAAGAAGTAGGGTAGGGTGCAGAGGGTGTGAGGGGCTCTCAGCAACAGCCTACCAGCCTTTGTCCAGGGTCCGGAACTCCAGTCAGCTCACACCTGATCAGCGGCACATCCATCTTGTGGAAGTCAAGTACTGCGAAGAAACTAGGCCTAGGAGCCAGCTCGAGCCTGCCAAGCAACAGCACAGCGTGCTCCGTCAACACCTTTGCCGTGCTGCAGCCAATGCCAGCCTCCACACTTTCTTTCTGGGAGTGGATGGCACCATCTGCAGCCCTTCTAGTATGGAGCCTCTGAAGAAGCTTGGCTAGATTTTCAGAATACTACCAAGCTTGATGCGAAGCTTTGTGCTCATTTGGTTCAGTATGCATGTAAACTTGTTAGATGTGCTCTTGAGAAAACATTTGCAACAGATCATCAAGGCCAGGAATGGGGTACTGTTAGTCAACCTCTTGATCACTGCTGACTTCCTTTGTTTCTGCTCTGCTGGTAGAGTATACGTACACTACTACGTAGTCACACAGTGCCTAGGTCCTAGGCGACCCCTTTTCCTAAGTTGATGTAGGGAGCGTTTTCACTGCGCCTGTTTAGTCTTTCTTTCTTTCTCTTTTATTGGTATATGTGTGTCTGTATTGCGCACATGGTGCACCTTTCATAACTGTCAAGTATAACTGGCACGGTCTCAACTCTGTGAACATATTGCGGGCTTTCTTGCTATCTATGTAGTGTGGCCTTTCTGGTTAACGCTTGCTTTTCTAGGAATGTAAATGGCAACTGTTTTGCATTGCATTCCCCACAATACAGGTTGAAATGTATCTTTCTACATAGTGGATTTAGGTATTTAAAGTAAAAATGTAAACACATGCTTGTGAGGCATAAGTCACTGATAAAAGTGTCGCCCGACACACGTACTTGCTGCTGGCAGCAACCCAAATTGCGGCACCGTGACTGTGTGCGTCCTAGAGCATCCATGAGTCCTCAGCAGAGTGTATACCTAGGAATGCAAGACTGCAGCTGCTGGGCATTGACATTGGGAAACGTCAACGCCACACTCCACAAGAAGTTTTCTCAAAAACGGCATCTGAATACATAATGTTCTGGAATGAGCATGAAAAGTTTATTGCTTACGGGAAGAAGGAGCAAGGGGCTTTGAGCGCTAGCAGAATTCAACTGCGAACTGGAATTCACATTTCCAAGGCACACGCCGCTCACATGCACTTGTACAACAGCAAAAATTCGAACTTACGCATAAGTGTTGCTGCTTAATGCGGATGGCAAAAGGCCGAGGCGTAACTATAACCGCTCGGACGTAAACCCTAAAGGGGAGCCACTTGTTTTGCCAGCCCCTTAGCATGTGCCCACAGACCTATTATTTAAAAGTGCGCTAGCGGCAAGGTGAAGCAGAGCCCACCGCTGGCCTGCCTGTCCGGAGCTGGTGTGCGCTATCAAGCAGGTGTGCTAGCCACCAGCACTCGCACGAGTACTGCCTACGCTGGCCCTTGCCTGGAGCAGCTTTGCTGTGCAGCAATGTCAACTGGACAGTAAATAGGACGATAGCAGGGGCTGAAGACCCTCATTTCGGGCCGTTTCGGTTCCTCTCTTCCTCCCTGGACGGACAAGCACACGGAATCTCTGTACGCCACATTTCGACTTGTTTGGCTGCGCAGGGGCATCAGGACGCTCTCCACCAGCCAATGGCGCGGATAAAAAGCTCTTGCGCGTTCTCTCGGAAGGGCTTACGACACCCTCCTGGCCAGGGCTCGCCAGGTGGAGGAGGAGGGTTCTCAAGCATCAAGCAAGAACCGTCGTGGCATCCACTCCTGGGAACCTCGCTGCACTCCCATGGCCAGCTCGAGCTACCATATGACGGCGAGTCACTGTCAAGCAACGCCTGGCCCAGAGTTCGTGCTCATCCACCTGGCCCAGAGTTAGTGCTCTCCAACCTTCATCCAGGTTTGTTGGTCATGTTCCGCCATACTTGGTTTCTTTTTGGAGTGGCAAAGCTTCGTCATGAGTGGCTTGAGCACAGATTCACTTAAAGCTGAGCAAAAGGTGTTAAATGTGCACAATTCTCTCTTTCTCGTGCGGACGTGTTCATGCCCGGAAGCATGTGAACTTTGCAACGCATGCACACACAAGGCCACACATGAGTGCACATATATGAACACACATGCCCATGTACTCGCCCTCGCACACATGCACAAACGCGAAAACATTCATGCATGCCAGCACACACATGTGTATGCACCAGCACTCAAATTCGTGCACCTTCTCACGCGCGCGCACACACGAGCACACACACACACACACATGTATGTGCGCGCGCACTGCTTCCATGCAGGCATGTGCCTTGATCCCGCGCTGCAAGCTTCAGCACAGTGGCAACTCCTTGAGGCAGCCCAGCAGGCTGAGGATGCAAGCAGAGAATGCAGGCGGCAGCGCTGGCATCGCCCTGAGCCGTTCAATCCATTCAAGTGAGGGTGTGTGCTGGTGTTCCCTCAAAGTGACTCCTCGCTTTTTTAAGGGTACCCCTGGGAAAACATCATGGACCAGATGAGGTGTACACTACTGAGGGGATAAAGTGAGAGTGACCTACACGAATATAAGTGCTCTCCCATGACAGGTTCGTAGGTTCACATTGGGCCAGCGGAGCTTGTGCTCCTTCTTTTTTAGCGTCAAAAGCATACTAGCGTGCAGACTAGGCTTTTGTCTCTACTATCTACATTTGCTGTTGGTACGCAAAAGGGTGAAAGGCTTGTACTTCTAGGCAATGGCTGTACTACTAGGTTGGTGTGCGCTTTGTGCGCATGCATGTGTGATGCAACTTGCCTGAGTTTCATGTGCTGTGTTGGTTGTACAGTTACGGGGGGTAGGGTGCTGAGTCGGGAAAGTACATGTGTACTAGAGAGTGTATGTGGTCAGTCCAAATGCATGATAAACTGCACTGTTTCAAAAATTGGAGCACCCTGCCACGACAACTTGTCATGGTTTGTAGCATTAGTTATACAGCGTGTGTTCAGGTCAACGGACGATAGGATTGTACAGTCTAGGGAGAGGGTGCTGATGGTGGGGGGCGATGTGACTCGTAGAGCCATAAAAAGTAACCCGAGAATTTGCTTGAAGCCGGGCGCAGGCCTTCCAATTTTGCTTGACCTCCGTGTGTGGCTTGCTTTGCATGCTTTGTCTCCGACCTCCTTGATATAAGGTGCCTGAGAGAGCATCACGCAAAGGGCAGTAGCGCAGTTTGCCTTGGATGTGTTCATCATCAGCTAAATTTCCTGCTGCTCTCTGTGGATGCAAGTTTTTTGGGGGCCTCTTTTATGAGGGGCAGATCCATGCAGCAGCTGCTGCATTTATGACCACGAAGGAGCTGTGGTTTTGGCTTTTTGTGGTAGTTAATCCTAGGCGTGTGAAATAAGTGCAAGCATGCATCGGACGCACTGATGATTGTCATGCACATTTCCCCGGCTACTGAAGAATTTTAGATGATGCTTAGGATTCTCTAGATTAGTGTGTCAGAGGATTGAAGACATGCCTTGCACACCAAAGTTAAGCTGAAATATGCTGACCGGCACAATTTGTGAACAGTATTTGAGATAGTCTGGCTGACTTCTTCGCATTTAGCACTTGTGCTCTCATGCCTGTCTAACACATCTTACTTGTGCTGATGGATACATAAGACTGGAGCAACACTCGATCTACCTGACGCTGGAACTGTGCTGCATGCACCATTTACTTCTTATTCCTTTTTCATTTGACCAATGCTTGCCATTGTGGACAAGTTAAAGACTAGAGTGCATGCACAGCATACATGCTGGCATGGCACTCTTCTTGCTACATTTATTGCAGGATGCTGCTGAGTGCTGCTGCCTCTGTATCTAGAAGGCTGAATCAGGAGTCTATATGCTGCTGCAGGTGCTTGCCAGTTTCCTATGATGTTACACGGCAGGTTTTCATGCACTGATAGGCATTGTCTTTCCATCGTTTGTGATGTCTAACTCACTGGCAAATACCATGACTCGACTAACGTTGATAACTCTTCATGGCCTAGTGGCTATGCTAGTTTGTCCACCTTGTCTGCTTCCTTGCTTCTTGAATCTTATTAATCATGGATGCTCATAAAGACTTTTGATTGTGCACAAGATTCTGTTAGCACAGTTCAAAAATGTTCTTTTGCATTTTCTGACGGTTCTCTTTTGCGCTTGCAACCAACAAATTCAGTCTGTAATCTGCGTATCCCCTAGCCTGACTGGACTGATGGGCATGTTGTTACAACCTGGAACTTCAAGTTGACGTTGGGGTGAGTACGTCAGCCAAATGGGCTACTGCTAGCGCTGGGCTTGCTGGGCTGAAGTAAATCAAAATATTTGAAATTAAGGTAACTTACCTTATTTTGAGCTTGTTCGCAGGAAAATGATAAAGGCTATCACCAAATGAAACCACATCAGGTTTTCAGGGGGTTACAAGAAATGTCAAGAAGTGCAACTGCTAGCCTGCTCATAAAAAGCAATTAGTGCCACTCCACACATGCAGTGCATGAAGGGAACATATAGCTTCAAGCTAATAAGTTGCTGTTTGGGCTCGGATAAGCTGACACACTGTGAGAACCTGTGGAAGGAAACGGATGTGCAATTCCATCAGAAATCCCTGTGGAAAAGACCGCGTGGGTGCAGTGGAAAAGGACGTGCTGCTCGTCTAAGTGAAGGTTTTCAAGGCTGTACGCCAAACGAGGGCAGCTTAGCCAGCTCATCTTGTCAGTCATTGGCACTGCACAAGTCACAAGAAGGGAAGGTTTTCTGAGTCCAGAGTCTGAATCCTGCCACACTGCGAAAAACGTCATGAGGAAGATCAAGAAACATGAACCTGGAAGGATGTATGGCGAATGTGTGACCATGGCCCTCTTTATAGGGCCCCCACTCCGGGAGGGCACACCATTGATGGTAGGTTGAGCGTTTACTGTTGCGCTCTCATGGACTCCGGATCGGATGCCATCCATGCAGTGCATATCAGAATAAGGTGCGCAAGCTGTACTACTAGTGGTGCCTCAGGGACCTGAGGTCTACAACAAAACGACTGAGATCAATGGGTTCTAAACTATAGCAGCTTTGAACATGTAGGATTGTCAGTTGTTGAGATCATGCTCCCGTGAAAACTGTTTGATGCGGAATGTACCAGGCGTGAATGGACATAGCGCTGCATTAGCCGCAGTATTCAGATTGTTATATGTTTGTCACAAACCATGCCCAGATTTTTGAAGGAGCCTGTAGGGGAGCTGCGCGCCATCATAGAAGAGAGGGGGCAGATTATTAGTGTGGGAAAAACTCATCAGAAAAGAAAAAAAGAAAAGACTACGCCAACAAGGTAACCCCTGTAAGCATGAATTAAGGAAGAAGTTTACATCTGGTGCAAGCACCAGGCAAACTTCCACCATCAAACAAGGAAGAAGGTCATTAGTGGGGGTCGGGAGGGTTCTGAAAAGAGCCATATGTTCTTTCCTTGGTGTTTTTCAACCTCCTACTTGTATTTATGATCTTTGTTGCATATTGAAAAGAATGAGTATTTAGATCGAGAGTAAGTTTTCTTACTTGTCACGCCATAGCAACAACATATGCTGAGCTCTGCAAGCTTTAAGGCGCACTCTTGTGCAGCTTATACTCAGAGCAGCACGTCTACTCAGAGCAGGGGCTACTAGAACCATGTGCTCTGGTTATACCTGCTCAACCGCTCGATGTGTACTTCCCTGGCTGACATGCTGCAAAGATGATCCATCGTGACTGCAACGCAGGTGTGTCCAATATGATAGAGGCACTGCAATAAACAAGGTAGATTCCAGGCATTGGCAATACACGACCAACCAATTGATTTTCACCCTTTTTCCTTGAATACCTGGGGTAAGAAGGTTGTAGGAATGAAACCTTTTCCAGTGTGGCAGAAATCTTGGAAGCATGATTTAATATTTTGCATGTTCAGTGGTGTCGCACGTGCAGATGCAGGGTGATTTGTCTTGCATGCAGACTCTTGGGCAGCGAAGGGGTCAGTTTTGGGCGCTTGTGGAGCATCGGCGGGAACATCCTCCTGTGTGCTAGCACACACAACTGCAGAGGCCGATGCGCATGGAACCTGGTTTTTACCAGTGCTGGTCAGTGGGACACTGGCAATGGTGTGTGCATCACCAGACATCAAGTGTGGGCGGTATTCAAGCACATTGCAAACAGGATCGGCACGCGCACCCCAATCACGAGCCACATGTGTGCTGAGCAGCACATCATACAAGTGGTCAACACCTTGTGTAACCAGAAATTGAACACTTTCTGTTGTAAATGTTTTGCACTCATGTGGTGTGCCTTGGTTGAGCACCGTGTGGATGGGGCCCACCACTTTACCAATAACACCGCTGGACGTCCCAATGGATGTGTGGATCTGGGTGGGTGTTGGCCCGTAGAGGATCCCATTCTCATCTGCGAACTTCTTGGATAGCAGGTTTGTCTCGGAGCATGTATCAAACAAAATGCGGGCAGGGTGCCGTGTGTGGCCTCTATGCACAAGAGTGACACCTTCTTTCAGGCAATAGAGGCCTGCTGTCTGGGATGCATACTCGCTAGCATCAAACTTGTCCTTAGCATTGTCAACAGTGCAAACTGCATGTTGGGCTGGTGATGTGGCAGACTCACTCTTGCCATGTGACTCTTTGGTGCTACTGCGTGGGTTAGGATCTGCCATTTTGGCCTTTAAGCAGGCTTCTGCTTTAGTGACAGCAGCGACTGGTGTATGAGCACTCACTGATGTGCTTGGGTTGCCACCTTCTTCAGGCAGGAGATCAGTGCGCTTGAGAGCGCCCATCAGTGTGGCCATTGAGACCTGAAATGAGACTTCAAAGGCAGGCAGCTTCTGCAATGCTGCTAGATCAGTGATGGTCAGCTTGTCACCTGGCACACAAACAGTCGCCATGACAGGCTGAAGGGGTCTCTGTGGCAAAGGTGCTGCCCCTGGTGTGCTGGACCTGTTGACAGGCGTAGCTCTGAATGGCACTGGTGTGGCAGCTGAGAATTTGTGATTGACATCGCTCGTTTCTGCATGCTCAGTCATAAGTGCATGCTTGGGCGGCCACATGCAGAAGCAGGCTTCTAAGGCACTTGCAATATCAGGTGTGTATGCAGCATCAGGTGCAGCGGTAGCAGTCATGTGTGATTGCAGCGATTGCGTATGCGCGGTAGCAGCTGTGTTGCTTGAGTGTATTCCCTGCAAGTCAGGTGCAGGCTTATGTGATGTATCATCAGGTCCATAGCGATTGACATGCGGTGGGTGTTGGTGACCGCAAGTATTGTGCCTGGGATGCCTTGATTGTGATGTGGATGGACAAGATGGGTCCATTTTGCCAGAGCAGGCAGCTTCAGGGTTGTGTAGGCGTCGCTGAATTTCCTGTCCGATCCCTTTAAATGCAGTTTGGGCCTGTGATCTGTTTGCAGCAGACTGTGAACTGTGAACGTTACTGACCATCTGCCTCACCAGGCAGCACTCATCTGTGGTATGCGAGAAGAGGCCATGCATGATGCATCTCTTGGTCCCTGGAGGCTTAGCTCTTTTTGTGGCTTGTGTTTGGTTTGTGGTGCACTTCCATGCAGGTTTGGTGACAGTGGGGCAGAGCAAGTAGTAAGACCTACCACGTTCTCAATCCTCTTTGGTACTATGGATTCCATCCGGTTTAGCAGCTGCTGGTGCTGGTGCATTATGTCAGTCAAGCTCTTCACTTGCACGTCCTGATGTGCCATGTAGACCTGCAGCATGTGCTGATGCAGCTCTGGAACATGCCTCACTTTTTGCATGAGCATAAGCACAGCTCGCTTTTCAGGCACAGTTGATGCTTTGTGTATTTTGACATACTTGTGGGCAAACGTGCTCAGATCGTCACTGCTGTTAAGTGTGAGGTCTTGTAGCTCCTGATCAGGGTCATCATCAAGATGCGCGAAATGCTCTTTGAGCTTGGCAAATAGGCTTGCAGTCAGGGTGCCGCTAGTGCTGCCAGGCACATATGCGAGCAGCTTTGTTTGGTGGGCTTCATACCAGTAGTATGCGGGGCTGTCATGTGGAAATGCTTGTAGGCAGAATAGATGCAACAGGTCACGTTCGGCGACATAGCGCCTGCACATTATGTTAGTCTTCACAAACCAAAGTTGGGCTTCTGTTAGCCAACCTTTCAGGCTGTCTCTGCCCTTTTCTCCCCTAAAAACAGGTGAGGTTTCAGGTACAGTGATAGCGGGCATGATAGGAATGGCGTGTGTTGAGTCAGGATTTGCTGTACCAGGCTTGTGGTACCAGAGTCAGGTGCGGAACCTGTTGAGTATGATCACCCTGAGGTGTGCTAATGGCGGCTAGTTACGTTCTCGCGGTGCGCAAGTTACAGGAGCACAAATCAATCCATGTAAGAAAACCATCGGGGGCCAGGCGCGGTAGCATATCCAGTCCAATCAAAAATGAGCTGTCCAGGCTCATAAACAAAACATGAATACATAAATACAAAAGAGATCTGATCACTGATCAGCATTTGGTTGCGTGCGGCTGGAGGGTGAGCTCCATGGTCCACTGGGATGGAAAGTTGGGCTTGGCTTACACGCCCTGAGCGCGGATACCGCATTGACCGGGCCCTGGTCTATCGGCACCTGGGCTGAGCACCCTCGGGCTCGAGTGCACGCTTGGGGAGTAGATGCCGGGACGTGCTTGTGCTCATGTTCCACTCAGTGAACCGCGCAGATCGTGATCCCTGATGATCTGGTTGGCACCGATTCTTCACCAAGTCCGTCCCCGCCGCCTTCCCAGCTAATCCTATGCCTGCCACGTGACCTGGGGCCTCCAACAG
>LKMJ01004179.1_pt1 | contig 13555 bp, 13 predicted proteins | sample 643391 | NCBI WGS metagenome assembly LKMJ01 (sample SAMN04112250, study PRJNA286221) | soda lake metagenome | biome: soda lake; feature: Kulunda Steppe; material: water; isolation source: sample PL-Br10 brine of Picturesque Lake | place: Russia: Kulunda steppe | collected 2010-07
CTTGCATGCAAGTCGATCGACCCTGAGCTATTAGGGGACAGTGTCAGGACAGGATGATGAAAAGTTTATAGAGCGTGGTTGGCGCACACTTAAAAACTTCTTTTTCCCCCTTTGCATGTGGCCATGATGCATCAGTTGCCTTCATTTGTAAATATGTCCTCATGTGCGTGATCACGCACGTAAAGAAAGCCTTTTTTGCGCACAAGTGCTCCTCAAATTGACAGTCTTAAGGCCCAGGAAATTTCAGCAATGACTATCCATCTCATTGTCTATTTGCCTAACATTCACCACATCTGGCACCCCACAAGTGTATACCTGGCAAACACGAACATAAGTCATCATCTAGGTGCATTATCGGCCTGGAGAATCATCACCAGCTAGTGCTGCATCTGCATAAATAATGTGTGTAAACCATGTATGGAAACCTTGTCTCCTCAGACATTCTCCCAAGGTACATGTTTTTTCCAACATACAAAACCCCAAACAAGGGTTTCTAGGGGTCTTACATGATTGGGACCCTCGCTGGGGGCCTCCTGAGACCACCCCCCATTTCGCCCAAAGTGAAAAAAAAAGTGAAAAGTGCACTTTGGGGGTTTGAATTAAAAAGTGGAAGAATTTTTGGGGTTGGAAAAATTTTCGTGTGTGACCGCGATTTTTTACAATTTTTTTTTGGGTCGAGTGTAAAAAAAGTGAAAAAAAGTGAAAAAAATGTGTGTGACCGCGGCCTAAGCCAGGGGAATAAAATTATCCAACCTATTTTTTAATGCTGCGGTCACACAGCCTTAAAAAACAGGTTGGATAATTTTATTCCCCTGGCTTAGGCCGCGGTCACACACACCCTTTCACTATATTCATCCTTCACAGCAGAACCAATTCAATCTTATCACTGAACACTTTTTAATTTTAATCCAAATCATTCATTGTCCTATGCTCTGTAATCTCTGAGATGACAACTTTGAATCTCCTCTTAAGCCAGGGGAATAAGATTATCCAACCGCATTTTTTAAGGCTGCGGTCACACATCCTTTCACTATATTTTTCACATGATCAAAGGTGTAAAGAGACGGAGCTCCGTCTTGGACACTGCGCTTGCCAATCGATAGGGATATGTTTCGTTATATTCCCCCCTGTCTAGGTACGGACGTCCCGGCCGTAGCGGGGGGTCCATCTTTATGCATCCTTGCTCAAGAGACGCGTCGGTCTTATGTCTTGGTCTTGCATCCTTGTCCAAGGGATGCGTCTAGGTCTGGTCGGGATTGGCAAAGCTGGTCGGTCTTTCAAATGGGATCGAACCCAAGGCGCGAGCGCTTCTGGTCTGGTCTGGTCTGGCGCTCAATGATACTTGGGCACCCCATCCAATACCAAATTGTAAAAAGACAGCTCCGTCTTGGATACCGCGCTTGCCAATCGATAGGAATATGTATTGTTACAAAAGGATAGCGGTTTTGCCTAATAATCTTGCCTAATAATGTCAAATATTTTCTTGCTATTTTTTGTTTGGTTTTGTTTGTTTTTTTTGGTTTTGTTTGGGTGGAAAGGGTTGGTCCCGGGAGGTTCCCAGGTAGGATCCCATTCATCAATCCCCCCAAAACTCCTTGCTTGGGGTTTTGAACGTCAGAAAGAGCATGTGCTGAGGGAGGATGTCAGAGGAGGCAAGGTGTCCTACATGCACACAAACGTTATTCATGCAGCTGCAGCACTGGCTGTGATGGTTCTCCAGGCCAACAATGTACGGATATGCTTTCTCTTTGTATGTGTTTACCGGGCTTACACTCCTGAGGTGCCAGACATGGCTCAGAGTGGAAGGAAATACAATTGAGACGAACGGCCATCACTTTCCTAAGCTTGACCGTCATTTTCAGTTTCTTGCATGTCTTCTTTACACGCAGCCGCACGGGCTCTTTATGTATAGTGTATGTTGGGGTCGGTGTTGGCTTTTAGCGCTACGTAGTGTATAGCGCTATCTAGTGTATAGCGCTAAATAGCGTAAAGCGCGACATGTTTTTCAGGATATCACATGCCAAAATGGTGCCCTGCTGATTCGCTCGTTTCAGGCGCCCCTTGAGTAATAGGTTGGCCTGAATCAGAACTATGAATCAGATTACATGTATGTTGTGTATGGGGAAGAAACCTGTGTCTGGTCAGGTTGCCCCAGACGGTTCCAATGTGTGCCAACTTAGTCATGTCTGCTGTGGTGGACAAGCTGGGCGAGCAGCGCACAAAGCCTTGACCAGATACAGTAGCTGGAGCTCAAGGCTGAGGAATGGGTGCAAGCAGCAGCAGGAGCAGCAGAGTGCAGCTTGGGTATGGCATCACGAGTAGCACAACTTCGCTAGCGTAGCTTTCTTCTTCTCTCCCTTACTGGAACAGCCCTTCGCCTCACTTATCATCAATACACAATAGCAAACACAACGCACAAGCTACACTGGCATGCCTGCACACGAGGACACATGTATGCACCCATAGAACTTCCACATGCTTTTACGCGCTGGTGCGGCCGTGCTATGGCACAATCACATGGCCCAAACAAGTTGTGGCACATATATCCATACCAGTTATGAGTGTGGGTAACCCATCCAGGTAGATAGCTACCAAAATGGAGTGCAGGGGTACAGAGAGAGGCTCCTAGCCCTCACAGGTTCACAAAATTAATAGAGCGCTAAATCTGAGCCTACGTCGTCATATAACGCGACCAAAATGGGAAATGTCCATTCTTACTTGGCAAGAGGGGTGCATAAATCATATTCCATCCGACTTTTTAGTTTGATCACAAAAAAAGGGGGGGAGGGGAGAGATCTGGCGTATATAGCGCCTGTAATATAGCGTATTATAGCGCTTTTTATTGCTATTAAGCGCTATATGTGGACCCCAAAGTATATAGCAAGGACTGATGCACCGGGGAAAAGAGAAATTATTGTGTGTGCATGCTGCAGTTAATTCGCTCTGCAAGCTTTTCAGAATAGCACCTTTGCCTGATGGCTCACGGTAGATTGAATGTCATGCAAGACCTTGCTGGCCATTAGCTGAATGCATAAATGTGGGTGCTTGCAGCATTGCAGACTCTTCATGAAGAGTGCAGTCTGTGTCATGTTGCAGCCCAATTGCTGCATGAAGACCTATCAGAAAAAATTTAATCCTTAAACCTGGTCTTGAAAAGCTAGAAAACAGGACTAAAATGTCCTACAGTCCGGCCAGCAAGAGGGGGGTCGTCATGGGGAATGCAGTGCAGAGACATTAGAAAAACAATTGAGTAAAATATTCTCAGTGACCGCAGAAGATGAAAAGAACGTATGATGGCACAATTTTTTCACGCTTGAGTACGAAATGTTGTATTCAAGTATGTTTTTTAGAGTGGGAATGGGAAGGCTGAACATTCAGTAACTTGTGACAGGGCTGTCCAACCAGGCCCTTCCCAAGCAACCTATTTCATCTGGACGTCCAGCATGTGCTTTCTCATGACTCATCTGAATACTCAAACTTTGGGGAGCAAATGCATCATATCACCCATGTTACACATAGAACTTTGGGGCGCAGAAGCTGGGTGATTTGATCCAATCCATCCCAGACCCAGATTCACTCCCAATCCTAGGGTTGCATGAGGGTTGACAATGTTGCATTTGCAAAATGGCTTGTAAGGGCTCCTTGGGCTTAGCCTGCTTGCAGGAAATACATAGAACCTTCAGCTTTCATTGCCAGCTTTCATCCCTCTTAACTCTGATCTAGGGAACTTTCTGCCTGTTTTTCTTCAATTCTGTACTTCTGTAAGCAAATGATGAGGTTGTCCCCGTTAGCGGCCCACCCCTTGTCAGCCAGACTGATTCACTAGTGCACTTGTTTTTCAAACTCATCTCTGCAACCCCTGCAATACTCTGTGCTGAAGAGTGCTCTCAACCCCAACCCTAAAGCTATATCTTTGCTCAATCTAGCGATGCCAAGCAGGCGGAGAAAAGGGTTGTGTGTGGGCCAGGGTGCAGGATGCAGGCAGGGGGGAAGTTGACGGACAGAGCATCATGCTGTTCGCACCTTATTAGGCATTCTCTGTCCTTAAAAATAAAGCGCCTGTACATCAGGTGTTCTTTTACGGCAAGGCAAGCAAGGGGCTTTAGAGAGCATGAAGCGGAGGGCCCCCACCCCCCCCCAATAAACAGACCACCGAACGGCCCGATTCTTTTTAAGAGAAGCGTTTTCTTCCCCCAGGAATGTTTCACCTTGCGATTGAGGAAGGGCAAGGCATCCGCAGAATGAGTGCTCCAGCAGGGTTAGTCGTCCTCACTGTCAGCAGGCTGTCAAAGCCAACCTCCTGAGGCCGGCTCTATCCAGCAACCATTTGGATCGGCTGATGTGACAGAACAGGAGCACCTGTCCATAGGCAATTTGAATGGAGTCACCCTTAAAAGACGGCTGTGCCTCACAGGGCATCCAAGGTTAAATAATTGAAAAATATAATTGCTTGTTTGCGGAAAGGTAGCAAATCCAGGAATCCTGAGGTTCCAACAGGCGAGCAAGCAACGACAGGCTGAGTGAGGCCCACGCCTCAGGAATAGGCTTAGGTGTGCCCTAGAGCCCCCTGGCCGCTCAGACCATGATAGGTGGTGCTGGAAAGCTTAGTGAGACGGTTTTATGTTTTTTTTATGACCACGAGTATGCCTGGAATTATTTAAGAATAATTCAATGTTGCAGCCGAAAGGCCCCTGGAAAGTTTGGGAAAAGGAACCTCTCAGAAACAGCCTTACATACTGTGTCTCAATACTTATTGCAGCACTTGATCAGTGGTCAGTTCAGTGACCATGCACATAATGTGGCCGGGCAGCATCACAATTGATTTTTGCCGCTGCCTCTTGTGTGCAACAGGGCCAGAAGTACGAGTCCATGAATATGGCTGCCCTTTGGGACATCCCGTGCATCTATGTGTGCGAGAACAACCACTATGGCATGGGCACGGCTGAGTGGCGGTCAGCCAAGTCTCCCTCTTATTATACCCGGGGGGACTATATTCCTGGCATTAAGGTGTGTAGGCGGTCTGTTTGGCTGCAATTACTTTGTGCATTGCTGTAAACATGTGCCCCAGGGTATGAACAGTGGCCAAAGCGTTGTAGAGTTGGTACATTAAAAAGGTTGGCTTGCAGGCAAGGAACCAAGACGATATCTATGAGAGCTAACTTACATCAAATTAAGAAATATTGTGTTGTACGCTTTTAGAGCGCATTACTGGGGCAAATGTGCATGCCCATGCGGCGCAGTTCTTGAGCTGTATCCACTTCTTAGCTTCCCACTGCACAGCTGCAGCATTTTGGTGATGCAGCAGGTGATAATAATTAATCAGGATATGATGTAATCAATACTGATGCAACTTGTTTATTGTGGGGGCTGCCATTTAATGCTTGGTTATCAATTCCTAGGATTCCTCTGCTGTGAAGGTGCCTTTAATGTCCTACATCAGCTTGCTACTCGCTGCTGTCATTATCCAGACCAGCTTGCAACTTGCCAGGCTGTCGCTTCTGCATTTCGAATTTGATTGGTGTGCAGATTACTGCGTAGAAGACAAAATTTGTGTGTTCTGCTTGTGAAAAATGCGCATGTGACTGCGTACATGGCTGCGTATGTGTTAATGTTTGTTTTGTGTCTGCGAGTTGTGTGTGTGTGTGTGTGTGAGAGAGAGAGAGAGAGAGAGAGAGAGAGAGAGAGAGGCATTGTGCGAGTGTGCATTCCCATGCAAATCCAGCAGATGGGCCAGAAGACTTCTAGCAACCAGCATTTAAAGGTTGGAAGAGGAAGCATACGCTTGGATCTCTGCTTTGATACTCAAGACTGTTGTCTGCTGACTTACAAAGCATACATTAATTGGCAAGGCTGAATTGCTGAAACTTAGGTAGGCAAGCTGTAAGCTTCGGGCATCCAGCAGCAGCTTGCTAGGCATGCAAAAAGGGTTTGTACTCCCAAGCCAATATTTTGGCACCAGTATATGCCGCAACTTGAGCAGGCCACCTGCAATGACCCTGAAAATTGCACACATGTCCATATGGCCAGGCGGATGGCATGGACGTGCTGGCTGTCAAGCAAGTGACAGCGTATGCCAAGGCGTATGCCATTGAGAAAGGACCAATCATTCTTGAGTTGGACACGTACAGGTAAAAGGATGATGTAAATCACTGGCAGAAAGGTTTGACAGGGATGGGTTTTGAGAAAAGAGACTGATTGTTGTGTTTGAAGGAAAAACGCATTCTTTTTGCTCTTGCTGCCTCACAGCTCACACTTATGTGTGTTACAGTCTCAATTGACCATTTTTACAAGCTATATTTTGCTCAGTATGAAGCAGGGTTGGGTCATTCGCCTGTTTTAACCCCAACCCTAGACCCTAAACCCTTACCTGAAATTTGCAATGCGCGAATGATTAGGTAAAATTTCAAGATTCGAATTGGTATAAATCAAGGTATGTATGTGAGAAAGGAGGAGGAGACACGCACCAGCTGAACTCTTCCCCCTCCCCCCCACCCCCTGATTTCACATACACATTTAACAACAATACTTAACAGTTAACTTTTAAGAACTTGAGAAGAAGAAGAAGAAAAAGAAGAAGAAGAAAAAGAAGAAGAAGAAGAAGGAGAAGAAGAAGAATTTCAAATGGAGCAAAACAGTGTATCGCAGGGCCTGTTTTGGGGAGGCTCTACAAAATTTGCATCTGCAAAATGATGTTCGACAGTACAGCAAATGATCTTGTAATTCAAATTCGCGAATGATTTGAAATGCGCAAATGACCCATCCCTGGTATGAAGCATGATGTCCATGGCAAAGACATATACTGTAGCCGTTGCATGCCTTAGTGTCAGCTGGTGTGACATTATGGGATATGAATAATGCAAAGTCCCAGCCTAGAAGTTGGTGTGACTTCCGCTGATTTCCTTGCATGTATGCTATCAATTACACACAGGACCCGTTGTTCAAGTTGCCCTGCCCTCATACCTGCAGGTACCACGGTCACTCCATGTCTGACCCAGGTTCCACGTACCGCACACGTGATGAAATTAACACCATGCGCCAGCACCGCGACCCGGTGGAGCGAGTGAAGAAGCTGTTGTTAGAAGCAGGCAAGTGCTTAGACACTGAAATGTTGGTAATAATCTGACTGTTTTTTGTTTATGCATTGCAGATTGAAAACATTGTGCTGGCCTTCTTAACAGAACTTCATGTGCCTGCATGTGCCTGAAGTGCCTTTAGCACACTTCTTCTGTGATAGAATGTCTTAAGATTATTAGGGGCCGGTCATACCAGATGGCATCCTTGCCCACATCCCTGCATTTTTTGCAAGGTACATGTCAGATATGACCGCTACCACATCTCTTGCCCTAAAAACGGAAAAACGCCTAGGCAGGGATTGCCCCCCTCCTCCCCCCAACCTCTACACCCCTGAGAATTCCAAATTTTGCTAGAAGGGCCCTGTGGCCTCCGCGGATGGTGTGTAGCTCAGGAATCTGCCCGGGATATTTTGCTGAGCTGGGGATATTTCTCTCTTAGCTCGACCATCAGATGGTTGCAGCATCACAAACAGGGTTTAGGGTTTAGGGTTTAGGGTTTTCCAAGAGGAGAGGGCTTAAGTGGAGCAGGGTCCTGTGGAAGGTTCAGGAGAGTCAGGTCAGCCCCCTGGGATGCTCCCCTCTCGTGCTTGATGCAGCCCTTCTTACACGTGCAAGCACATCCTCTGCTCAGCTGTTTCACATGGACTGCGCGATGCAGCTTGCCACATGTGTTGCTGGATGTGTGCGCGCGCAACATGCCCTGGGCTGTGGTGTGCCCAGGCGCTTGCACAGGTGTGCTGTGTGCACGCCATGCGCTCATCATCCATGCTTGGCACAAATCTAGATAAATACCATCTAGGACCACCAAGCTGACGGGTGGTCCTCCTAAGATAAAGGGAAGCTGGTGAATCCAAAGATGATGCGCAACCCATGGGAGGGCCATTGCAGGGCTTGTTCACAGTTCAATCTCTCTATTGCTGAGATATCTCTAGCTCAAGTATGAAAAAAACAGATGCTCTTCACACACAACATAAAATGAATTTTATAAAGCGGGCTGAGGGAACGTGACATCCCTTGTGACAGCCTGACACGTCCCTCTCCCTTGGAAATTTGGTTTTTTTACCAGTCTGAAATCCATAGATATTCACACACATTAATTTTGCGCCCACGTAAGAAAGGTCAAGTTCCTGCATAAGTGCTGCATCTGAAAGGCTAGAAATTGGACACATTGAAAAATATCCGGTTTCTGATTTTTCAGGTAGGGATGCCATTAGGTGTGACCGCAGCCTATGGCTGTGTACTTGGGCAAGCAAAAGCTGCACAGTAACTTGCATCATTACCTGTGTCAGCTGCTCATCGAACATTAGCCCCTCCACAAGGGTTTGTATGTGCACCAGCAAGACTCTTTCAATACCCAATCTAATCATGTGCCTTATCCTTACATCTTGATAATGACCGTGTGCTTATCCTTGCCCTGCAGGTGTGCCATCTGAGGAGCTGAAGCTCATTGAACGTGACACTAAAAAGGAGGTCAGTTGTGACATCTCTTGTTGAGTGGACAGTAAACTTACCAAGGCCTGATGCAAGAAGTCAAAAACTGAACCTCTCTAAACTTGGATTTTAACATGTTTTATCATTTAGCAACATACAAGAAAATTACTGGTGTGAGGTTATTTGGATAAAAGGATCTCTGATTGGCTTGCAATGAGGGTGCACGTGCGCTATCTATGCCAAAATAGGCCAAAAACAGAGCCTGAGCACCTACCTAGGCCACCAACGGCGTCCATCTCACCCCCAATTTTGGCAGGAGCCTAATCATATGGCACTATTACAGATTGCATCAAAAAAGGAGCATTCCCATCCATTTGCTCAGATAACCCTCTCTGGCATTTCACACGGCAGTCTAAAGTTATAGCATCAAGCCTATTGCCCAACCCAGCAACTGTCCCAATTTCACCTGTTCGGCTGTTCATAGAACTGAGATAGTGCCGTGTCTGGCTTCTGATTGGGTGTATTGACGATCTTTCATAGATTTCACAGTGGACAGGGTTGTGCATTTGATCAATGGAAAATGGACAGCGGGTGCTGCAGTGGGGGATTCTAGCAACCCATTCCCTTAGATTAGCATTGCTGGAGCTTTCCTCACTTTTTATGCTTTGCTTGAACTCATTCACACATGCATGTATTCACATACGCATGCAGGTAGACGCTGCTGTGGAAGCCGCCAAGGCTGCGCCTGTTCCCCCCATGGAGTGGATGTGGCGCAACATGTAAGTAGTTAGAATTTCAACAGTGTTGATCACCATACTCAGCGCATGGATCTGCGTGCTGTTGGCATGTAGGAGAGTTAATGGTGTAAGTCATCACTGTGATTTGTGCTTGCAGTAGTGTTTAATTATTCGAATCTTGCAATTCATTTCTTCAAACAAATCACAGTTTGATCTACTTCAAGATGTGTAAAATCTAGAAAATTGTCAATATGGACAATCCTGCTGTATGTGTGGTGTGTTCACAGGTACAAGGACCCCGCAAACTGCACGCTCAGGGATGTCACTGGCGGGTACGTCACACCCCACTTCAGTCTGGATTACAAAGTTTAAAATGGTAGTTAGGAGTGGCGTGCATACTTAATGTTGCAACAAGCATGACCTGCTCGATACACTCATTGCTCCTCATGTGCATGTGAAATCGCCATTCATTATGTAGCTAATGTTAGGACCTTCCTTTCTCTTTAAACCAGCACTGCCTGCAGTATCTTTAAGCTTGTCCTTTTCTTCCATGGTGTGATCAAACTTGGGCAGTGTAACTAGGAAAAAGCCAGCCATCTCATTTGCTGTACTTGCCTTCACGAAGATCAGCTCATTACCAGGCATTCCAAAATGACTTATGCTCACATTAAAATTCAAGGCACGTTTGAACATATAAGCAAGGAGGATACTGATGGAGTTGCAAGAATACGAAGCCTTTCAAAACAGCAGGCAAACATTACCCTCCACCCACACCAGATCGCAGCCCATTTCACATATTTATTGGTTTGCAATGGGATCTGTAGCAAACTCCTCTTCATTCCGCCCTCAAGCGCAAAGCACCACAGACTATGGGAGGTAGACATAAATATTGAAAATTGTTTTAAAGGTTGCAAACTCCAAAAGTAGGAATTCATTTCGGACAACGTTAAGTTGAGAGTATGCTGCAGACAATGCAGCACAATGGAAGCAGGATGAAACCACCACCAGATAGGGCTGGCTCTCAGGTGCTTGCATCAGCATGAGGATAAAAAAGGCTGCTCCTGAGGCCACCCTCCTCCCGCTGCCCCACATTGGCTGCAACCTTTCACTCCCCCTAGGCTGAGCTCTCGACCACCAGTGACTGCAGCTGCTTACAAGGTTGCGCTGCTTGTCAACTCCATAGCTGCCCCCCCTCAACCAGTAAGTGTTGCAAGGCAGAAGGGTGACAAGCTACTTCGTTGGTGCAAAGCAAAGATATGATCCAGGCGAAATAAGGTTAGGTCACGTAGCTGTATCCGCCGAACGAGGGCAGCTTAGCTGAAGCCTAAAAGGCCTGCAACCCCGAACCAACATTAAAAGCGCTCAAATCTGAAGTTGTGGACACGCTTTAGAGTTCAGTCATGTGTGTGCACGTGCATGGGAATATTACATCACACATACAGCCATGTGTCCATACAGAAACACATGCAGTTTGTTACCAACACACTACGAATGCGCTGAGGCACACTCCCAGCTCAGCACTACACAAGCAGGCTTTTGCAACCAGAAAGACACGATACACCAGCTTCAAAACGTTATCATAAGCCTTGAGGATGCTAAGCTTTCTAAAAATGACATCTATGCCCTTATTGTTGACTTTACGTCAGCTTTAACACCACACGCCATGACAGAATGCTCTGGATCATGTACGACCTTTGCTTCCCTACTGATGCCATTGATACTGTCAAAAACCTTCGTGAAGATGCCACCACGCAGGTCAGGCTAGCCTCCGGGGGAAGCACTCAAAAAATACCAGTTGAAAGAAGCACCATCCAAGGTTATACACTCTCTCCCTTCCTCTTCCTCCTCTACATGGAACCCCTTCTAAGATGGCTCCATGTGCGAGGACGCGGATACAGACACATGCGCATCCCGTACCAAAATGCTACAGACACCCACCTTACCATCCTCAGCAGTGCTGCTTTTGCTGACGACCTGCTCTGCCCTACAAGCACAATCCAAGACCTCAAAATCCAAGCTAGGAAGCTCACCCTCTACTCTGATTGGGCTGCCCTGGTAATCTCGGGTAGCAAGACCAAAAGCCACTGGCATCCTACACAAACACCCTCCTAGGGACGAAAATGGTTTGACGTCCTCTCAAACCCTCAGCCACCAACTTAAACAAACAATAGAAGTGCAACAACAAAAAGCTCAATTCACAGCCTCTGATGGACCATTTCTATACCATGGAGTGGAACTCAGCATGGACCTCAACTGGAAACACCAAATTCAACGCATGACTGGTAACCTAAGTAATAAGCTGGAAGCCCTTAGTGCCTCTTATGCTTCCCCACGCCAGACACTGAACATTATTCGCACTGCCATCATTCCCAGCCTTGCCTACAAGTAACTGTACATACCAGCCACACAAGTAGTGCCCCCTCCTCAGCCTCGCTTGAGAACGCATTACAGGCATGAAGTTACTGGACGCCATATCCCTCGCACCTCCTCCGACATACCCTCACTCACTTGTAATACCGCCCATGCAGAAAGTGCACAGACAAACAGCACACAACTGCGACAAACAAGCCAACCTACAATTCTTTACCCTGAAGCCATCGACACAGCTAATATCAAACAACAAAAAGATAGACCCCCTAGCAAAGGACTTGCTCAAAATGTCCCTTGAATGTCTCAACCTGAAACCAACCATTTAGACACACCCATCACTCAGGGGCACACCTAACGCAGCAGCTACCCCTTACTGCCCCCCTTGCAACCCAACCAACCCATATTGACACCCTAAGCATGCATAAAAATGCACAACAGTATGACGGACCACCCAGCAAGAGGACACGTTTTCAGGTCACACCCACTACGCAACATCTATCTCTCTCTGCCCGTGCTGACCACCCAACTCTGAGCTGTAACTTGCAATCAAATCCCCCTCAGCAAAAGAGGAGAAAGCTTCTGCAACTCAATACCAAACTGGAATGCCCGGGCCCTTGCACGCGACCCTTAGACCCAGCATCCAAGGCCCATGCGATTTGGAACTACAAGATAAACAAAGCTCGCTCTCTCAATGCCTCAGATGCTGTCAACACTATCTACTTCTATGATTTTGAAGTAACCTCCATATATAACTGGAGAGTTGTCGCAACCAAACCTACCAACAAATCTGATCAGGAATCTCACCAACAAAAACAATACCATGTCCACCATGTGCCCATGACCATAGAAAATTGGGCACTCCCTATCTTTAAAAAAGCTGGCTTCACACCTAAGAAAGTTCACCCGATAGCCCGCTCTGCCGTTGAGTGTGCATGCTGTGAAATTTGCTTCTATAATTTTGGCCTCTAACCTGAAACACACGTGCCCCCATTTAATGATATGTACATCTGTGAAGTCTGCAGCCGGACTTATCATTGGGTGTGCCTCAAGAACACTGGCTGCTACTCAGAGAGGCAGAGAGAGTCAACAAAAATGAAAACTGGGCCTGCCCGGGCTGTGTTCTCCTTAATGATGAACAAAAACACCAAAGTTGCTCTGAATCCATCAACAAAGAACTCATTCACGTGACCTGGGAACCCACCTGGGGACCGGAAGAACTAAAGGACACGTTGCCCAACCTCCTTGAGTGTATCAATGACTTTGAGACACGGATTGAGGAGCCAGACTTCCTTCTTCCCACGGCAGACCAAGCCTTAGACAACCTGGAAAGGCAAGGCTTTGACATGTCCAACAAGGCCAACACCTGGATTCAAAAACTGGACACTTATCTACGAAATAAAGTCACCTTTGATATCCACCCCACAAACCCACAGGTAGACATACAACCCACCGAGGGCTGTGTATTCTGGATCCGTAATGTAGACCTCGTTAAGTACAAGCCTAAACCTACCATTGAGCAGCCCGCCCTCCACAATAACCCTCCACCTCTTATTCTCCCAGAAATCTACTCATCAAGAGTAGCTTGTATCTATAGCACAGACGGAAATGCCAGGGCATGATGACACCAGAACGCCTCAACATCCTTCATACGGCTTTTCACACAGCCAAGCTGAAAGGTGTCCATAAAAACATAACACCTACACCTTAAAGCTTTGCATCTGAACTACTACTGATTTCTAGGAAAACCAAGCTAGAAAGGAAGTACCACAGCAAGAAGATCAAGGACTCTTATTCACGAGCTTTGCCAAATCATGTGCACACTGCCCCCCAAAAATGGGATCTGGTAACTCTGGGAAAAATGGCCTCCCCACTAGACTTCAACACTAGCTACTCCCATTATTGGAGCGCAGACTCACGAGATGCACTCTTTGGTGCGCATCTCAA
>LKMJ01004181.1_pt1 | contig 13548 bp, 16 predicted proteins | sample 643391 | NCBI WGS metagenome assembly LKMJ01 (sample SAMN04112250, study PRJNA286221) | soda lake metagenome | biome: soda lake; feature: Kulunda Steppe; material: water; isolation source: sample PL-Br10 brine of Picturesque Lake | place: Russia: Kulunda steppe | collected 2010-07
GGCCCGGAGCAGATCACCAAGGAAGTTACGCTCAAGGCTCCACTCCCGACCAGTTCTCTCCGAGTCATCATTTTCCGACACTTTTCTCTACAGCACCGACTTTTTTTTGTCAACATAAAAGCGGCCGGCAGTGGGTGCTGACCAACATACAGTCGATAAATCGAAACAAACCGGCAGTTGACCCCGATGTACAAATAAGGTAGTTTCCCCGGATTGAGCAGGTAATCCTGTGGTGTCGTTGCCTTTTTACCGCGCCGATTGCAGCGGTGCCAAGCTAACCACGGCAAAGGAGTTCCGCCGATGAGCAAAACAACCCCAAAAAAACGGACCAAAAACAAGGCCACCCAAATCGGTCCGGAAAAGTCCGAAGAGGCCATGATCGGCGGCATCCTTGAGGGCAGCCCCGAGGCCGCAGGGGTGGCAGTGCTGCGCCTGGCCTGCGGCTGCCGGAAGATGGCGGCGGTGGACCGGGACGGAGAAGCCGCCAGCAAGGTGGTCATCTACCGGGACAACTCCCTCAACGTCTGCGAGCAGTGCCAGGAGGACGACGGCGCCTTCGGCCGGGTGCTGGAAAGCTTTATTCACTGGACAGATCCGGAGCCAGCTCAGGACCAGCAGGAAAAGATCCGCGCCAAAGTCTTCGGCACCGTGACCACCCACTGATGATCCTGAGCCTATGAGAGCCGACAAAAAACCTGTAATCATCCCCATCGCCAGCGGCAAGGGCGGCTCGGGCAAAAGCGTGTTCGCCGCCAGCCTGGCCATCATGCTGGCCCGCCGGGGGGCCTCGGTAGTGGCGGCAGATCTCGACCTGGGCGGCTCCAACCTGCACACTTACCTCGGACTGCCCAATACCAACCCCGGGGTGGGCGACTACCTCAAACAGCAGCGACAACGGCTGGGAGACCTCATCATCCCCACCGACATCAAAGGGCTACGCTTTCTTCCCGGCGACGGCAAGACCCCCTTCATGGCCAACATTTCCAGCCAGCAGCGTCATCTGCTGCTGACCCAGCTGCAGCAGATCCGGGCCGACTACCTTATATTGGACCTGGGTGCCGGCTCGGCCCTCAACACCATAAACCTCTTCGGCCTGGCCCGGGACGGGATTGTCATCACCACCCTGGACAACGCGAGCATGATGAACGCCCTGGTCTTTTTACGCAACTTCATCTTCGCCAACATCCTCAGTCTGGTCGCCGACCAACCCCCGATCAAGAAGATGCTGCTGGATGTCTACCGCCGCCCCGCCAACGAGTCCAATCTGTCCGTGGAGGAGATCCACCGGCGCATCGACCGGCACGATCCCCGGCTGGCCCGGGAAAGCCGGAAGCGCTGTGAACTCTACCGTCCCCGCATAATCTACAACATGGCCGACGAAGCCGAGGAACTGCAGGTGGCCGGCCGCATCGAAAACACCATCAAAAAAAACCTCTCCCTGAGGGGGTCCACCATGGGCCTGCTGTACCATGATCCGGCGGTACGCCAGGCAGTCAGAAAAAACCGGGTTTTTATGCAAAACTCCCCGGACACCCCCTACTCCCGCGGGCTGGCGGCCATCACCAAACGCATCCAGCAGCCGGCCCCCGGCGCCCCCCGACTGGACAACCTGATAGAAGAGGCCCGGGGCCACCAGTAAAGGCGCCGCAGCACCGCCCGGCCGGACCCGCGGCTAATGGCCTCTGGCCCGGTAACGGCCGGCGGCGGCCACCACCGCCGGCGCCCATTCCGGTGTACCCAGAGCGTGAATGTGGGTGTACAGCGCCAGCACATTGCCGGTGGTCAGACCATCGCGGCCCTGGCTGAAACCGGTTCCCCGGGTCATGGCCAGGGCCAGCTCAACGGGTTCGATGGCCGTTTGCTCAACCGTGGAATAGCGGAACTCATGGCCCCGAATCACGCTGCCCGGCCGATAGAAAGGATTTTCCCGCTCCACCCTCAACTCGGTGTAACCATGGGCCTGGGGCTTGCGGGCCAGGCCGAAACGAACCGGCAACACCCCCGCCAGGGGATATTCCTGCCCGTCCAGGACTATGGCCTCGCCCAAATAGATCAATCCCCCGCATTCGGCGTAAATGGGCAGGCCGCCGGCCGCCGCCGCCCGAATCGATTCCCTGAAGGAGCGGTTGGCCGCCAACCGGGGGGCGGAGGTTTCAGGAAAACCGCCCCCGATATACAGGGCATCCAGCGCCGGCAAGCTCTCCGCCGCCAGGGCATTGACCGCTACCAGCTCGGCCCCCGCCGCCGTCAGGGCCTCGAGATTGTCCGGATAGTAAAACTGAAAGGCGGCATCCAGAAGATAACCGATCCGGACCGATCCTGCTCCGGGCCCGTCGGATCCTTTAGTTAAACCGGCGTCGTCGTTGCGCGGCCCCGCCGCCCAACCATCTTCTTCCTTCACCGCCCAACCCGACTCCACCGCGGAGCCCTCCCCGGCAATGGGAGCCGCGGCCACTTGGCCCATGGCCTCAACAATTTTATCCACATCAAGAAACCGTTCCGCCTGCTCGCCCAAGGCGTCGACGGACTGGCTCGCCGTCGCGTGCTCGGCGGCGGGGGTGACCCCCAGGTGCCGCTGGGGGAAAAAATCCCGGCGGCTGCGGGGAACCGCCCCCAATACCGGCAGCTCGGTGTAGCGTTCCACCGCCTGGCGCACTATCCCTTCATGGCGAGCGCCGCCAACCCGGTTCAAAACCACCCCCGCAAACACCAGTTCGGGATCGAAGTGGCAACAGCCAAGAACCTGGGCGGCCACGGTCCGGGTGGTCTTGGTGCAGTCCACCACCAGCAGCACCGGAACTCCCAAAAGCCGGGCCAGTTCGGCGCTGCTGCAGGTGCCCTCGACGTCAACACCGTCAAAAAGGCCCCGATTGCCCTCAAGCACCGCCATTTCCGCCCCACCCAGATGCCCGGCGAAGGAGGCCCGGATCACCCCGGAGCTCATCAGGTAAGGATCGAGATTATAGCAGGGACGGCCGGCGGCCAGGGCCAGCCAGCCGGCGTCAATATAATCCGGCCCCTTCTTGAAGACCGCCAGTCGATGTCCCCGCCGCACCAGGGCCGCCGTAAGCCCCACGGCCACAATACTCTTGCCGCTGCCGCCGGCCATCCCCGCCACCAGCAGCCCCCCCGCTGTTGTCTGCTCCGTCATCACCTTTGCCTTATCATTAAAACCGTCAAATTTATCCGAACACCAAAACTCGCAGGCAGCCTCCAAGCTACCATGAACTCGCCGCATACCCCACACTTTTCCGCCCCCCCTGCAACCTGCGGCACCCCGTGACCGCTTACAGGACAAACCATGTAAGTGGTTACCTGCGGACATCACGGAAAGGCCGCTTGACCGCCAGCGATCATGGTACCTTTTTTTTGACCTCCGCTACGGGCTGTGTTATCTTTTTAAGTTTTGAGCCGCACACAAAAAAGCCAAACCGGTAACATAACCTTTTTGACCCGCCGGCGGACGCGGCCAAATTCGATGGCCTCGCAAAAACCCACCAGACATCTTGGTCGGCAATGCGAAAACAAGTAGTTACAAAGCGTGCACAGTCGGCGCCGCTTTTTTCGGCGCCGGCAAATTTTGCCAGCCAACAATTTTTCAGGGAAAAATAAAATGTCCAAGCAAGAACAAAGCCAAGAAGAGCTGAACAAAATCATCGGCGAGCTGGAGCAGAAATGCGCTGAAATGCCCGATAACGTGCCGGCTCACCACCACCTGGCCCTGGTCTACCGCAAAGCAGGCCGGATCGATGACGCCATCCGAGAACTGGAACAATGCCTGGAACTGGATGACCAGTCGGTGGAGGCCTATATCAACCTGGGTGCCATCTATTTCGAGCAGGGCAATCTGGAAAAGGCCCTGGAGGTCAACCAGAACGCCATCAAGGTGCTACCGGAAATGGCCCGGGCCCACAACAATATCGGCCTGATCAAGCAGCAGCACGGCGATGCCGCCGGCGCCATCACCGCCTATGAACAAGCGGTCCGCCACGACCCCAAACTGACCAACGCCTGGGTCAACATGGCCTCCTGCCGGATCATGGCCGGGGAATTCGATCTGGCTCTCCAGGCCGCCAAAGAAGCGATCAAGCTCGAGCCCGAATCCGGCATGGCCCACAACAACCAGGCGGTGGCCCATTACTACCTGGAGCAGTACCAGGATGCCAAGAAGGCCGCGGAAAAGAGCAAAGGCCTGGGCTACCCGGTGGACCCCCGTTTCCTGCAGGCAATTGAAGAAGCTCTGGCCGCATGAAAGAGCAACAGATCAAAACACCCCCCCGCTGCCCGTTCTGCGGCGACGAGGTCGACCCGCCCCGGGACCAGGAACAACGCAAACTGGGGGAATTCAAGGTCGGCAGATGCAACTGCGGGGCGGCTTACGCCTGTGACGTCACCGGCCATAATATCGGCTCGGCGATGATCGAGGCCCTGGTCTACGCCTGTAATGACGACTGGGAACTGGCCTGGGAGTTGCAACCCGAGCAGGACTACCTCACCGGCCGGGTGGAAAGTTACGACGAACTCACCCACCAGGTGCTGGAACAGCGCCACCTGGATGGCCGCTACGTCCGCGGGGTGCTTTACTTTGTTCGCCTGCAGCGGGAGATCGAAGAGATCGCCCAGCGCAAGCAACGGCCCGCGCCGGACTATATCCCCCCCGTGGAACCCGAGCGCGACCCCGGCCGGCAGCGGCGACGGGCCGACAAAAAGGAAGTCCAGCACCTGGCGCTGGCCGGGGACATCGACGCCCTGGTAGACCTTACCTTCGACGATGTCAGGACCCTGCGCTTTCTCCAGCGATTGCTCTACACCCCGGACGATGATGAGCGCTGGTGGCTGGCCCATGTCATCGGCCAGGTCAGCGCCCGGGTCGCCACCCGTCGGCCCGCAGTGGTCAGCGACCTGCTCCACCGCCTGTTCGACGCCAGCAACGATTCCGCCGCCGCCAACTGGGGGCTGGTGGAAACCATGGGTTCCATCATTGCCGCCCGTCCCGATATCTACGGGGCCTTTGCCCGGCACCTGCTGCGCTACATCAACCATGTCAGCACCCGACCCCTGGTGCTTTGGGCCCTGGGCACCGTCGCCGCGCGGCGGCCGGACCTGGTGCGGGCCAGCCAGTTTTACGAGCTGTTCAAACTGCTCAACGATCCCGATCCCCTGGTGCGCGCCCTGACCGTCAGATTATTGGGCCGGGCCGGTGCCCGGGAGGTCTATGACCGCCTGCAGGCCCTCCAGCAGGACCAGACCCCGGTTACCATATACGAAGAGGGACGCCCCCAGGCAACCACCGTCGGCGAGCTGGCCGCGGAAGCACTCAAGACAGAAAAGGTAAACCAACCATGAGTACCAACGATCAATTACAGGAACAGCCCAAGTCCCAGGCCCAGCAGGATTACGATGAAGGGCTGCAGAAAATAAAAGACAACGCCCTGCCCCAGGCGGCAGTGGCTTTTCACAACGCCCTGCTGGGTTTTGAAGAGCAAGGAGATCAGCCGGGAATTGCCCGGGCCTCCACCAAGCTGGCGGAGGTCTGCCTGATGAGCGAGGAACCCGCCAAGGCCCTGGAACATCTGCACCGGGCCCTGCCCATCTGCCAGGCCGCCGACGACCACCTGAGCGTGACCTACCTGGAAAAGCAGATCTTTTACACCAATCTGGATCTGCAAAACTACGACGAGGCCCTGGCCCGGGGTGTTGAACTGCTGGCCGCCTATCAGGATTACAACAACCCCGCCGGTGCCGTGGAGATCCTTGAAAAGCTCTCGGAGATTTACCAGGCCACGGGAGATCCGGCCAAGGCCGCTGAAAGCCTGCGCACCGCCGCCAGCATCCATAAAAATTTCAAACACCAGCGCAGCGCCCAGAAACTGCTCGACCAAGCCGAGGCGATCGCCCGAGCCTGAGCCCCTCCCCCGCCGGCACTCCCGTAACCAATCACGGGGCACCCCCACCCCCGTGATTGGTTACGCCCACCCGGTTGCTGCGGCCATCGGTGACCGCAGCAGACGCCTGACTCCGATCAGCACCGCACCGAAGTACCCGGTACGGTGCTGATCAACATTTACGACCTGCCAAAGTAGTTGACCATCAGGATGCTGATCTCATAAAGGACAATCAACGGGCCCACCATCAGCAGCTGGTTGACCGCGTCGGCGGTGGGGGTAAGCATGGCGGCGATGATGAAGGCCAGCAGGATGGCGTAACGGCGGTTGCGGACCAGAAAGGGACCGTCCAGCACCCCCAGACGGGCCAGCATGACCATGAACACCGGCAGCTCAAACACCAGACCAAAGGCGATGAGCAGCCGCAGGGAAAGCCCGAAATACTCGCTGACCCCGGGCATGGTGGCCAGGTATTCATGGGAGTACCCAACCAGGAATCGAAAGGCGGGAGGAAACACTACGTAATAGGCAAAGGCCGCTCCGCCCAGGAAGCAGATCACCGAAACCACGGTAAAGGGCAGGACTACCTTCTTTTCATGCCGGTAAAGGCCGGGGGCAATAAAACTCCAGATCTGCCAGAAAATCACCGGTGAGGCCAGGAGCAGGGCAGCGGTGAAGGCCACCTTTACATAAAAAAAAACCCTTCCTGGTAAGAGGTGAAAATCAGGGTGCTTTCAGGGGGCAGCACGGCAAACAGCGGGGCGAAGAACCAGTGGCCGATGGGCTCGGCAAAGCTGTAGGTGGCCACAAAGCACACCCCCACCGCAATCAGGGAGCGCACCAAGGCCCGCCGCAAATCGGTCAGATGTTCGGTCAGGGCCTGCTGTTGAAAGGTTTCTTCCGTCGCCATTTTTTTCCGCGATTATTGCTCGCCATCACCATAAACCGCCCCCGGCGTGCGGGCAATTCACGGTAACCTGGCCTTGTGTGTAACCGATGACAAGACAGTTGCACTTTCACTCAATTTGGCATAAATAAACAAAAATAGCATAATACTCCCCGCCTCAGTGACGGTCAAGATTTTCCGCCACTTCAACACCTCCGCCGGGTTGTACCATGAATACAAAACACGCAGACAAAGCCAAATTCACAGCCGGCAGCAAGCTGCTGAGCTGTTCTCTGCTGCCTCTGGTACGCCTGGTCTATCTGCTTTATCTCACCGGCCCCTTCATCAGGATCGAGGAAGTGCTCGAGCAGCTCCATGAGCCTCTGGACACCGCTGGAATACACTATCCCGATCCCGGGCGGCTGCTGGCCCCTCACCTGGAAGCGCTGCGGACTTTCGAAGAGATCAAACATCCCGGGGAAAAGGGGGCGGCTCCAGTCATCATCAATGATCAGGGACAGCCGCTGCCCACAATGGAAGCCGTGGAATTGCGGGTGAATCAAGCCGTACTGGAGCACGAACTAGAGGAAATCAACAGCCTGCTCTGCGGCCCCTGCGGATGCAGCCTCTGCTGCACCGGTCCCGCCCCTGGTATGAAGCAGCTTTTTTTTGAGATCCCCCTGCAGCATCAGGAGGTGGCCCTGATGGGGCTGGAAGTAATTGACACCCCGGCAAGCCGGGAGGTGGACAGCAGCACCGAACCACCCCTGAAGCACCAGGGCACCGCTTTTTATCGCGGCTCAGCGGCCATCTACCACTGGCGCTCGGGCTGGAGCATGATCCTGCCCCGCAACAGCCGCTGCCCGCAACTCGCCCAAGGGGGTGGTTGCCGGATTTATCCCCAGCGCCCCAAGGTGTGCCGGCGCCCCCAGATTTTTGCCTATATCCTGGAAGACCAGAATGCCGCCCAGTGCCAGGGCGAGGTCAGCACCGAGCCGGTGTACCGGGCCCGCAATAAACTGCTGGCAGTCTGGGACTGCCCCTACGTACGATCTCTGCAGGACGAAATCGTCCATTTTGCCGAATCCGGCGACCTGGAACCGATCTTTCGCAGCAACAAGGATTAGTCCGAGGCTACCTGATTGCCGCCGGTGCGTCGTGACGATGATTTTTCCTTAAGCTGCCACAGGGGGGTGATGCGGCGAATTCGAACCGGCGGCAACTGCTCCCAGAAGATCGGCCAGGCGAAAGCAGCGGAATCGGCCCGGCAGGAGGTAATCCCTGCCGCATCCAGCCGATAATCGGCCCGGACATCCCAAGGGTCGGCGGGCACGTCCTGATCGGCGGCCGGACCCGCGCCCACCACCGCCACTCCGGGCGCCAGGGCCCCGGCGGCGGCCAGAATCGCCGCCGCCAGATCAAAAAATCCATTGCCGTCACCCAGCATGTTACCCCGCCGGTCAACAGCCAGCGCTTCGCCGACCAGCAAACTCAGCTGCAACCCGGCCAGCTGACCGGTGGTCAGCCGGCGCCCGTATCGCGGCATCCCTTTGGGAGTCACGGCCTGGGCCACGCGAGGAAAGGCTATGGTGTAAGGGGAAAAAAGGTAGAAACCGTCATGCAGGCCGGGGGCCGGCATCAACAATGATTTGCCGTCAACCAGGGCGTTGATCCGGACCTGCTTGAGCAGCGGGGCCGGTGAGACAAAAACGCATTCGCTCAGCCGATACGCTTCAAGGCCGCGCAGATTCTGGGCCAGCCGCCCCCCCGCCGCCGGGGACAATGCTGCCCCGCCGGCGCCGTAATGGCGACGCCACGACTCCTTGTCTCCCGGCCTCATTTACTTTCTAGGGTCCGGATTTGGCGGCTTCACTGAGCACCGCCCCGGAGGCGCTGGATCCGGAAGCACGAGAACCGGAGACCCGCGAGCCCGACGCCAGCGAACCGAGGCCCGGATCCCTTCTGGTAAAGGCGGAATCAACCCGGGCCTCGGCCCGCAGACCGTCATTATCCAACTGCCGAAAACCGTATTCCACCAAATGAACAAGATCGTCCCACATGCTGTTGCTCCCCATCAGGGAAACAATCAACTGCCGGTTGCCGCGCTCGAATTTACCCACGTAGGTCTGCTGTGCCGCCCGGGTATAACCGGTCTTGCCGCCTGCGGTTCCATTGATCTGCCACAGGGCCCGGTTGTTGGTCCGCAGAGTCTGGCCGAAATTGGTGGGCACGGTGGTGCTGCCTATCCGGCGAGCAAACTCCGGGTTCTGCATGGCGCGATGGAAAATAATGGCCAGATCACGGGCCGTGGACTGCTGCCCCCGGGCAGTAAGGCCGTTGGCGTTGCGAATCACCGTGTTGGTGGCACCCAAAAACCGTGCCTTGCTGGTCATCAGGCGGGCAAAAGTGGCCTCGTTGCCGGCAATCCTTTCGGCCAGGGCGACGCTGGCATCATTGGCGGAACTCAGAAGAATGGAATTGATCAAATCCCCGGCCCGGTAGGAGCTACCGGCCTGCAGGTAAATCTTGGAGCGGGGCATGCCTGCGGCTCGGGCGCTGGTAGGCACCAGCTCGGAATCCCGCAAGGACTGCATGGCGATCAGTCCGGTGAGAACCTTGATGGTGCTGGCCGGTTGCCTGGGATTATCCGGATTGAGAGCAAAGAGCATGCGGCCGCTGCCGGGATCCACCACCACGGCGGAACGGGCCGAGATGCGCCGCTCCAGCCGGACCGCTTCCAGGCTGTGGTTAAGGCCGCCGCCCGGGCGGCTTTTGACCAGATCAACATCGGCGGGACGCAGCACCACCGAGGACCGGGTGGATGATAAACCACCGGATAACGTCTCCGATCCGTGGGCTGCCTTGTGGGTGGTGGCCAAAGCCTGGCCGGCCCGCGCCTCCAGCCCCGACCAGCCGACAACCAGACATACACACATCAGAACTTGCAGAGCCCCGGCGATACGCATGCGATTTCTCCTTGTTTTGTACTTGAAAAACCCTCACATCACCAGTTAACTGCCTCACTGACATGCTTGCCTAGCCTATAAAGAGCTATAGAGAAATGCCCGGGAAAAATCAAGAAAAAAATTAAGAGTTTGCTCTATCCGGCTGTTTTTTCTTGCATAACAGCTGCAAGAAAAAAACACAAAAACCACCATATCTCGTGCCCGGCCGGCCGGCCACCACAATATCTTGGCCTAATCGGGGATTCAGGGAGACTTTACCATGACCACCGTTTTTTTTACTTCCCTGCACTGCCGGCATCCGGAACTGGCATGCTGGTTCATTCTGGAAGAAGCCGGAGCGATCCACGCCAGTTTCCTGCCCGCCGAGCACCGCCGCGGCCTTGCCATCCTCCAACGACAGGCGCTGGCGCCGCCCGGCGGGGGCGGACCATACCGGCTGGTGGGGGCCGCCGGCACGGGAGGATTCAGCGGGGGCGGCACCAAGATCAAGGAAAAACTGCTGGCCAGGGAACGTCGCTTCGCGGCGGCATACCATAAAGGCGGAACCTGGTAAGCGTTCACCAGGGCCAACGAAGTGTTGATTTAACGTCAGGATTCAGGAGTTTACCGGCCCGAGGACGGAGAACCGGTTTCCAGCATCTTGAAAACCGCGGCGGGAATCTCCTTGAGCGGCAGAACCCTGTCCACCCCTCCCAGATCAAGGGCCTCCTTGGCCATCCCGTAGACCACGCAACTGGCCTCATCCTGGGCAATGGTGCTGGCGCCGGCCTGTTTCATCTTGAGCATCCCCTGGGCGCCATCCTTGCCCATACCGGTGAGGATAACCCCGATGGCGTTGGCCCCGCCATAAGCTGCCACCGAATTGAAAAGGACATCCACCGCCGGCCGCTGGTAGCAAACCATGGGCCCGGACTTGATGTTAACATAATAACGCGCCCCGCTGCGCCGCAGCACCATGTGATAATTACCCGGAGCCAGCAGGGCGGTGCCGGGCACCACCGCATCTCCATCCTCGGCCTCCTTGACCCGGATTTTGCACAGACTGTCCAGGCGCTCGGCGAAACTGGTGGTGAACTTGGGCGGCATATGCTGAACAATCATAATCCCCGGCGAATTGGGAGGTAACTGGGTCAACACCTCCTTGAGGGCTTCGGTTCCGCCGGTGGAGGCCCCGATGGCGATGAGCTTGTTGGTGGTCCGGCTCAACGAAAGCCGGGGGACCACGGAACGGGTCGGCGTGGTAATCCGGCGCTGCCGGGTAACGTCGACCCGGGCGGCGGCCCGGATCTTTTCCCCCAACTGAGCGCTCATATCCCCTACCGAGTAGGCCTCGCCGGGCTTGCTGATAACCTCCACCGCCCCGATTTCCACGGCCTCCAGGGCCAGGCTGCCGCCTTCGCGGGTCAGGGAACTGACGATGATCACCGGCAGCGGCATGTAGCGCATCAACTTGCGCAGGAAGGTAAGGCCGTCCATCCGCGGCATTTCGATATCGAGGGTAACCACGTCGGGCTTGAGCTCGACGATCTTGTCCCGGGCCACGTAGGGGTCGGGGGCGGAAGCCACCACCTCAATATCCTTTTCGCGGGCCAGCTCCTCGGTGAAGACCTTGCGGACCACGGCGGAATCATCCACCACCAGTACTCGTATCTTACGCATAACCCCGCCGTATCATCATTTCAGGTTGCATAGCCGGCCAGCCTCAATACTGGATTATCACCCAAAATGGACCATAATCGGTATTAAACAATATAACCCCCGAATGCTGGAACAATTCGCGCAGGGATAAATCATCCACCAGATTCGCCTCGGGGATGTGGAGCTTGGTCTTCCCATCGGGGTCGATTCTGCCCAGCAGGCTGCCCACCACCATGTTGGCGGTCTCCTTGGCCGTATCCATTACCTGTTCGCTGGTGACATCTTCCTCGTCGGCGCCGAGAAAATTCATCGTTATTTTGCGGGACAGGCGCAGAGGCATGAAAAGTGAAAAACTGCCGGATTCCGGTCCGTGGTAGGAAATATTGGCCCGGATGTAAGCTTCCTCTGCGCTGAAAGTTTCGGCTCCCGGGATCTCCTCGACGGGCTCCAGCAAGGTAAAAAACATGGTTTCAAAGACCTCGCTGAAAGTATCATATAGCTCTTGCCGGAATTTTTCGTCCATGGGCGTCCTCTCTATCTGTCAGCGTCGCAAAACCGACCGTGGCCGGAACGTTGCAACCGTTATTTTTATACCCTTCGCCATCACCGAAAATGTAGCCGGGAGCCGATCAGCGGCGCGGCAGGCTAGAAATCCATACTTTTGTCATCGTCGGCGGCCGGTTGCGGCGGCGCCTCCACGGTGTGCTGGAAGGCCCTTTCCAGCACTTCGTACAAGATTCCCTTGATGGTCTCGGGTTGAAAAGGTTTTTTGATGTAGCCGTCCACCCCCAGCCGTTTGGCCTCATCGATCCGGGCCTCGCTGGACTCGGTGGTGATGAAGATCACGGGGATATGATAAAAATCCTCATGATTTTTCACCTCGACCAGCAGCTCCATCCCTCCCATAACCGGCATGTTGATGTCAGAGAGAATAACGTCGATCCAGTTGCCCTCAAGGATCTCCATGGCCTCTTTGCCATGAGCCGCCTCAAAAAACCTGCCCACCGGCACCCCGGCCATCTCCACAGTCTTCTTGACCACCGCCCGCATGGTCGCCGAATCCTCCGCCACCATAATGTTATATGCCATTGCCTTTTCCTTTCCCGCGGTTTTTTCTGCCCCTACCGGATTGCCGGCAACCAAAGCCTGCCGCTTCCTTGCGGGCACGCACCGTATAAATCCCCGTCTGCAAAGACGGCTACTACCGACTACCAGCCGACCACTAAAACTTTGTCTGCCCTGCCATTCATCGTCTTTTTGTTCACCATGACCAGGGCATCCGGGAGCCTTCCCCCGCTCGGCTCATAACTCAAATTCACCACGCCCGGAAACCTTCAGCATGGTCACCCCCGTGCCAACTTCGATGCTGACGGTCCGATTACCAGGTCCCCCGACATCCTCATTGGTTACCATTATGTTGTTTTTCCAGAATATTCTACGCAACACCGCATGATTACGCTTGCCGATATTAAAAATGCCGGTACTGTCCATGACCTGGGAGCCACCCACCACCTTGACCACCAGACGACTCTTGACCGCCCCGTACTTGTAAGCTTCCTTGAACAGCCGCGGGATACCGGTATCGGCAAACATGAAGGGCTTTTGTTGAGCTTTCTCCTTGTCCAGAGAGGAATCGGGCAGCATGTAATGAAGCAGTCCGGCGACCTGGGCCTGGGGATCCCAGATAACCACCCCGATGCAGGAGCCCAACGAGTAGGTGAGCAAAACATCCTCGGGGTTATTGCTCACCCTCATATCCGAAATACCAACCACGATTTTCATGTCGCTTTTATCCAGTCGCCCCGGCAAAGGGGTTAACATCGTTTTTTGCCGGCATCTCAGCCTTTTTGATAAACCGTTGACACCGTCGGGATAAATTCATGCTTCAAACCGGTAATACTCTCCGAGTGACCGATAAACAGGTATCCCCCGGGGGCTAAGGCCCGATAAAACTTGCTGACCAGCCGCTGCTGAGTTTCCCGGTTAAAATAAATCATCACGTTTCGGCAAAAAATTATATCCAGAGACCCGTCCCAGGGAAACTGGTCCATCAGGTTAAAGCGCTCAAAACTAATCCGGCGGCGCAGGTGCTCCTTGACCCGGACATGACCGGCCGCGGGGCCATGCCCCTTTTGAAAATATTTCCGCAGATAGTGCTCGGGAACCTTGACCA
>LKMJ01004185.1_pt1 | contig 13543 bp, 9 predicted proteins | sample 643391 | NCBI WGS metagenome assembly LKMJ01 (sample SAMN04112250, study PRJNA286221) | soda lake metagenome | biome: soda lake; feature: Kulunda Steppe; material: water; isolation source: sample PL-Br10 brine of Picturesque Lake | place: Russia: Kulunda steppe | collected 2010-07
CGAAGTCGATGGACTCCAGTAGCGTTTTATCCCATCGGCCGAGTAATCCAGCCAGTGTGAAAGGACAGGAGTGGTACCAGGCCGACGAAGTCGCCGAGGAGTACGACACGAAACGGTTCTCCCGTGGTGGTCGGCTCATCGACCGCCGGGAGAAAGAGGCGGTGCTTTCGGCCATCGAACCGGTCGCGGACCGACGGATCCTCGAGATCGCCTGTGGCACCGGTCGGTTCACCGCCATGCTCGCGGACCGCGGCGCGGACGTGGTCGGGCTCGACATCTCGGCGCCGATGTTGCGACACGGTCGGGATCGAGCGCGGTCGGCCGGAGTCGCAGACCGGATCCAGTTCCTCCGGGGGGACGCAGGGCGACTCCCGTTCCCCGACGACCACTTCGATACGGTCGTCGCGATGCGGTTTTTCCACCTCGCGGACGATCCCGCCGCCTTCCTCCACGAGATGCGCCGGGTCGCGAGCGAGCGGATCGTCTTCGACACGTTCAACCGGTTTTCGACGCGCAGCGTCTACAACTGGGCGTTGCCGATGGGCTCGCGGCTCTACTCGAAAAGCGAGGTGGCCGTCCTGCTGGCGAAGACCGAGCTGACCCTCGAGAGCGTCGAGGACGACTTCCTGTTGCCGTACGGCCTCTACCGGTCGCTGCCGAACCCGGTCGCCGCGGCGCTCCGGTCGATCGACCGCGCCGTCGGCCGGCTACCGATAACCGACCACGCCGCGTCGGTCTCCTACTGGAACGTCCGGGTCCGGTGACGGACGGGAGGAACGTTCGAGTCCGGTGACAGCCGGGAAAACCCATCGTATTTAGCGCTCGGCCGCGCTACGTACCGCCATGGAGCTCTCGGTAGTGGTGGTGACGCTCAACGACCGGGAGCGGCTCTGTCGGTGTCTCGACGCGCTCGCCGCCCGGCTCCCCCGGAACGTCGAGATCGTCGTCGTCAACGGCCCCTCTTCGGACGGAACGACCGGCACGGTCAGGGAGCGACCGGAGGTCGACGTCCTCGTGGAGATCGCCGAGCGCAGCCACGGCGTCGCGCGCAACGCGGGGATCGAACACGCGAGCGGCGGGACGATCGCCTTCGTCGGCGACAGCTACCGGATCGCCGACTCCTGGCACGGCGCCGTCCGGGCGGCCGTCGACGCCGGTGCCGAGATCGTCACCGGCCCCGGTGCGGGAGCGAGCGGCGACGACCGGTCGGTCGACGGTCGTCGCGTCACCCCGTTTGCCGGCCCGAACGTCGCGTTCGACCGTCGAACCCTCGAATCCCTCGACGGCTTCGACGAGTACCTCTCGGTCGACGACGCCGCCGACTGCGCCCACCGGGCGGCCGCGCTCGGGCACACCGTCACCTGGAGCCCCGAGATGGCCGTCCGCCCCGTCCGCGAGGCCGACGGCGGCCGGCCGATGGCCGACCTCGACGGACCCGCCGACCGCTACCGCGAACTCGCCTACCGGCTCGGGAAGAACTACGGCCCCCGTCCGCACGTACTCGCCCGGCCGCTGGGCAGCGCGATACGGGACGGTGTGGCCAACGCCCGGGCCGTCCTCGGCGGTGAGCAAAAGCCCACGGGCTGGTTCGCCGACGGACGACGGGTGGCCGTCGCGACGGTCCTGGGACTGCGTGACGGGCTCCGGGCACGGTACGCCGACCGGAGCCCGCGTCGAAACCCCGATGGCCTCTCGGCGCGCCGGGATCGGGCGGTACGGGTGTACGACCAGCGGTGAGCGCGATCGATCGCCGCCGCTCCGGACGAGCGAGTCGACGACTCGAAGGGCGAGCGAGTCGACGACGCGAAGGGCGAGGACGTGACGGTTCGAGCGAGTCATCGACTCGAGCGGGAGCGAGCAGCCGCCTTCACGCCGTAGTTTATATCGGATCGGGCGGCCACGGCCGACATGGACCTGGAAACACCGGTCGACGCCTGGTACGTCTACGTCGCGGTGGCGCTCGTGGGCACGACGCTCGTCGGCCTCGTGTTCGCGTTCCCGACGACGCCGCCGCCCGACGCCGAGCGTGCGGCGGGCGCGATCGAGGGGACGACGGCGAGTGAGTACCCGACGACTGCGAGCTACGACCACGACGCCGACGTCGTGACCGTCGACCGGCGGACGATCACGATGGAGAACGCCGGCGGCCGGTCACACGCCGCGTTCGCTTACGGCGTCGTCGTCCCGGTCGACGGCGAGAAGCGGTTGGAGAACCTCGCCCACGGCGCGAGCTTCGAGGAGGAGTACGCGACGGAGCTGGCCGACGGCGAGGAACACGCGGTCGCGGCGTTCGAACGGGAACTGGCCGAGGCGTTCGAGGAGAACACCGGCGAGGAGCTACGCGCCGACGGTGAGCTCCAGGCCCGTCAGCTCGCCGTCGACACGGAAATCGACGGGCTCGACCCACTGGAGGAACGGCTCACCGTCCGGATCAGCGACGACTGGGAGCCGGTGGTCAACGAACTCCCCGATGAGATCTGGGATCCGGAGCCGTACGTCGGCGAGGTTTCCGTCTCGTACGTCGGCGTCGGCCACAGACACGTCGAGATCCAGATGGACGGGGAGTATCGCCTCGCGGATCTCCTCCCCGGGATCGTCCCGGACGAACTCGCCCCCGACGCCGAACCCTTGGCGGAGACCGAACGGCTCACCGCTACCCCCGACGGCGCCGGCGGCGCCGTCCTCGAGCCGAGATCCGACGGCCGGATCGACCACGAAATCCCCGGCACCGACTACCGACTGGAGTCCTCCCAGCCCCCCAGGGATCCGATCGAGTTCACCGTCACGCTGACCGATCCGGCCGGCGAGTTGCCGACCGAACGCTGGGAGTTCGAACTCGAACACGCCGACGGCGAGCACCGCTGGGAGAACGAGATCGACCGCGAGATCGAGTTCGACCACGACCATCCGGCGGTCGAGATCGACGAACGGGGGTACTACCGTGTCACGCTCGTGGTCGTGTAGGGGCCAGACGGAGCCGGTCGCGGCACTCGTCGCCGTCTCGGCGTTCGCCTTCGGGATCGCCCTCTACGCCGCCGTCCTCGGGGGGACCCTCCCCGGGACGGGCGATCCCACGACGGCCGAGCGGACGATCGATCGGGTCTGGGACGACCTGGAGGTCGAGGGGGCGTTTCACGCCCACGACGACCGGCTCGTAGACCGGGTGACCGGCGACGCCGTTCCCGCCGGATCGACGGTCTACGTCCGCGTGACCGCGGTCGACGGCGGCGAGGAGCGGACGGTCGCCGAGGCCGCCTTCCCGTCGGGATACCCCCACGACACGAGCCGGGCCGACGGACGCGCGATCGTCGACGACGTCGACGCGCACGGTCCGCCGGAGGGCGCGTCGGTCGCGACGAGACCGATCCCGGTCGCGGTCGAGAACCCGGCGGACGTCCGTTCGGGCAGGCTCCGGGTGATCGTATGGTGAACTTCGAGAGGCCGGGTGGCCGTCCCGCGGCGGGTCGGGCGATCTCGACGGCAGTCGACGTCGCGCTGGCGCTCGTGATCGTCGGCGCCGCCGCGGCGGTGCTCGCGACCGCCGGTGGCGGAGAGCCGGTAGACGCCGACCGCGCCGACCGAGCGGCAGAGAGCCTCGCGGGGACGACGGTCACCGTCACCTACGACCTCCGTGCCGAGGACGGGGACGGCCGTGTGGCTACCGACGATCCGGTCTACGAGCTTCCGGCGGGCATGGAGCCGGCGGAGACCGGGGCACACCACCGGATCACGACTTACGGCCCCGCGACACACGTACTCGGCGAGGCGGCGCTCGCGAACCTCCGGATCGGCGGGGAGCGGCCGTTCGTCTACGGTCACGAACTCGAACGGTCGGCCGAAGCCGCCGTTCTCGGTCGGCTGGTCGGAAGCGGGGAACGGCCGTACGTCGTCGCGAGCTGGCGGCCCTACGAGGGCGCGTCGCTCGGCGGGACCGCGACCGCGGGCGAGCACCCGCCCCGGACCGCCGACGTCTCGAGTGCGACGACGACGATCGACTCCGGCGTGCCGCCGGTCGACGCCGGGACGCTGGCCGAGCGGTTCATCGAGGGCGAGGAACGGACGACCGACCGGAGCGGCATCGAGGACGGGTTCGACGCCGTCGGAGAGGAGATCGCCGCCGCCACGGTCGAAGGCTACTTCCCGCCGGAGCCGACCCAGTACGCCCTCGAGTCGACGCTGACCGAGCGGGCGGTGGTCGTCTACGACTACCGGCGGCTGGCCGACGCCGCGGACGCCGACCTCGACGGCCACGTGACCGGCTCGACGCCCGACGCCGTCGAGGCGAACGCGGCCCTCGTCGGCGACGCGGGCGACGACGCGGGGCTCGCGGCGGTCGTCGCCGGGGATCTGCGGACGGGCGAAACGGGCGAGGAGATCCGGGAGACCTACGAGTCGTTCGGCGACGGACCGCTACCGCCGGACGCCGAAGCCGAACGCCGGGCGGCCCTCGAGGCGGCGTTCGAGGAGCTCGTCTCGACCGAAACGATCGACGTGACCGTACAGACGTGGGAGCCGTGAGGGAGTCACCGACCGTCACCCTGGCCGATGACGACCGGGCGCGGATCCCGTTCGCGCTGATCTCGGTGCTGTTGCTCGTCACGAGCGTCGGACTCGTCGCCGTCCTCGAGAGCCGACCCGAGCCGACGGTCGATCGGACGGCCGAGGACGCGGTCGATCGGACGACGACCGCCGCCGTCGCCGAACTCCGCGGGGCGATCCTCGCCGCGAGCCACCGGGCCGGCGCCCAACCGATAAACACCACGGCCGGAAGCGAGATCGAGACGATCGCGACAGCCGACGATCGCGAGGAGGCGTTTCGCCACTACGTCGCGTTGCTCGTCTACCTCGAGGCGAGCGAGCGGCTGCCGGCCGCCGGCGGCCGGGTCGGCACCGACGTGGAGACGACGGTGTCGCTCCCGCCGGTCGTCGCCGACCCCGGCGAGGGCGAGATCGGCCCGGACGAGGCGATCGACCGGGTCGACCTCCGGGTGGGCCGCCACGACGCCGACCTCGAGCCGGGGACGATTGCCGCGACGATCGAGGGCGTCGAGCTCGACGTCGCCGTCGGCGGCGAGTTGCTCCCGACCGAGACGCTGTCGGTCGGCGCGAGCGTCGGCTCGCCCGTGTTCGAGCTGGACGAGCGGGCGAGTGCGTACGAGCGGCGCCTCGACGCGGACTTCTTCGAGGACGGAGCGCCGGATCCGACGGACGTCGACGGGCTCGGTCAGGAGCTCGCCGTGCGGCTGTATCCGCTCGCGTACCTGACCGCAGGCTGGAACCGCTTTGGCGACCGGACGTACCGTCCCGACGACCACGCCTTCGAGGAGGTGATCGACACCGACCACGCCGAGGTGCTGGTCAACCACGCCGTCTTCTCCGTCCAGGAGGAGACCTTCGGGAGCCACGATCCGTACGCCGAGCGGACGATGCGTCCGAAACGCCTCTGTACGGGGATCGACGTCGCCACGACCGTCTCCGGCGTCGACCTCGAGGTCGGGATGGACGACGTCGTCCCGGGCGAGAACGTCTCGTTTACCGACGACGTCGCGGAGGCGGTAGAGGACTTCAACCGGAGCGATCCGGGGAACGTGACGGTGCCGGTCGACGGACGGCTCGACGTCGAGGAGGAGATCTGTGCCGACGGCGGCCTGGTCGACGACTGGGTGTTCGGGGCGGAGGCGACCGGCGAGCTGCCGGAGCTGCCGCCGCTCTCGGAGCTGATAGCCGAGGGCGTAGAGAGCATGGCCGTCGCCGACGCCGAGATCGAGGTGCCGGTGACGACGGTCGCGGAGGCGGCGTACGTCGAGTATCACGTAGAGCGCGCCGAAACCGGCGTCGACCGGCTCGAACGAGAGGCCAGGGAGCTAGAGGAGACGCTCGGGGAGGAGTCGCCCGGGGCGGTCGACGACGCCGTCCCCGACGGCGCCGACGAGCCCGGGGAGTACGATCGCAGCCCGGCGGACGTCGTCGACGAGCTCTACGCGATCGACGTGACGACCGACACGAGCGCCTCGGCCGATTCGCTCCCGACCCCGGAGTCCGCCGGAGAGGAGTACGTCCGCGATCCGGGCCGCGACTCGGCGCGGGTCGTCGCGGTCACGGTCGACTCCGTCGACCACTCCCCTCACCCCGACGGCGACGGCTACGGGCCCCGAGAGATCCACACGGTCACGGCCGAGGCGACCGTCGACGTCCGCGTCAGCCACGGCTGGGAGGCGAGAAACGCGACGCGGACGAGCCCGAACCGCACGATCACCTCGACGACCGACGGCGTCGACGTCACGGCCGAGGCGACCGTCTACGGCGAGTACGGCTTCGAGGCCGGCGGCGAGTACTACGCGCGGGCCGATCCCGACGCCGAGGACGGTTTCCCCGTCGCGGCGAACCCGATCGAGACCGACTACGGAAGCCACGACGAGGTCACCTTCGAGACGGGCTTCGAGAACGCGCTCGTGGCGGTCACGACCGCCGGGAACTACGACGACGCCGAAGCGGGGATCTCCGACGCGCTCGCCGCCGAGCTCTCCGGGAGCGATCCGTCCGCGATAGAGCGGTCGGCCCGGCGTGGGCTCATCGCGGAGTCGAGTGTCCACCTCGACGCCGAGGTGGTGATCCCCGACGAGCGAGCCGAGCTGCTCGAGGCGCTCTCGGCGGAACTCGAGACCGTCCACGGGGAGTTCACCGACGACTGGGAGGACGAACCACTCACCGTCGAGCTCGCCGAGCTGACCGACGAGGAGAGCCCACCCGGAAAGGCGATCGAGGACGTCCAGGAGCGGTTCGAGGAGGAGTACGTCGACGACGGAGGCGTCTACGAGACGCCGGAGGCGAAAGCGAGAGCCCAGATCCGGAAGGCGTACTTCGATCGGCTCTACTACTGGCTCGACCTGTTCGACGAGGAGTACGACGAGGGACTGGCCGAACTCGAAGACGAGCTCGACGCGATCGGCGAGGACGCCGGCTTCGACCGGCTCGACGACGCCCTCGGATTCGTCCAGGGGGTCGCGAACGCCGACCTCGAGCCGGAGCCGGCTGCGCTCGAGGGGTCGCCGGTCCACGACGACGCCCACTACGAGGTGTCGGGCTCGCCGACGTACCTGACGGGGGTTTCGATCGATCGCGAGCTGGAGCCGGCGATCCGGCCCCCGGACTCGACGGTCCTCGAGCCGGCTGACGTCGATCACGATCCGCTCGCGGTCCGGACGGACGGCCGGATCGCGTGGCCGGGGCTGCCCGTCGTCCTCGCGGCCCCGAGCAAGTGGTACGCGACTGTCAACAGCTGGAGCGTCGAGGTACGCGGGGAGTACGCCCGCTTCGAGGTCAGCTCGACGATCGACGCCGACGGCGACCGGCTCACCTACGTCGCCGAAGACGCCCCGGTCGCGGTCGAGCTCGCGGACGGCGAGTCGGTACGGGTCGGCCACAACGAGGCGATCGACTTCGAGACGCGGACGGAGGTCCTCGTGGTGATGCCCGGCGCGGTCGTCGCCCGGGGCGGGCCGGTGCCGGCGGTCGCCGACGGGGAACACGGCGACACGAGCTACTGTACCGAGACCTGGCGGGAGGTCGGCCCGGACGCGGGATCGATCGACGGGGAGTGTGAGCGGTGATCACATCGTCTTCAGCCCGCTGCCGGTCAAGGGGACCACGACCGTCTCGTCGGCGTCGATCGCCCCGCGCTCGCGCAGCGCATCGAGGGCCGCCGGCGCGACGGCACAGGTCGGCTCGACGTAAAAGCCCGCACGGTGGAGACGATCGAGGCTCGTCTCGACGGCGTCGGCGCCGACGGCGATCGCGTCGCCGTCGGTCACCTCGACCGCCTCGACCATCTCCGGTCCGCGGGCCGGATCGTCGATCCGGATCCCGTCGGCGAGCTCGTTCGGTTCCCCGTCGCCCCCCTCGCCGCCGACGGCCGCGACGATCGGCGCGTAGCCGGCCGCCTGTGCGGCGTACAGCCTGGGAAGGCAGTCGACGATGCCGGCCTCGCGGAGCCGCGAGAACCCCCGGTAGGCCCCGAGCAACAGCGTGCCGTTGCCGGCCGGGAGGACGATCGCGTCGGGGGTGGTCCACTCACACTGGGCGGCGACCTCGTAGGCAAACGTCTCGGTTCCCGCGAGAAAGGCGGGGTTCCAGACGTGACTTGCGTACCAGCCCGCCCCACGCTGGTACGGTGCGGTGGCCTCGAGATCGGTCGACGCGCCGCCGTCGGCTCCGGTCGACTCGCCGTCGTCCTCTCCAGTCGACGCGGTAACTTCACCATCGTCGATGGTCGACGCCCCATCGTCGTCGGCCCCCCAGTCCCACACACCGTCGTCTTCCTCGACGGTCTCAGGTCCCTCGACGCCCTCGAGCCCCTCGACGGCCTCGAGACACGCCCGCGTGACGTCCGCTCTGTCGCCCTCGACTCTGATCGGGCGGGCGCCGGTCCGCTGGATCGCCATCAGCTTCGACTGTTTCACGTCGGCCGGCACGTAGACGTCGGCGTCGATCCCTGCGCGGGCAGCGTAGGTCGCGATCGCCGCGCCGGCGTTGCCCGATGAGTCCTCTATCACCCGGTCGACGCCGAGTCCGACGGCCCTGGAGAGGGTCGTCGTCGCGCCGCGGTCTTTGAACGATCCCGTGGGGAAGACGTACTCGAGTTTGAACGCCGCGTCCCAGCTCTCGGCGGGAACGAGCGGGGTAAACCCCTCCCCGAGGCTCACCCGCCGCTCGATCGGGAGGAGCTCGAAGAAGGCCCACAGCCCTGCGGTCGTGTCTAGTCGCGGGAGCTCCCGGGGTCGCCCCGCCGGGAGGGGCCGTTCGGCGAACTCGAGTGGCGAGCCACAGCCACACCGCCAGGGCTCTCCCGGCCCGGCGGCGTACCGCGTCCCACAGTCGGGACAGTGGAGATCGACGGGCACGGTCAGTAGCTGTCGACCCGCGTACCGACCGAGCAGACGTACTCGCCGGTGGCGACCTGGGGGAGCCGCCGGGTCCGCCAGAGGATTCCGTCGCTCTGTGCGGTGACCTCCTCTTTGATCTCGCCGAACGGCGTCGTCACCTCGAAGAGGGGATCGCCGGCGCTCACCCGGTCGCCGAGCTCGGCCCGGAACTCGACGAGCCCGCCGACCGAGGAGCCGTACTGGTCGAACCCGGAGATCCGGATCTGACGGGACGCGTCGGCTGCCCCCTCGAGGAAGTCGTACTGGCGGAGCACGTTGAACACCCCGCGGACGCCCCGTTCGATGCTCCGTTCGTCCCAGCCGACGCTACCCCCGAGCTCGGGGTCGATCGTCGGGATCCCCTCGTCTGGGGCCGTCCGGGCCAGCTGGCCGTCGGGACCTTTCATATCGAGGACGTAGCCACAGTCGAAGGCTTTCGCCAGCTCGAGACAGGCGTCGTGGAGTCGGTGACGTTTGCCACAGCGGACCCGGGTCTCGTCGATCATCCGGCTCGTCGAGCCCTGGTGGAGATCGAGGATCAGGTCCGCACGCGTCGCCTCCTGAAAGGTTGCGTGGGCGATCCGCTCGCTGGAGCTGCCGTTCGCCGAGCCGGGGTACGCCCGGTTCATCTTCGTGTCGTCGATCGGGTTGCGGTGTTCGGCCAGCCGGAAGGCGTGGACGTTGACGATCCCGACGACCAGGATCGTCCCCGAGAGCGTCGCCGGGTCGACCTGTGGGACGAACCGACGGACGACCCCGAGCCCGTTCAGCTCGTCGCCGTCGCTGACCGCCTGCACGTAGAGGGTCTTCCCCGACCGACTTCCGTTTATCACGGCGACGGGCAGCTCGACGGGGGTGCCGTCGCGGGCCTCGCCGACCTCGAGCCGGCCCGTGTCGAGCTCCCCGGGGGCCGCACTCGCCGTTCCGAGCCTCGTCGTCATGCCCGGAAAGAGCGAGTGCCGGCTCTTTACTGGTTCGGTCTCGGTGGGCACCACGCCATCCACGGGACGTCTTCCAGACTCGGAGGTCCGAAGCCACCCGATCGTCGCTCGTCGCCGGAGCCGCGATTTCTGCCGTGACGCCGCGACCGTCAGCCGAGTGCCGCGATTTCTGCCGTGACGCCGCGACCGTCAGCCGAGTGCCGCGATTTCTGCCGTGACGCCGCGACCGTCAGCCGAGTGCCGCGAGGTCGAACTCGAACGCCGCGACCGGCACCTCGAGGTCGTGCTCGACGAGCACCCGCGGGTGGAGTTCGCCGACGACGCCGACCTCCTCGCCGTCGATCACGACGGCGGCCGTCCGGCCGTCGATGAACGTCGGGTGGTCCGTCGGCGGCGTCTCGAGGGTGGCGCCGAACGCCCGGGCGAGCGCCGCCAGCCGGGACTTCGCGTCCTCGTAGGCGGCGTCGTGGCGCGCGAGGACGGCCCCGACCGATCGTCGCTCGGCGACGCCGGTGTTCTCCGCGTCGTCGACGTTCGCGACGAAGCCGATCTCGGCCAGATCCTGCGGGTACGCCCGGTGGGTGTTGTTCTCGAGGACCATGAGCAGGGAAGGGAGCGTCCACGTCCGCAACGCGGTGTACTCCTCGCTGTAGGGCTCTTTGATCGTCGCCGGCTCGGCCGCGCCGAAGGCGTCGTCGTCGGGTTCGAGGGCCATCCGATCGAAGTTCTCGGCCTCGCTTATCATGTGGAAGTTCAGCAGGTCCTCGAAGCCGAGCCCGACGAGGGTCGTCCGGGCGGCGTCCTCGAGCCGCGAGCGGCCGTGGCGACCGCCGACGGTGCCGACGTCGGGGTACTCCGGCTCGAGCTCGTTGAAGCCGAACGCCCGCCCGAGGTCGTCGATCACGTCGACCGGGTGGAGGACGTCGACGCGGTACGGCGGAATCGTCACCTCGTAGACGAGGGCGGTCCCGTCGCCGACCCCGTCTTCCGCGGAACTCCTGCTGCCGTCGCCGACTCCGTCGTCCCCGACGCCGTCGTCGATCGGGACGCGCTCGGCGTCCAGCCCGGAGCGCTCGGCGAGGTCGATCACCTCCTCGGGGCCGAGCTCGATCCCGAGGATCGTCTCGATCCGGTCGTGGGCGACCGTCTTCGTCTTCGTCGAGAGCTCCGGGCGGACGAGCTCGGTGCCGACCGACTCGTAGGCCGGGCCGTCGGCGTACTCGACTCTCACCTCCTCTATCGTCGCCCCGCGGGCGGCGAGTGCATAACAGACGATCGCGAGCATCTTGTCTACCGTCCACTGGTCGGTGCCGGTCATCTCGACGAACAGCTCCCGGGAGTCGGTCGAGACCTCCGTCCGGCGGCCGTTTATCACCGGCGGGAACGAGAACAGCCCGAGGTCGTCGTAGATCGCCGGATACCGGTCGTACTCGCCCACGAGGTCGGCGTAGCTCCGTCCGGTCGGATGCTCTTCGAGCACCTCACCCGGGGTGAGCTCCGCGTCCGAGTCGAGGGGGACGAACCGGTCGTCGTCCGGCCCGACGCCGACGTAGCGGATCGTCGGCTCGCCGTCCCCGGCCGCGGCGCCTTTCAGCATCGTCAGGTCGTGGATTCCGATCGCGCCTTTCGCCCGGCCACGCCCCATCGTCGCGTGGAGTTTCTCCTGGAGCTGGATCAGCGACTCGAGGCCGTCTTCGTCGAGGTCGATCCCGCGGATCACCGCGCCGGTGACGTACGGCCGCTCCCCGGGCACCGAGGGCTCGACCTCGATCGTCCACTCCGGGGCGTTCGTGCCCGGAACGTGGACGCCCCGGGCGTCGCCGTACTGGTACCGGAGCGAGCGGGCGATCCCCTCCACCGAGAGCCGATCGAGCCGATCGGGGGCGAACTCGAGTTCGAACGCGTCCTCCTCCGTCCGGCCCTCGAACTCGAGGCCGAGGGCGAACAGGTCGGCGATCAGCTCGTCGTCGCCTTTCTCGGTTCCGGTCAGCGCGCGCAGTTCGTCGGGGTCGACGTCGACGGTGGGCATCAGTAAGTCACCTCCGTGTTCCGCAGCAAGTCGAGATCACACAGCGTGCCGTGGATGTCCCGGATGTCCTCGAAGCCGTACATGAGCATGAGCAGTCGTTCGAGCGCGAGCCCCCAGGCCATGACGTCACAGTCGACGCCGAGGGGCTCTAACATCTCCGGGCGGAAGATCCCGGAGTTGCCGATCTCGACCAGCTCGCCGGTCGTCGGGTGGGTGCCAAAGAGCTCGAAGCTCGGCTCGGTGTAGGGGTTGTAGTGGGGTTTGAACTCGAGGTCGGTGATCCCGAACTGGGCGTAAAACTCCTCGAAGGTGCCCATCAGGTCCCGCACCGACAGCCCCTCGGCCATCACCCAGCCTTCGATCTGGAAGAACTCGAGGAGGTGTGTCGGATCGAGCGTGTCGTTGCGGTAGACCTTCTCGACGCTGAAAAACCGCTGTGGGGGCTCCAGCTCGCCGATCTCGTGACCCGAGAGGTATCGCGCGGACAGCGAGGTGGTGTGTCCACGAAGCGCGAGCGCGCGGGCGAACTCCTCGTCCCAGGGGGAGTGATACCCCTCGCCGTCCTCGCCGACGCCCTCGCGGTGGGCCCGTTCGACGGCCTCGACCAGATCGGCCGGCAGCTCCTCGATGTGGGTCGGATCCGCGAGGGCGAACCGGTCCCAGTGGGTCCGGGCGGGGTGGTCCTGGGGCATGAACAGACAGTCGTTGATCCAGAAGTCGGCGTCGACGTGTGGTCCCTCCATCTCCCGAAACCCCATCCCGACGAGTACGTCTTTCACCCGTTCGGCGGTCTGTCGCAGGATGTGGACCCGTCCGCCCTCGATCCGTTCGGCGTCGGCTCCGACGTTGTACTCGGCGAACTCGACGTCGCGCCACTCGCCGCTCGTGAGCAGCGCCGGCGTGAGCCGGCCGACGGTTTCGGCGACCTCGACCCCTTCCATCAGCGCGGTCACGCCCGCCTCGGTGAGCGTCAGCTCCCGGACCGTCGTCTCGGACCGGTCGACGAGCCCGCGGCGTTCGAGCGCCTCGAGGCTCTCCCCGTCGAGCCCGCTCACGGCTCCCCCTTCGGCGAGGGAGTCGAGGGTCCGCGCTTCCGGATCCGCGTCCGGCTCGACGGCCGGGTCGGCGGTGATCTCCCCGCCATCGATCGTGCCGTACCCCTTTCGGGCGTAGTTCGAGAGCGCGATGTCGACCGCCGCGCCCTCGAGGTCGGCGGCGCCGATGACCTGGCCCATCGGGACGGGCTCGTCGCCGGCGCCGACGTCGCTGGCGGCCTCGTACAGACGGAGCTCCGGGAGCCCGCGTTCGGCGTACTCGATTCCCTCGTCGGTCGGCGTGACGGCCTCTTCGACGCGCTCGGAGACCGTGACGAGCCCCGCCTCCTCGAGCCCGAACGCCGCCCCGGTGACGGTCTCGGGGGGGAGCTCCGTCACCGCGGCGAGCTCGTCGATCGACTGTGCCTCCCGTGCGCTCGCGGCCTCGAGGACCGCGGCCTGTGCCTGTGGTAGCTGCATTCGCTTACTCCTACGGGCGTGGGTGGGTCAGTTATCGGTTCCGGTACCGCTGGAGCCCCCGGGACGCGTCCGGGTGGCCCTCGATCGTAGCCACCGACGGCCGTCGTCACGTCTGTGCGCTGATCGGTCGTCGCCACG
>LKMJ01004186.1_pt1 | contig 13538 bp, 16 predicted proteins | sample 643391 | NCBI WGS metagenome assembly LKMJ01 (sample SAMN04112250, study PRJNA286221) | soda lake metagenome | biome: soda lake; feature: Kulunda Steppe; material: water; isolation source: sample PL-Br10 brine of Picturesque Lake | place: Russia: Kulunda steppe | collected 2010-07
CCATAGAAAAGGATTGGCAGAAAGGGAAGAAAAGGAAAGAGTACTTTCTTCTGAGAGAGCACACAAACAAGTCTTGACAGTGAAAAAGAACATGCACCTCATTTTGAACAGCAGCACAGGAACACTTTGTGACAAGCATGGCAGACATTACAAGGGCCACAAGGGTTACAAGAAAAAGGCCTTCAATCAAGAAGTGCGACTGCTAGTCTGCTCATTAAAAACTATCAGTGCATGCAGGAAGAAATATAGCTTATTGTTTTCCTGGCCCAGGAAAGCAGACACATTGTTTAAGCCTGCGGAAGAAAAAAGAGAAGCATAAGTCCAGTGGAGATGGCCACTGTGACAAGTGTTGCTGTGCTGCTGTTCAAAATGAGGCACATTCTTTTTCACCGTCAAGACTTGTTCCTGTGCTCTCTCAGAAAGAAGTATTCTGTCACGCCAGATTTATGCAGTGCCAGATTTATTCTGCATTGCAAGCCGGAGGGCGGTTGAGTTGTTATGGCCATGCTGCGAGTCTAGTATGGATGCAGCAGTCTCCCAGCTATTCATTCATTTTTTCCTTTTCTGCCAGTCCCCAAAAGCCCATAAGACTGCCCATAAGCTACATGCTCATTCTGTGCTCTATGCGCACAAACTGACAACTACTAGACGCGCTCTTGAAAAATCCAGTTGCTCTCAAGATCCTGGTCTGGAGCAGGGGGCGGCTTGACATCCTCCAGATCCTCACTACTAGTAGTTCTTCATTCTTCCTGGTGGAAGAGACTCACGGCTCTTCGGGCCAATGTGTCTCCTTTTCCTTAATCGATGTAGGGAGTGGTTCCACTGCCCACGTAGTTTTTCTTTTCTTTTTCTTTTCTTTGCTGCCAGTCCCTTTTTATGGAGGCCCCCTTGTATATTGCGTGCCTTGCCTAATCAGGTTGTCTTTGATTTTTTCTTAACGGCACTGCCGTCTCAGACATTATGGATTATTTCTTGGCTGGCGAGGACCAGCAATAAAACAATCAGCCTAACGACCAGGCTGGTGGTTAACCCTAACTTGTAAGCTTTGTGACAAGCATGGCAGCGGCCAGTGTCAAGGATGCAACTTATGTTCAGACCGTCTGAATGTGTGACACATGAGACACAGCAAGCAAAGCACTGACCAATCACATGAATAAAGTCGGGCAAATAGCAAGCAAAGCACTGACCAATCACATGAATAAGGTCGGGCAAAAAGCTCAAGCTTCTAAATGAGGGCGGCTTGGCTGAAGTTGATAAGGCCTGGAACATGGACCAGACCTTTCACCAGCAAGGGTTATACAACACTGTCACAGTGTTGTAACACAGTGTTGTAACAACAGTCACACTGTTCAAAATCATGGGGACCCTTAGGCCTTTGCTTCGTCTCCTGATTGCTCCTTCAAGCTGCCAAGCAAGCAGTTTGGCTTCTTGTGCTGTCTGCACAGCACTCAAACCACGCCCAGCTCTGTCTTGAGATCGGCCACCACAAGCTCGACAACTGGCTTGTCCATGATCGGGGCAAGCTTGATGTACTTCTGAAATAGGCGACGCAGGGTAAGCTCACGGTACATCCTGGAAAGCATGTGCACCACAGTGTGTGTGTGTGTGTGTGTGTGTGTGTGTGTGTGTGTGTGTGTGTGTGTGTGTGTGTGTGTGTGCGCGCGCGCGCGCGCCGGCATGCAGGGGCTACCTCCTCGATGCAGCAGCAGCTCACAGCAAATGTTGCAGCCAATCTTAGCAGCGCGGCAGACCATGGAATGGGGATAGCTTGGCAGGGCGGTGGCACAAAGGCATGGGCGCAAAGGCAGGCGCACCTGTTTTGGACGATCTCTGCCAGAATGGCCTTCTTGTAGATGGCGTACTCCGTGGAAAGCTGGGGGGGTGGAGGCCTGCGGGTGCCAGCACGAGACGAAGCAGGACATGAGGTTGCATGCTGAGTGTCATCTGAGTATTCGCTGATGAGTCATTCGAAGGATCGGTAGGCAGAGTGGGCCTTGCGCTTGATAGGGGCTGCATCATCTAAGCAATCACTGTCATCACATGCATCATCCAAGCATTCGCTGATGCTTCATAAGGACTGGCAGACAGAGCGGGCCTCTTGCACAATGGATGCTCTGGTGGGAGTGATGAGGAGGACCGGCAGACAGAGGGTGGTCCTCGCCCCCAACTTGTGCTGGTGGCCAGCGTTTTGGCATGCCCTCTGCATGCCAAACAATGGAGTGCACTGCGTGGGGCTGCGTGCCAAAGTGCTAGAGGCCTACCGTGGGCCAAAGGGCAATGGAATGCGCACCGCGGGGGTTTGGGTGCCAGAGTGGGAAAGGCCCACCGCGGCCAAGGGCCAAGGGGCGATAGGAAGCGCACCGCGGGGGTTTGCCTTAGCCAAAACTCTACAGTCAGAAACATGTGGTTGCAGCATGTGCATGCACAGTGTGTGCGTGGAGTGCAGAGACCGCTGCAGCCACTTGTCACACCAAGCCAGCAACAGCCGGGGGGGCGGGGAAGGACGACCCCCTTCCACGGCAGCACCACCCCTCCATGGCGTGCATGCACGTGCCTCACCTGCGCAGCGGGAAGTCGTCCGAGGGGAACAGGTCACGCAGAGAGGGCCCGATGCTCCATCCTTGGTACCCGTCCCTGCCGTCCCCGCGTGAAGGCTTTGTCCTCGGCAGCCACCCCTGATGCGGCGCTGAGGCCGGGCGCCCCGCAGCTAGAGCGCCAGGCTGCAGCACCCTGCATTGCCGCATGTATGGCAGCAGTTGAGCACAGTCTGCAGAGCGTCAATATCAGCAAAGGGGGCCTTAAGGGCCGCAAAAGCACGGGCTGCAGCACGCTGCGGCACAAGGACTTCTGGGACGAGCACAGCAGTGGGAGCTGCAGCGCCCTGCATCCGCACGAAAGTGGCACCACAAGAGCGTTTGGCATTGCAGAGCATAATCAAAGAGTGCACTTGGAAAGCAGGGTGCGTGTCAGCACCGGCAGGGCTGGGATGCGTACATGTGTTCAATGGCTTTTGTGGCTGCACTGTTAGATGCGCCCGAGTGCGTGCGAGGGTGACAGGGGGGCGCGCGTGTGATGGCAGGTGTGCACAGTGTCCCTCTCCCTGCGTGTATGTGTGTATGTGTGTGTGTGTACATGCGCGTGTGCGCCTGTGTGCAGGTTTCCATGCATGCACGCGCGTTGTTTATTGCTTGGTTGAGTGTGTGTGCTTACCTGTAGCCATGCCCGTCCAGCCAGGGGTCAACCAGTGCCTGGTGCAGGCTGGGCCTGTAGGATGGGCTGCAAGGCCTCCCGGGGGGGCTCCCAGTGTTTGCGAGCGGGCGTCGCAGCATCACCGGGTGCACGGACGGGTCTTGAGGGTTCTTGCGCCGCTCACACACAGAGTACATGTCCTGCACACACGCACATATATGCACATGAACACACACTCACGCGCGCACCCACAACAGCTTGCTGTGGTCGCGACGCGAGCAAGCAAAAGTGCAGGCTGGGTGCGTATACATGTGCTGGCCCTCGCACAAAGCTGCTGCATTTCTGGAAGGAAGCACACATCAGTCGCATGCGCAGCGTGCGCCGGACCTGGCGGATCTGTCACTAATGCTTTGACCCCGGGGGTGTGGGCCGATACCCAGCCACTCAGCCACTCAGCCACTCAGCACTTTTGCTTTGACCCCAGGGGTGTGGGCCGGTACCCAGCCACTCAGCCACCCAGCCACTCAGCACTTATGCTTTGACCCCAGGGGTGTGGGCTGGTACCCAGCCACTCAGCCTCTGGTGCCCTGTGTCAAAGCTCAGCCTCTGGTGCCCTTTGTGTCAAAGCTCATTCCGCAATCAATGCTTCTGTCTGACTTGACCTCCATGCTCGATGCTGGGTGGGCATGTTCCGCCAACAATTGATCTCTATGTTTGATGCTGGGTGAGCACGTTTTGTCAAGATCTGAGCTCAATGCTTGATGCTGGGTGAGGATGATCCGCCAACAATTGATCTCTATGCTTGATGCTGGGTGAGCATGTTCCGCCAACAATTGATCTCTGTGCTTGATGCTGGGTGAGCATGTTCCGCCAACAATTGATCTCCGTGCTTGATGCTGGGTGAGCACGTTCTGCCAACATTTAATCTTTGTGCTTGATGCTTGATGCTGGGTGAGCATGTCTGTAGAGGCCGCCTTGTGACCCCTTCAGGTCTTGGTGTGGGGCCAGTACCCTGGGGCCAGAACCCAGCCGCTCCGCCTGGACGCACCTCTATCCTCCTGAGCATGTGGTGAACATTGTGCACCTGCAGATGCGCGCGGCATCACAGGAAATACTGTTCAGTCAAACACCTTTTTATTCCATGTGCTGAGCGCCAGCTCGCCATCCAAGGTCTATAGAAACCACAGGAGCAGCTGGGGAAGCAATCACTGGGATTTTTCAGTGACAGGGCTCTGATCCTGCTTGGTGTGCACAGAGATCCTGCTTGGTGTGCACGCCACTCACATGCTCTGCGGCAGTGCGGTCGGTCGTCACCAGGCGTGCCTGTCTGTTCTGGCTGATCCTTGCTGCTCCCGGGGTGCATTTGCGAGTGGGGTGGGCGCGCTCAGCTGCTGCATGCCGTGCGGCAAGGATGGCGCCCTGCAATTGTCAGCGGGTTGTGTGACATGTAAATGGTGAAGGCCTTTTGATTTCAGGCCGCAGGGGTGAGCTAAGGACTGCGGCAGGCAAGCACACAAAACACGCTCATAAGCAAACAGAACAAGGCCATGAGTGCGCAAGCATTGCTGAGATTGGCCACAGATTTTCAGGGGAGCGCACACACGTCTGGCTTGGCGCTGGCTGCCCTTCCGTGCAAGTTCACGTAGTCAGCAAGGATCATATGCGCCCCTGCAAAATTAAGGGACGGTGCTTCCAGAGGATGAAGGTGTCCTTAGAGGATTATGGCACTTGAAAGTCATAGGTATCAACCTTGAACCCTGCTCTGCACAGGTTTTGCACGTGTGGCACAATCAAACAATGAACAACGTTTTTTGAGGGTGTGCAGCTAGCCTAACAGTTGCAACTAATGCTCCGAAGAAGTGTGTGCCTTCAGCAGGAATTGAGTGCTGGCTGGAAAGGGAATGACATGAGCAGGTGCACAATTTTGTAACCGCCAACTCAACCTACCTCCAATGTTTTGCTCATTAGGAACGAATGCTGGCTTTTTACCCCTCTTAGACATAACTTAGCAAAGTGAAAACCCCCCTCCCTCCTTCCCCGGCCTTGATTCCTCTCCCCCCGGCCGTTCTAGCAAGAAACTCTAGCCTAGCTGCATGCCTATAATTTAACAGGCTACGTATCCAGAAATAAACCTAGCGGTATTTAATGACTTTTTTGGCCATCTGTTCAGCAGGGCGTTTACATCTGATCCATAACTCATATTAATTCCTAAACTAAACCTCCATTCGAGCGATGGCCCTGTTACACAAGCACCTTTGCACATGCAAGCCCTGCCAGCCATCAAGGTGTGGAAGAGTGGCCAGGTAAGCAGTGTTTCTGTCCATAAATGTTTCCTGCATGCCTCACACCAGTGCTAAGCCGTCCACAACGTAGCCACCCAGGATATCACTCTAGATTTTGAGATTCAAGAGCAGCCTGTTGCACGAACCAACATGCGGGCCGCAATAGTCCCACCATACATTCTTTGTCTTAAACACACAGAGGAAATCACCCATATGCTATCATGTTGCCGTCCAGGCTGTTTTGATATCTCCAGCCTAACCCTCTTTGCCCACGCACAGGCCGGCCTTAAAGCTGCCCAGGAGCATACGCACTCATGCAGCACCCGACTATGAGTTTGATCCTGACAACGCCAGCATCCTCGTGGCAGGTGGGAAAGCTTGCCAGAGCACATCTGGTTGCGGCTGAGCCTCAGCGGGGAAATGGTGGTTGCTGGGGCGATCGTGCCGTGGCTGCCGTGCTGATACCAACACACGTTGTTCCTCTTCCGCAGGGGGAGGTGGAGTGGCTTTAAATGTCACCAGGCGCCTGAAGAACATGGGCTCATGGGTGTGGCAGCTGCAGCGCACTGATGTGCGGCGCAAGGTGGGGGCGCAAGGGGTGCATGTGCAGGCACACTGTGCACCCTGGCGCGACGTGCTGCAGTGCAGTCTCAGCCCCTGACCAGCATGTGCGCAGTCTTGCCCTGACTCCTCAGCCATGTGGAATTTGCCCTCCTCGCTTTCTCCTGCCCTTCCGCCAAGCAGTACAACAACGTGTCAGCTGTCCGCACACACGCACATGCAAACATGCACACACCACACAAACGCAGGAAATCGAGGGCATGATGGCCATTGTTGCCAAGGGTGACGCCCTGAATCCTGCGGATCTGCAGAAAGTGATGGACAGTGAGTCTGATGCTTTTTGTCCATGCTCCTGCAGGCCAAGCTCCTTTGTGGGTTAGCTCGTTGCTTCTGCTGGTGTGTCTGACGAAGCGGAGTTCATTCATAACTAGATCATCGCCCTAACATATCACAGCCAAATCGCTGCGAGCCACTGCCCCCCAAAGCATTGACGGCTGTAAGACCTGGAGGCTATCAAGGATGCGAGGGGATCTAAAGCACACACCGACGAGATGCAATGCACACAAAAGCCTTATTTGTTGAATGAGAAGGTGTAAGCATGTATGCACACACATTCCCAAGGGCTTACATGTGTGTACATGAGTGTACACAAACAACTAGCAGGCATGCACACGCTCACAAACACACACACTCACGCGTGTGCGCTCGCACACACACGCACACATTCACACGCACACACACGCTCATGAACTCACACATTCTCACACGCACATGCTCACACACACGCTCACACACACATGCGCACGAGAGCGCCCTCACTAAACAAAAGGTCCATGGTTGCAGACTCGTACCCTATTGTGCAGGTATTGAGGAAGTGGATGCTGTGGTATGCACCCTGGGAGGCAGCACCAAGGACCCACAAGTAGACTCCCAGGTGCGCTGCTGCATCCCTGTTCTGCTTCCCCCCTCTCTCCCCCTTCTCCATCACACATGCACTTCAAACAGCTTAGTCCCATGTGCAATGCAGCACCTACGCAAGCAAACACATTCCGTTTGTAGCAAAAGGAATGGGACAAGCCTAAGACCAGAATGAATTGCGGCAGGGCCATGTGCTGTTTACACTGGTAGGAGTGGTACAGCATTGGACTGGAATGGATTGCGGTAGGGCCATTTGTTATCAAGAGCGGTAGGAGTGGTACAGCATTGGATGAGCATGGATTGTAGCAGGGCCATGTGCTGTCATAAACTTTAGGAAAGGGACAGGTGCCCCATGGCGCATCTGACAGATCAATATCAAGATGCCATCCTACATCAATATCAAGATACTATTCTGGGTGTGCACCGAGCAGGGAAACATCAACATGATCCAGGCGGCCATGAAGAAGGGTGTGAAGAAGTTTGTGTTTGTGACGTCCCTGGGCTGCGGCAGCTCCAAGGACTCCATCTCCGAGCAGGTCTGTGCGCAGGCGCATATGTGTCAGGCACACCGGGGGGCTGATAACAAGAGCTGGGTTGGCATGTTTGTGTGCGCGCATGTGTTTATGTGTGTGTTCATGCGCGCCACAGGCTCTGGGTGCACCGGGCCTGCCTGCCTGCCTGTGCCTACACGCAAGGCTGCTGCTGCCAAGCAGGCCCAAGCAGCACGGCCAAGCTCATCGTGCAAGCCTCTGTGATCTAGGCTATGGATGGGAGCATGTGCACATGGGTGGTCCTGCCTGTGTGGCTCGGGTCATGCTCTGCACTGGGGGAGTAAAGTATTGAGGTGGAGCGAAAAGGCAAGCTAGCCTGACCGACCCTTGGTTCTTCTCAGTAAGTGGAAGTGGGATGCATAGTGTGGAGGTGCGCAGGCCTTCTGGCACCAGGGCCTCAGGCGTGCTACAGGCACGCGCGTCTCTTGGGGTCGATCAGGGAGCCTGGCTCCTTGGACAGGGCACGGACGGCATGGGCCAGCATGCATGGGCAGGGCATGGACAGTTCATGCATGGGCTGGGCATGGACAGTTCATGCATGGGCAGGGCATGGGCAGTTCATGCATGGGCAGGGCATGGTCAGGGCATGCATGGGCAGGGCATGGACAGTTCATGATTGATGGCGGTGTGCTGGCAAATCATCCCCTGACTGGCTGGTTGGTGATGTGCGTGCAAGCATTCCTGGACAAGTTGGTAGGCAGCGTGCTGGCAAATCGTTCCCTGACTGGCTGGTTGGTGGACAACCAGGTGAGCTTGGGCCTTGCGGCGCCTGCAGGTGTACAAGGTGCTCGAGCCGGTGCTGGTGGAGAAGAACAAGGCCGAGGAGGTGCTCATGGTGCGTGATCAATGTGCGCAGGAGTCATGCGCAACGATGGCCCACAGGCGGCCGCGATCACTTGTCAAAGGCACCCTCACAAAAGACCATGAGACAAATAAGCTCGAGCAGCCTTTCTTAGATTAATAACATTACATCAATTGATCATATTACATCAGTTTATTGTATTCAGTCAATGGATTGTAGTACACGGAGGACCACTACCGCAAGGGGGCTGGCTGTGCCAGGCGTTGAAGGGCAATCTCAAGTGGCCGTTCATCATTGAACCACCAAGCTTAGGGGCAAGCCAAGTGGCATGTTGAAGGCATGAAACAGGCGCCATGCAGGGATGGCACCTGCAAGAGCAATATCCTTTCTGCTGTGTGCATGGTCCGAGCTTCGGGCCCCAAACAGTAAGCAGTCTGCTGCAGCTTGCTGCGGGTCGGGATTGGTATGCTGCACCCACGACACACATCAGAAAAAAAGTGAGTGCCCAGCATTGCTGTCGCCAGTGCCCAGCATTGATCATGCCGCACCTGCTGTTTGTGCTGTGTAACCACACACAGAGAGTGCATATGGATGGAGCTCAGACCCTTGATGCTCGTACAGATAAAAATGAACATTACATTATGAGAACGCTCCTTGTAGCAGTCCTTGCAGCTGAGGCCTTTGCAAGCCACGCTGAGCAAATGCAGACGCGCACGCAGAGTTAACACAGACATGCACGCCAATGGACATGGGCATGCACAGGCAAACTTGCAGCAGAGGTTACAGTAAGCCACGCTTAGCAAACACAAACATGCAAGGGCATGCCACCGTTTGTTGTACCGCCGATGCAACCGCCAATGCTCCAAGTTACAATTTACTAGTTAGGTTAACCGCCAGCCTGGCCGATAGGCTGATTGGTTTGTGGCTGGTTTTTGCCAGCCATAAAGTAATCCATAATGTCTCAGAGAACTCGGCGTCCAGTGACGCCTGGCCCTATTTTGAAAGTGTGCCTCTTGAAGCTGCTTCCTGTTTTCTTGGTTGCTCCAGACCCAAGACAAGATGGCGTTCGTGATCATCAGGCCTGGCGGCCTGACCAACGACCCAGCTAGCGGCAACGGTGTGCTGACAGAGTCCACATCCGTGGCCGGCTCTATCTCTCGGGACGATGTGGCGGCGCTGGTGGTGAAGGCACTGCTGAGCAAGAAGGCGGACGGGAAGGTGCGTGTTTGCATGCGCATGTTTGTATGCGTGTGCATGCACGCGCTGCTCTCCAAATGGGAGGATGTGTTAGTGAGACTATGGGCAGGGAGGTGCATGTGTATCTTCTGCTGCAAGAATGACAGGCACTTACGCTCGGCAAAGCCCTGTCACAAGGTACAGCTGAGTGCGATGTTCAATTTGCTCTGCCAACCACTGGCAGCATTGGCCACCCCCGCTGTGTTGGAATGGCCTCAGGTCTTAGGGCACACTAGGGCAAAAGGGCACAGGAGGCGAGGCCGCTTGACATCAATGCTGTCATAATGCTTTGGATCCGCATCTTAGTTGGCTTGAAGGGACACTGAAAGCGACAACGTCCCGGAAAAGCTGTTCATGTACAAAATGTAGTGCTCTCCAAACTATCGCTCACATTGTGCAAATATACTTCATTGGTGGGAATCATGCTTGTTTGGCTCTATTATGGCCAAAGTTGATATTTGGCGGCTTAAAATGGTAAGGTGCACCCGGTAACAAAAGCGCGCCTCCTACCTAACAAATCTGACCAGGTTAGGTACGAGCCTTTCGCCATCGCTTGATTAAATTACGGTATACGTCTTGTGTACATTGCCTTCGATAACCCATGCCTAATTTTTGCTTCATGTGCATGCAGATTCTTGCCGCTGTGGACAAGACCAAGCTCTTTGGGACGCCCTCCTTTGAGGTGCTTCAGTTGTAGCAGATTAGGTATTAGTTGCAGTGCTTCTCCTTAACAGGCTTTTCTCTGAGCTAGCCAGGAGATTGTTTTGATAAAAGAATACCTCGATGCAGCTTCATGCAAACACATTTCATGGTGTTTTGCTGAGAAAGGCATCTGCGCGTCTGACATACTATGTTCACCGTGGCCAGTGACTACTACAATAGGAAGTGGTAAGGGATTAACAAGTGCCGGGCTGAGAGTCTGCTGCATGTTAAACAGCCTGCAGACAAAACAGCGCATGCCCGCTGTCTGCAGCCAGTTCACACAACCTTGCGATCGCTGTATAGTGTAAATCAATCCAAGTCCTTAGCCAGTCAACTCCAACCTACTGAACGTACACTCCAGCACACTTCCTGATGTAGCACTACCTGGCTATGACAAAAAGAGTACTTCATCATCAGGGATAAAATAAACCTGGATGCTAGTGGCATGCACTAAGAGGAGAGTTTTACAATGCATGCAAGCACAGAGACTCCACAGTCTCGTCGGAGGTAACCAGTTGTCACACAGAACGGTCTGCCTTGTGAGCAAGTTACAAGTTAGGGTCAGCTGCCAGCCTGGTCATTAGGCTGGTTATTTTTGGCTGGTCATTGCCAGCCAAAAAGTAATCCAAAGCGTGACAATACAGCAAAGTTTGTTGTGCCGTTGAGAATGGAAATCAGGAGCAATCTGACTAGGCAAGGCATGCAAAATATGACACTGCAGCTGTCCGCAACTAGGCCACCTCGCGACACCGGTTGTGACACCACATTCAAAGTTTGCCCATATCATGTTATCACCATGCCACGAGTTTGATTCGTTTGCAGCAGGCTCGCTTACTAAGCGACTAGTAGAAAGGAGATCAAAAGCAATCTGATTGAGCACTGCCGGTAAGGCAAGTAAAATGAGAGAGGGTGCACACAAAACAGTCGTCAGAGGAAAAGAGCAGTCACTTTATCTTGCTCACCAGCACAAGAGCAATACAGTCAACTTACAATACATCGCAAAACAGGAAACATTGGCAAGGATCTAGATGATTCCAAAACGATGTTTTTCCTTCTTATCTGTTCTGAAAGGGTTATGTAGCATCTGTATTCAAGTTACCATCCCACCTAGCCCTTTCCCTTCAATGATGTATGAGTGTTTTCATTGCAATGTCGTCTTGCCTGAAAAACAGAAGCCTATTCGCTGTTGGTCAGTCAAACACGCACAGCTGGCTCACCAAACTCCAACGAAAATTATGCAGGCAGTTGAATATCCCCTGCATCAATTAAGGAAAGGGAGACAGATTGGTCTGAAGCATTGTATGCCAAACCCTTGCCAGAGGCAGGAAAATCGGGATGAAATATCTGTTTCTTTTCCCTTTTCTTGTCTTTGAATATCTGTCAATCTGTCCCTTTATCTTCTTTTTGCATGCTTTGCTTAGTCAGAATGTTTGATTTCAAATCAAAGAAAGTTCCTTTTCTCAGCAGCACGACACATATTGCTATCAATCTAATGATGACTTTTCAGACATCATGAAAGAAAAAAGTCCATTATGATAACCCAGACTTTAATGCTCTCTCCTCGTCCATCATGAACCACTCAAGTTTAATCTGGATCTCTGCCAAAAAGCCAGTCATGGCCAGACTCTGAGAGGGATCAGCAGACTTCTGGCCCAGAACCGGGTTTAACAGCAGCTCGGATCTTGCTGCACAATTATGTGACGCAGTGTCGGACACTTAATAAACCACGGTAGCAGTTGGGACCAACTACAAACAGTAGTTCTGGAATCATCCATGCTCGTGAGTTCGTCTATGCTTCCACAACAGGATGCAAGAAAGTTGGGCCTGCAAAGGATCCTTGGTAGCATCCATTACAGCAAAGCTTGTGTCTGCTGGCAAAATTGGCATAATTAGTGTTCTGGTCATGGCACCACAACAGGCAAATGGAATCATAGAACCTGTCAACCCAAGTCCGACTTTGGAGTCCTTGCTCACCCCCCTTGCTCCCAGCTGCGCCATCGCCACGCCCGTGGGGCACGCGGTACTTGCTCACAACAGCGCCATGCCCGCCTCCCCTTTCCTGGCCTCCAGGTCCTGCTTCGCCGCGCTGCGCTCCACCAGCTCGCGCACCTCCTGGCCGTCCAGCCGCTCCCGCTCCACCAGCAGCTCCGTCAGCTGATCCAGGCACTCCCTGTGACGCGCGTATATTTGAGCGTGTGCATGCTTGTGTGAGTTTTAGTGAGTGGGGTGTGCGACACCGCCACCAGCGCTGCCAACTGGTCCAGGCACTCTTAGCAAGCACATGTGCATACATTGCGCGCTGGTGCACTGTGTGGCTGTTCGCCATGCTGAAATCATCTTCATGCCTATCAACGTGTCAATGCAGGCCCTTGTTACACTCCTGGGATTGTACACGGTCGGGCGCTCATGTCAAACGCTGATTTGGTAGCCAGCCAGGCTCCAACCAATTCACCAACTAACCGGTGCCTCAGAGCACCCCCTTGGGTTAGGTTTGAAGGCATCAGTACAGTGTCCGGGCCTCTCACCGAAGCCGCCTGCTTCAATGACCTTGGGGCTTGATTCTCAATCCTTGGGGTTTGATGCTCGAGTGAGGTGCAGATGATGTGCGTAACATAGCTATTTGCAGAGGGCGATGTTGTGACTGCAAAGAAACAAGCAGCCTGAAGCCTCCAAAAGCAGGGGGGTGATCCCCTTTTTGGACGGAGGGCTGCGGGGGTTTGGCCATGGGTGAGGTCGCACCAGGCCCGGGCACGGTCACACCAGGCCCGGGCACGGTGACCGCAGGCACTGCGCGACAGTCAGACTCAGTGGTGCGTCGGGCAAGTGGCACAAGGAAGACCGCACCCCTCATACCTGTTCCTGGCCAGCAGGTCCTTCACCGCCTGGTAGCTGCCGTTCAGCAGCCGCTCCAACTCCATGTCCATGTCAATCCACTCTGTCTGGGTCTGCAGGTGCAGAGGCATATGCAACAGAGACAACAGAGGTGGACAAAAGTGGACACAGGCACAGGGGGGCGCATTGCGGGTGCGAGGCATGCGCACATGCACACACGCACCCTCACACATGCACACACCCACACACGAGTACATCCACGTGCACGGGGCACACACACTGCGTGTTGAAGTGCGTGCGTGCAAGCGTCACACGCACACACACACACAAACACGAAAGGCACACCTTTTTGCCACCAGGTAGCCGTACATGCAAGCAAGGACCTGTCCCACACTCGCGCGCACACACACACACACACACACACACACACACACACACACACACACACACACACACACACACACA